>JACCDW010077236.1_pt1 | contig 14475 bp, 22 predicted proteins | sample 7449781 | NCBI WGS metagenome assembly JACCDW01 (sample SAMN15323449, study PRJNA562643) | freshwater metagenome | isolation source: river surface water | place: USA:Blue River Watershed | collected 2017-08-18
CTCCACCTCGGGCATCAGGTGCTCCGACGGGTCCCAAGGAAGCCAGGCCCCCACCTTGCCGATGTAGATGTTGTCCTTGGGATACTTGCGCTTGAAGACCTTCGCCATCACCTGCGCCTCCTCGGCAGTTGCGAGCGAGCGGCGAACCTTGACACCGCGAACGTTGGTGCGGAACTCGACCTTGGTGTCGTAGGCCTCCTGGAGCTCCTTCTCGTGCTTCAGCAGGAAGACCTGGTACTGCTCCTCAATGTCGGTCTCCCGAATCTCCTTGTCGCGCACCTTGCCGAACTCCTCGGCATCCTTCAGAAGATCGTCAATCTTGACGTTGTACTTCTTGGACAGAAAGGCCATGAAGTGCTCAAGCCCCTTCACCTTCCAATCGTAGTTCATGAACTCAATGAACTTGGAGAACATGAACCTCTGCTTGTCCTGGATGACCTTCTCCGGAGAGAGGAAGGAGACGATGCAGTACTTCTGGGTAGGGATCTCCGGGTCCTCGTCGAGGTAGTCGATCACCTCACCCGTATCTTCGTTCTTGGGGAGAGTTGTGCGGGACATGTTTGTTCTATCGGGAGGCGCGAATGAAAGTCGTTTCTCCGCAGAACACAATGTATGGTCTCTGGACGTCGGTCTTGATTCTCATCCTGACCTACCCAGGGTATTTGGTCTGGAAACCCCCGGGGGACTACCTCTACTCGGGAGTTGTGAAGTCCTTCTACCATCTGTTTCTCTTTCTCATGGCTCAGTCGCCTGCAATCGGTCGGTATATGAAGACGCCCACGGGAGGGCAGATTGGTCTGTCCATCTTCTACTGGGTGTTCTTCTTCATCCTGGCGGTCATTAAGTTCTACTACTTCCGTGGCTTTGAGTCCGCGATGCAACAGGCAATCTCCAAGGTGAAGAGTTTCGCAGAGGAACTATAAGATGTTTGACCCGAGCACGAGCTCGCTTCTCCTGCTTCTGTCCTCGCCGGGGTTCTTCTATCCCCAACTTGGACTGATTATGCCTCCGTTTCTGGAAGCGTGTCTCCACGCACTTCTCTACAGTCTCTACCAGGCGCCGTCCTATTCCATCTACTGGGGCGAGCTCTCGTACACTGCAACGATGTGGGAGTATTTTCTGTGGTTCATCCCCCTTGGAACTCTCATGGTCATGTGGATGGGACGCATCCAACTTCCCACCTTCCAACTCCCCAGCCTCCCTCGACTGGATGGATACCAACGGCTGAAGCAAGACTAAAAAATCCTCTTGGAACTTGAATAAACATGGATTCCAAGCCGAAGCCGACTCCCGCGCCGGGCATTGATATGGGTGGCCTTGTTGCCAGCCTCGTGAAGTATCTCCTTGAGGGTCTCGCCGTTGCGGTTGCCGCGTTCGTCATCCCGGGCAAGACCATGAAGTGGGGTGAGGTTGCGATGATCGCCCTCGTCGCCACCGCCACCTTCGCCATCCTCGACATCTACGCTCCCTCCGTCGGGTCCTCCGCACGCACGGGCGCAGGCTTCGGTATCGGCGCCAACCTCGTGGGCTTCCCCCGCGTTTAAGCCGTGAGTGCCGCAGTCGCCACAGCCGTTAGGGTTGAGGCAAACGCAACCGCATAATTGTTTTGCGTCGTCTGAATGACGGACACCAAAAAAGAGCACGCTGGACTCGCCGCCGTCAGGAGTGACGTCGGAATGTCCCAGATGGACGCCGGAACGCAGAGTTCCTTGAAGAGATACGACGAGGTGAGATAGGTTCCGTAATTCATCCCGATGACAAGGGCAACCGTCTTCAGAGGGAGCATGTTTACACATTCGCGGTAGATTCTGTGTATGCCGGTGTATGTTGTGCGCTACCAGGGCAAGTGGATTCGCATCCGTCCGCGCCCGTATGAACCCGAGCGGATGACGACAGATGTCGCCTGGCTTCAGATCAAGGAGGGGCTGTCTGCGCAGGATGCCTACCGGACGTGGTTTGAGTCGCAGCGGATACTTTCTCGCCTCCTTTCACAATAGGAATGCAGACGCTGATTCTGGTCTTGGCCTTTACCATCGTGGTTGTGCTCATCTATCGCTTCTGGGGTCCGGTTCGCGAGGCTCCCAAGCGCACCGTGCCCAAGGACGAGGCGACCCTCTACTTCTTCTACACCAACTGGTGCGGGTGGTCCAAGAAGGCCATGCCCGAGTGGCAGAAGGTGGAGACGGCTCTCGCAGAGTCTGCTGTCTACGGAACGACGACCGTCAAGCCTGTCCGCGTGAATGCTGAGGACGATCCCAAGACTGCAGGGCTCTACGAGGTAGATGGATACCCGACGATTCTCCTGGAGACCCACCAGGGCATCTACCGGTATACCAAGCTACCAACCGAGTCAGGTCTCATCGGCTTCCTCCGCGATACGCTCGGCGAGCCAGCTGCGCGCCTGTGAGTAGCCCTCCTGAATGAGAGTCCGAATGTCCTCCTCGGACGGATCTGCGAGGGGGGAGAGTGAGGTGGTCTGCTGGAAGACGAGGGTGGTCTCTCCTCTGTATTGGTGAGACGGACCCGACAGAACGGCTCGAACATAGGACATGAAATCGGTAGGTCCGTATTCACCCCCCGCAATCTGAAAGACAAGAGTGTCCTTGGGGACAACAAGGCGAATGGACCGGCTGTAGACTGCCCCGTCTACGAACACATGACCGAAGAGTGTCTGGGGCTGAAAGAGAAAGGGAATGCAACACGAACACCGAAGCGCTGCAATCAGCGGCACGTCCCCTGTCAGAAGACAGGACTTGCCAGTGGTTACGTTGGAGGCCGTAATGAAGAGTTTCTGAGGAGCGTCGGAAATGGTCTTGCCCTCTAGGTCAATGCCAACCGATCGAAACGCCTTGAGCAGGTGAGCTTCAAACACATCCATGGGAAAGAGTCCCTTGGAGGTCATGAACTCGGTGACGTGCTCGAGACGAGCCTCGGGGAGCGCCTCGCTCATTCGGAGACACTCCTTGGACATCCGCTCAATGTCGTCCAGGGGCACCTGAAAGGCAACCGCAGTCGCCACAATGGAGCCAATGGATTGTCCGTAGATTCCGCCGGGGAAGACCAGGGTTCCGCGGACCTCCTGCAGGGCTCGCAAGGCTCCCACGTGGACAAAGCCTCGGGTGCCTCCTCCGCCAAGCGCAATGGAATCGTACATCTCTTTCCTTGGAGAGAGTAAGAATGCTGAAAGCCCGTGACGTATGGGACGAACAAGAGGCTCGCAAGGAGCAACGCATGGCCGCCATGCGACCCGTCCTCGCCCAGCTGTTTGGGCAGGTTCGGAAACAAGCCATTCACGCCCCTAACGCGCCCTACATTGTCTTTGAGGTTCCGCAGTATGTCTTCGGATACCCCATCTACCAATTGTCCGAGGCGCGGGACTACCTCCTGAAGACACTTCAGACCCAGGGATTTCTGGTCTGGGTGGTGGACGAGAAGTATCTGCTGGTCTCCTGGATGAAGACTGCCAATCGCACCGCAGGGGGCTCGTACCGCCCTCCTGTGATGTCCACCAATTACCGCCCTGCTGTCTACGACCCGACGACCCTGGGAAGTATGTTGCGGTAAAATCACAGAGTACTACAAATGGAGGCTCTGGGAGACGCTATCCTTGCAACCAAAAACTGGGACAACTTCCGAGATGCCCTCCGTGCGTTTCTACAGCATCCAGACTTTCAGAGACAACCCATAAACTTACGTTCGGTGCTGAGTGCAGTCGCAGATCGGACAATCTCAATGACAGAGGCCGAGGTCGCCATGTCCCAGAGTGCTCTTAAGGATTTGGGACTCCCCCATACTACCACAGGTGGTCGTCGCAGGAAGACCCGGCGTGCACGGAAGGTCCGCAAAACTCGCCGCGGTAAAAATGGATTCCGAATTCGCTGAGGTCAAGACACCATGGAGTGTGTGCACGATGACGTGGACATCGACAATGGCGAGCGCGTGTGCTTGTGTTGCGGTTCAATTCTTGGAAGTTATATTGACGAAGGCGCCGAATGGCGGGTCTACTCGAACACCGACGAAGATCCCTCTCGCACGGGCACCATCACCTCCGAGCTTCTCCCCAATTCGTCCTATGGCTCGATGATGATGCGCAAGAGATTCCCCAACCAATCCGAAGAAGCAAAGACCATTGCCAAACTCTCCTCGTGGTCGTTCTCGTCGCATGGCGAACGATCCTGGATGGGAATCTTTGACGTCATTCAGACCACCGCAGGTCGGGCTGGATTGACCAAGGCAATCGTCATGGATGCCTGCGGGCTCTTTAAGAACGTCCAGGACTCGCAGTCGTCCCGTGGCGAAAGTCGTCGGGCGCTCATGGCAGCGGCAGTGTTTACCGCATGTCGTGAGAACGATGCAACCCGCGCCCACAGCGAGATTGCGACAATGTTCAGTGTTAGCATTCGGGCTCTCTGCAAGGCGCTGACGAAGTTTGACTCGACCGGAGGATCGGTGCTGAACACCCAACTCGGTCTGGCTGAGCGCATGTGTGCCGACCTGTCCCTCTCCGATACGGAGCGCGACAAAATCGTGCTCACCCTCCAAGGTCTCCCCGAGATGGAGCACACGCCCAAGACCATCGTCGCTGGAGTGCTCTGCATCGTGCTCAAGGGTCAGATCCCCAAGGTCAGCGAGGTCTCGGGTGTCTCAACGGTGTCCATCCGCAAGATCGTCGAGAAGCTTAAGGCAGTGGTAGATACGTGATCGACCAATCGTAGGTTCCATTCGCAGCATCTGTGATCTGGATGTTGGAGCCCGAGAAGGTAATCGACGCAGATCCTCCGGACACATTGCTTCCAATGTCATTGGCGTTGCTCGTCGTATAGGCGAGGACATGTCGTGCCGCATGTTTCGACGAATTCGCAGTGTCGACAGCTGAAATCAACACAATTCCCTTTTTCAGTGCTCCAATGGTGGTTGGGCTGACTGTCACTGCTGTGGTTCCCCGAACGGATGCAAACCCACCGGAGGAAGAGGTCACGCCGTTGCTGAAGTCCAGCGTCCCGTAGGCATCCGACGCACGGAAGTTGCCGTTGAGATCGAGCGTGCGATCTCCCGGATCGGTGTTGATGCCGAGGTTCCCGTAGATGTGAGCGTTGCCCGAGACATCGAACACGTTGCTGAAGTTGTTGATTGGAGACGGCGTATTGATTCCCACCCAATTGGATGCAAAGCTCCCGTACACAAGCGACCCTACCTGGAGCCGGTTGGATTGTGAGCCGAGGTTGATGCCGTGCCCGATGAGAATGTTGGAACTGCCCGTGCTCTTGGTGTTCGTGCCAAGGAAGATGTTGTTGGATCCGTTGCCTCCTGCCCCCGAGCCGATGCCAATCACGTTGGATGCCGATGTCGCACCTGCGCCAGCGTTGTAGCCAAGGTAGACAGCGTTGGAGACGTTGGACATCGAATTCCCGGCACTGACTCCGAGGGCGACGTTGTAGAAGCAGTTTCTCGTGAGGGTCGCCGGGGTATTTCCGGCGTCGTCCCCCACGTAGACGTTGCTGTTGGCGTCGGAGATGTCTGCGCGCAGAACAGAGACCACGTTGCCACTGTAGGTGTCAACGTTGACAATCTCGATTTTTGGAGTATACAGTGTTGCCGTCGCATCGTAGGCATACACCGGGCGGATTAGGTTGACCAGAACATTCTGGATTCCCGTAGTGCTGCTCATTGTCTATGGCTTAGGGATTCTCTGCGTAGATACTACAGCACGCTCCTATGTCCTTTACCCTCTTCCCCATCGCAGCGAAGGAACAGCACCTGTATACCATGTACAAGCACGCCGTGGCGTCGTTCTGGACCCCCGAGGAGATCCCCTTTTCCACCGACCTCGCCCATTGGGAGAAGCTGACGGCGGATGAGCAGAACTTCATCAAGCATGTTCTGGCGTTCTTTGCGGGGTCCGACGGCATTGTCCAGGAGAACCTGGCGACTCGCTTCCAGCGGGAGGTGCCGTCTCAGGTGGTCAAGCTGTTCTACGGATTTCAGAATGCGATGGAGGGCGTGCATTCGGAGACGTACTCCCTCCTCATTGACACCTACGTCAAGGACAAGGAGGAGCAGGACCGTCTCTTTCGGGCGATTGACACCATCCCCTGCATCGGCACCAAGGCGCAGTGGGCTCTCAAGTGGATTGAGTCCGAGTCGTCCTTTGCCAAGCGTCTGGTGGCGTTCGCAGCCGTGGAGGGCATCTTCTTCAGCGGGGCGTTCTGTTCCATCTACTGGCTCAAGAAGCGGGGTCTCATGCCTGCGTTGACCTTTAGCAACGAGCTCATCTCGCGCGACGAGGGACTTCATACGCTCTTCGCAGTGGCTCTGTATCACACCCTGTCGGAGAAGCTCTCGGATGCGGACATCCAGGCCATCATCACCGAGGCAGTCGCAATTGAGACCGAGTTCATCACCAAGGCACTGCCCTGCTCGCTCATTGGCATGAACGCCAAGATGATGACGCAGTACATTCAGTTCGTTGCGGATCGTCTCCTGGTCCAGTTGGGCGCAGAGAAGGTCTACAAGGTTTCCAATCCGTTTGATTTCATGGAGCTCATCAGTCTCGAGGGCAAGACCAACTTCTTTGAGAAGAAGGTGTCGGAGTATTCCCGTCCGACCGACAACGGTGCGACCATGCGGTTTGACGAAGATTTCTAGGGGAACTACAATGGGAGACTTCCTTCGGCGAACCAAAGACCTCATCACGCGGATGGACGAGCTGTCTGCGTCCACGTCGGGGGCGGAGTGGGAGCTGGGCTACGCTGAGTTGCTCCCGATTCTGAACGACTGGAATGCGTCCTTCGCGACTCTCAGTTCCCCGACGGCGGAGGAATACGATGCGATTGTTGAGTACACGACCAAATACACGCAGATGCTGATGACGCGGTTTCAGTCTGCCCCTGCGGCGGGGGGCAAGCGACGCAAGTATACCCGTCGCTACTGCAAGAGGACGCCGTGTCGCAAAATGGGGTTCACGCAGAAGGCGTCGTGTCGTCCGTACAAGAACTGCTATCTTACTCGGTCATAACCACGGTGCTCTTGTCCGTCTTGCAGACCTTCTGCCCGTTCTCCTCCACGACCACACCGCCGTTGGTGCACTTGCCGAACGCGCCGTCCACGAAGCCCTCGCGGTTGGTCAGTCCGAGCGCGAACGCGACATAATACGCGGCAACCATGAGGGCGATGACTACGAGAGAATACATCGCGAACGACTTGAGAAAGCCCGTGTAGGACTTGGCCTTGGACGCTGCGTAGAACGCAGTGCCCGTCCAGAGTGCGCCAAAGACATTGCCTCCCTTCTGCTTCATTTATACCTTTCTGCGAAGAAACTCTCCGCGTCCAACGACAGGGACTTTCTTCGGGACACTGAGAAATGGAGTTTCTTCACGCGTCAATTGCTCTTCTTGCGTCCATGGTCCTCGTTCTTGCCGGTCTCGTGGGCTGGCTCTACTGGCAGCAGACGCGCATCTTCCAGAACATGAACAACATCGTCATGGTCATCGGTGAGATCGTGCGTCCTCGCATGGAGCCCGAGCCTGAGCCGGAGCCGGAGCCGGAGAAGCCGACGGAGGGCGTTCAGGAGGCAGCCCCTGCGGAGGAGGACGACCGTGCGTCGGTGGACATTGTCGATGTGGTTCCCACGGGCGAGACTGCGATCGATACGGATGATCTCGAGGGCAAGACAAAGAAGGAGCTCCAGGAGATCCTGACCAAGAAGGGCATTCCCTACAGCAAGAGCGACGGCAAGCCTGCGCTTTTGTCTCTCCTTAAGGCAACGGCGTAATGGCAGGAGCAGGCGCAGGATCCGGTAAACTTACCGTACGTCCTTTTTTTGCCAACGGACACGGAGAACAATGCATTGTACCGGGCTCGAAAAAGGGCATGGTGAAAAGTGCTCGTGTTGCATTCGAACTTCCCGAGGGAGTTCACGTTGTCACCGTACAGGAAGCTGGAAAGTCTGCGTTGGTTATGTCTGCAGATGCGATCCGGGCAACCTTTGCGCGAGGATTTAACGCTGAGAAGATGGTGTTGCGCCCTTCCTTTCCAAAAGAAGGGAACGAGGATGCATGGTGCAGTTCCGAATTCATGAAGTTCAAGCACGAGATCGCAATGGCATATCGTGTGGTTGAGGCAATCAAGACTGCGGAACCGACGCACGAACACCTGGAACTCTACAATTTTACGAGAGATGAGACGTTCGTAGGGGGCAAAGATGCCCTCCCGAAGTTGCTGTCGTATGACCAATTGCTCGGAAAACTCAGGGCAGACCCGCGGAAATACAAAGACACAAACATCCTTCGCCGCTTGTGCGATCTGTACGATGAGCGCATCCACATTCGTCATCCCGGAGATACAGTTGCGAACAATCGGTTCACACCTATCAGCTACATCCTAGACCCCGACACCAATATGTTTACGGACATGGATGGTGCGTGCGGTCTTGTTGCATACGACACGTTCGGCGCACTTGATTCAAATACCAAAGCTGCGTTGGTAAAACGATATACGCTCGACGAACTAAACGAAACTCATGATATTCTTCCAAACCTCTATTTGGGAAGCATCTTCCCTACCCACGATGAGATCGTATCCTATCTCAATGCTGAGTCCACTGCAGAAGCCGTTGAGACCATCGGGAATGAGATTGAGGATACCTACATGGGAAAGGTCCTTGTCGTATTGAACCGCGAAGAGGAACTCAAGAAACCGTTGAGCGAGTTGATTGATCTGATTGTAGAAAAATACGCACCGAGCAATGACAACCCCGTTGTTCTCTATTATCCACTGTGTCGTGTGTTTGACGTAGAACCGACTACGAAGGCAGGAAAGAAGGCATTTGTAAAGAAGGTTCAAGAGGCGAAGGTTGAATCGCAGGCCATGGAGGAGGGATACTCGGGAGGCCGGAGACGCCGCAGGACCTATCGCAAGAAGAAGCTTAGAAACCAAACTCGCAAGAGAAGACAATGAAGATTGTTAGCTTCGATGTGGGACTCAGGAACCTCGCCTACTGTGTCCTCGAGGGCACGAACCGATCGGATGTGAAAATCCTCGACTGGGGCATCATTGATGTCTTGGCGGAGCAGAGTGGGTTGGAGAACCCTCGCTGCTTTCGCTGCACCCAGGGAGCCACCTGGAAGCACGCCTCGGACGGCACTCTGGCTTGCTCTCGCCACAAGCCCAAGCAGAAGGGAGGCAAGGTCACCAAGGCGAGTCTGACCCAGAAGTCACCCGCGGAGCTGCAGGGCGAAGTCGACCGACTCGGTCTTGTTCTGCCATCCAAGCGCAAGGCAGACATCGTAACCGCGCTGTATCTCCACGCACGCCAGAATACGTGGCTCCGGTGTGTAAAGACTGTACATACGGGGGCGGTCATGGAACTGGCACCCCTGATCAAGGCGTGTCTGGACAAGCGGGCGGCTTCCTGGCGTGGGTCGGACCTCATCTGCTTTGAGAACCAGCCCGAGCGGAAGATGTTTGCGGTTCAGGCGATGCTCCATATGTATTTCTGTTGTTGTGGCTTCAAATGTGAAGGTGTCTCTGCGGTCCACAAGCTCAACAACATCATCACCGTTGACGACCGCGTGGACTCCTACAAGGGGCGCAAGAAGACGGGCATTGTTCACGCAGAGGCTCTTGTCCCCGAGGTCTGGAAGCAACACCTCCTGAAGCATCCCAAGAAGGACGACCTCGCCGACTCCTTTCTCCAAGGGTTGTGGGTGATGGAACATTCGCGCGCCTAAGGACAATGCGGTATACGCACGTGTCCGAGCGACCGATTGCGGCTCTTCGGGACACCCTGATCTCGGGAGGACCGGCTGTTCGGTCGGGGAAACCTGCGGGGTTCTGGCTGGCCCCAGGGTTGACCTGGATTGAGTTACTCGCCCGTCGTCCCGAACTTGGGGGAACCGAAATCCTAGGAAGTTGGGATGTGGCAGGATCTGTCGGTGCAGTCCGAAAGGGCGATGACTTTCGATTCACCAAGGAGATCTACGACGATGTCCTGGGAGACAAACGCATTCCTGACTACGTTCCCGGGACAGCTCTTGCGGACGTCGACATCAGCAGTGCCACGGGAAAGACGCACTTCGTCTATCAGTTTGACATTCCGGACGACCGCATCTCGGAAGCTCCGTCTCTCCAGACGATTCGTCGCCTGACTGCATCGACACTGGATGCCTTCCTTGCCGAGGTGCCTCCGTGGTATGCGAGCGTCGCGGGAACGAGCCCTGCGACTCCGAAGGACGCTTCGTTCGCCTCGCAGCTGGCCATGTTCTTTCGCATGTCTCTTGCCCCGCAGTGGGGAGGAATCCTCTTCGACAAGTCTCTCTTTACGTCCGAGCTCACCACGGCGCATCCGTGGATCCGGGATCTGGAGGTTGAATCCCTCTGCCTGTGGCATCCTACCCAGATCCTGACTCTCCAACCCGACTCTCTCGTGGCCGTGATTACGATTGTGGGGTCGAAAGCTGTTCTAGACAAGAAACTTGCAGGTGTCTCGTATCTGAACATGCCGCCTCTGGAGCCGTATCGGTCCAAGCTGTATGTCGTGGGCCTCCTCGCCGACAAGAGTGGCGTCGTCATGATTCTGCGAAAGGGGCAGGGAGAACTGAAGGGGGGCTCCCGCGGTAGAACTTTCAGAAGGAAGGCCAAGAGAAGGAACAAGAATGGAGGTCGATCTACTCGTAAATCACGAAATCACAGGCACAAGTAATTCGGCACTGGAGACCGTGGACATCCCGACGCTCTCGTTCGACGATGTCACGGTGAACATCCCCGCCGAGGCACCGCCTGCCCCCAAGCTCGTGCCGTCGTTTGAGGACACGGGTCCGGTGAAGATGGATGGCTTTGACAACTTCAATGCCGAGCCGTATGCGCCCTCCATGCCCAAGCGCGTGTCCGAGGAGGCGCTGATGAAGGAGAAGTACGAGATTCTCCGCAAGTTTGAGCGTCTCTCCAAGCTCGGTGTCCCGATGCGCAAGCGGTTCACCATGGACAGCCCTCTGGAGGAGATGAAGATGGAGCTGGAGTTCATCAAGCGTGAGAAGGCCATGGACAGCACCATCCAGCAGTTCTCTGAGTGGTTCGTCACAGGCATGTCGGGTCTGGAGTGGGGAAGCAAGAACGTCCAGTTCCTGCGGGCCTTTGGACTTCAGCTGGACGGTCTGTCGGAGGCAGCCCAGATGAAGGTTGTGGAGTTGGAGGATGACTTTGAGGAGCTCTACGACCTCTACGGGGAGAATCTGAAGATGCACCCGCTGGTCCGCATCCCCCTTCGCACGTGTATGATGGTCTACATGGTTCACCTCACGAATCAGATGGTCCGCAAGTCTACCATTCCCAACATCGATGAGATTATGCGTCAGAACCCGGACATTGCCAGGTCTCTTGCGACCGCTGCCATGCAGCAGCAGAGCCAGCAGATGCGCAGCTCTGGGAACGTCCCGATGCCTCCTCCTCCGCCCCCGACGGCGACCAATGTGAACCCGCTGGCAGGTCTCATGAGCTTCACCCAGCAGATGATGCCGCCTGCCCCGCCTCCCACCCTGATCCCCAAGGTTCCGGAGTCCAAGCCGATTCAGATTGCAACAATCCCCAAGAAGTCTGCGATGAAGCCCGCCTCTGAGATGAAGGGTCCGTCGGTCAGCATTGACGACCTGCTCAAGGACATCAAGCAGACCGTGCTTCCTCCTCAGGGTCCTCCTCCTCCGCCTCCCGAGAAGATCCGCAAGCCGGGAGCCAAGGCTGCGGGGTCTACGGGCAAGAACTCGGTCATTCTCAAGCTGTAGGCAGGGGAGGCACAGACTTGTCGTAGGCAGGATTGTCGGCAGTTGGCTTCTCCGCGACATCGGGCTTCTGGTTCCTCATTCCCTCCCGAGAGCGACGCGAGACACCCTGAGCAAGAATCACAAACGCAGCCGTCAGGAGGAGCGAGGTGACAATGTCCCGCGTTCCCACAAAACACACCGCAAAGACCGCCAACCGGCGGAGCACAAGGTTCCGGTCATACTCCTCCGGGCTTGTGCTGTATTCATCCACAAGATGACGCGACCCGATGTTCAGAAGAATGAGCATCGCACCCAAGAAGAACTTGTTGTCGTTCAGGGCCTTGATGTTGAACAACGAAGACCCCACTAGCTTCGTCATACCCGCGAGAGATGGCATTGTTTACCAGGGAGAATATTGCTTCCCACGGATCATGGGAGAGTCCATCGGAGTGAACTTCTCAGGTGCCGTCGGGGTGGCCGTCGGGGGTGCCGAGGCCATCGCCGCACTTGCCGCCGAGCCCGTCGTCTCGGGGACCGAGGAGGGAGGGAGAGAGGCTGCCTGAGCCTGGACCGTTGCGAGATCCGCAGCTCCACCCGAAGGAGGCATCGCAGTGGGAGGAGGAAGAGAAGCAGACTCGACCGGCTTGGTCTTGCACTTCTTCTCGGTGTCGTCCCAGGTCTCACCCGGGATGCAGGTGCACTTGGCAGGGGGCTTGGACTGGGCGCCGGGCTTCTCGCACATCTTGGTTCCGGAGTTGTAGGTGAAGTCCGGGTCGCACTGGCACATCTCGGTCGGCTCGGCGAGGGTCTCATCCACGCCCTCCATCATGCGCGAGCAGCGTGCTACATGAATCGCGAGGAGAAGTCCAATGGGGGCACTCACGTACTTGAAGACGTAGACAACCGCTGCGAGACCGGCCGCCTTCCCGACCGGTGTAGAGAGGAAGGCCCGCACAGGCCCAAAGCCCGAGGTGAAGGACATAAAGAGGATGAGACCTCCGAGGATAGCCCATTCAAGCTGACGCTTCATTTATTCAAACGCCCATATTTTTCTGCCCCTCCAACAACAATGAACTACACGAGCTTGGAAGACGCATATGGGGGAGCGTTTCCTCGCCGTCTCCCAGTCCAACAGGCACGGAAGGACGTGACGGAGCCCGCCTTTACGTCTCTGGCATCCCGGTCCAAGGAGACCATTGACAAGAACCAGAGTCTGGTTGACGAAATCACCCGGTCCGCCAACATTGATGAGACGCCTCCCGCTGAAGGGTTTGCCGTCCGGATGCCGCCGGCAGTGAAAGAGCGGATGCGAGTGCGTGAGTCCTTCACGACCTCGAGTCCGACCTTGGAGACAGAATCCGAAAAGATCTCCCGCATCCTGCGCATGATTGAGCAGAACAAGCTGGGCTACGAGCGCCCTGCCACGCAGGACATGGTGCTCTACATCTTCACGGGTGTCTTCTTCTTGTTTACGTTTGATACCTTTGTGATGCTCGGCAAGTCAATGCGTGGTAAGTAACCCCATCATCTCCTCGTTCTCCTTCTTCTCCTCCTCGTCCAGACACCACCTCTCGAATCGATCGGGATGCCAGGTGGCTGCGATGAGATCTTCTGCGAGGGACTTTGTTCGCTCTACACTCCTCTGTTTGGACCTCCAGTCGTCCCACCGAAGGTTGTAGTCTTTGATACTCTCCCCTTTGTTGCGCTGCAGAAGAAGAGGTGTGTTCTCACACGATAAATACTGAAGTCCAGGAGGGAGTTCAGGGAGACTCGTGAGTTGTGTTTCAGAACAGTATAACCCCCAAAGTCCAGCAGGAAGTGTTGGGAGAGATGTGAGAGGTGTAGCACGACAATTGAACTCCTGAAGTCCAGCAGGAAGTGCTGGGAGAGATGTGAGTGGTGTTTGATAACAACTTAGTATCTGAAGTCCGGGAGGGAGTTTGGGAAGACTCGTGAGTTGTGTTCCGGAGCAATAGAGACTCCGAAGTCCAGCAGGAAGTGCTGGGAGAGATGTGAGTGGTGTATGGGAACAACTTAGTGCCTGAAGTCCAGCAGGAAGGTCTGGGAGAGATGTGAGATCTGTATGCGGGAACCACAATGTCTGAAGTCCGTTCGGAAGCTTTGGGAGAGATGTGATTTGTGTACCATGACAATCTAACTCTCGAAGACCAGCAGGAAGGTCGGGGAGAGATGTGAGACGTGTATAGGCACAATTTAGGAACTGAAATCCAGGAGGGAGTTGGGGAAGAGATGTGAGACGTGTATAGCCACAATTTAGGACTTGAAGTCCAGGAGGGAGTTGGGGAAGAGATGCGAGTGGTGTTCCGTAGCAATAGAGTCTCCGAAGTCCAGGAGGGAGTTCGGGGAGAGATGTGATATTCAATCCAGAAACATACAGTTCGGTTGTAGCTTCTGCAATCCTCCGTAGGAGTTCCTCTGTGTCAGGACCGTGTGCCATTGTGGATGAAGCCATGGAGAATGATGAGTTGCTTTCCGTTTTAGGTACGTTTCGGTTTCGCGTTTGCCTTCCTCTTCCGAATACGCCTTGTTTTTCTCTTTCCACCCGCAGGTGGGTTCTTCAAACTAGCAATGGCAGGTCTTACAGATTCGCCTACTGGTCTATCCGTAAGAAACTTTCCAACTTCGCCTGGAAGAATACCCGACGCCATTGCCCTCTCTAGTGCACTCCCTGGTGGTGCCAACCCCTCTCCTTGCCTCGAAG
>JACCDW011037259.1_pt1 | contig 14475 bp, 11 predicted proteins | sample 7449781 | NCBI WGS metagenome assembly JACCDW01 (sample SAMN15323449, study PRJNA562643) | freshwater metagenome | isolation source: river surface water | place: USA:Blue River Watershed | collected 2017-08-18
CGGTGAGCACGGCAGCAGAAGAAGCAGAGGGATTGAGGACCAGCTGTTCGGCCTCCAAGCCGCAGCGACGAACACACTTGACGATGTTTTCAGCAGCGCTCTGGGCCCCGGTCACGATGTGCACCTTGACCTCGAGGCGACCGCCTGACATGCCGATTGGCTCTTTGACGTCCTGACCGTCAATCACGAATTCCTGCGGTGCCACCAGCAAGAGGCGCTGGTCGGTCGAGATGTTGATCGCGCGCGCCGTCTCCATCACACGCGCCACATCGGCGGGCGAGACTTCCTTGTCCTTGATGGCCACCATGCCGCTGGAATTGAGCCCACGGATGTGGCTGCCAGTGATGCCGCAGTTCACGCGCGTGATCTTGCAGTCGGCCATCAGCTCGGCCTCTTTGAGGGCCTGCTGGATGCTCTGCACCGTGGCGTCGATGTTGACCACCACGCCACGCTTGAGGCCGTTGCCTGGCGCGATGCCCAGACCGGCAATCTTGAGTTCGCCATCAGGCAAGACCTCGGCCACCACCGCCATCACCTTGGAGGTGCCGATGTCCAGACCCACCACCAGATCTTTGTACTCTTTTGCCATTGTGTTTCCCCGTTGTCCTGATTCAGTTCCTCGTGCCCGCGCTCAAGGCTTTTTGCGCGGATCGGCCTCCAGCGTTGTCACCCCTTGCAGGCGCAAGGCGTAGCCGTCCTTGTGCCGCAAATCGGCGCCCGCCAGCGAACGTGGCGTGCGACCATAGCGCGCTGTCACCTGCGACAGCGTGCGCAAAAACAGTTGCAGCTGCTCGCCCAGCGCCTGTGGCGTGCCGCGCCCGAGTTCGATCACCGCGCCACGGTCGGTCCGCAGGCGCCAGCTGCCGCGCGGCGAGAGCTCCAGTTCGTCGATGTCCATGTCCAGCTTTTGCAGCATCGGACGCAGGTAGCGGTACATGGTCAGCACCTCTTGCGACTGGCTGGGCATGCCCTTGAAGCGTGGCATGCCTTCGGTCTCGGCCTCGTCCACATTGGCTTCAAAAACCTGGCCCTGTTGGTTGAGCATGAGGCTGCTGCCCTCTTCGCCCCACAAAGCCATGGGCTGATGCTCGCGCATGTCCACACGCAGGCGGTTGGGGAACTCGCGGTGCACCACCACCGAACGCACCCAGGGCACGGCCTCGAAGGCTTGCTTGGCCGCATCGAGCCGCAGCGTGAAGAAGTTGCCTTGAAGCTGCGGCAGCACATTGGCCTTGAGCGTGAAAGCGTTGTTGCGTGTGACCTCACCCTCGACCGTGATGGCCTGCACATTGAACAGCGGCAGCCGCACCGCCCACCACAGACCGGCCGCCACACACAGCAGCGCCCCCACAGCCAGCAAGGCGGTGGTGGCGGCCTGCATGAGGCGCACGTCCATGGGCGCAGCGGCGGGTGTGGTCACGGGCGCGCCTCCTGGGCGTGGTCCAGCGTGGCCTTGGCCAGCAGCTGCACGCACAGCTGCTCGTACGAGAGGCCGTCGGCACGCGCCGACATCGGCACCAGCGAATGGCCGGTCATGCCTGGCGAGGTGTTGATCTCCAGCAGGTAGGGTGCGCGCGTGGCGGCGTCGATCATCACATCGATGCGGCCCCAGCCTCGGCAGCCCAGCACCCGGTAGGCCTGCAGCACCAGCGCCTGGATCGCGACCTCCTCGCCTGCGGGCAGGCCGCAGGGCACGAGGTATTGCGTGTCGTCGCTGAAGTATTTGTTCTGGTAGTCGTAATTGCCTTCTGGCGCGACGATGCGGATCACCGGCAGGGCACGCGCGTTCTCGCCCGTGCCCAGCACCGGGCAGGTGACTTCGTCGCCCACAATGCACTGCTCGCAGAGGATGTCGTCGTCGCAGGCGGCGGCCGCGGCCAGGGCGGCGGCCAGCTGGCCCGCCTCGGTGACCTTGCTCACGCCGATCGACGAACCCTCGCGCGAGGGCTTGATGATCATCGGCAAGCCCAGATCTCGCACCAGAGCGGCGGTGTCGACGGCAGCCACCTGCTCGCGCGGCACCAGCACATAACGCGGTGTGGGCAGGCCTTCGGCCAGCCAGACGCGTTTGGTCATGGTTTTGTCGATGGCGATGCTGGACGCCATCACGCCCGAACCGGTGTAGGGGATGCCCAGCAGCTCGAGCGCGCCCTGCACACAACCGTCTTCGCCGTAGCGGCCATGCAGCGCGATGAAGGCGCGTGCAAAGCCCTCGCGCTGGAGTTCGCCCAGGTCGCGCTCGGCCGGGTCAAAGGCATGGGCGTCCACGCCTTGCGACTGCAGCGCCTTGAGCACGCCGGCGCCCGACATCAAAGACACTTCGCGCTCGGCCGAACGACCGCCCATGAGCACCGCAACCTTTCCCAGCGCCAGGCTCATGCCGCACCTCCGAGTTCCACCAGCTTGGCCGGCACCGCGCCGATCGAACCGGCGCCCATGCAGATGACCACATCGCCATCGCGCGCGTTGTCGATGACGGTCTGCGGCATGTCGGCGATCTGTTCGACGAAGACCGGCTCGACCTTGCCGGCCACACGCAGCGCACGCGCGAGGGCACGGCCATCGGCGGCCACGATCGGGGCTTCGCCAGCGGCATAGACCTCGGACAGCAGCACGCTGTCGCAGCCCTGGCCAATGACTTTCACAAAATCTTCGAAGCAGTCGCGCGTGCGGCTGTAGCGGTGCGGCTGGAAGGCCAGCACCAGGCGCCGCCCCGGGAAGGCGCCGCGCGCGGCCGCCAGCGTGGCCGCCATCTCGACCGGGTGGTGGCCGTAGTCGTCGATCACCGTGAAGCAGCCCCGGCCGTCGGCGGTGCGCACATCGCCGTAGCGCTGGAAGCGCCGGCCCACGCCCTTGAACTGGGCCAGGGCGCGCTGCACCGCCTCGTCGGGCACACCCAACTCGACCGCGACCGCGATCGCGGCCAGCGCATTGCGCACATTGTGTTCACCGGCGAGGTTGAGCACCACCGGCAAATCGGGCAGCGTGATCTCGTCGCGGCGGCGCACCGTGAAATGCATCTGGCCGTTGACCGCACGCACATCGACCGCGCGCACCTGAGCGCCTTCGTTGAAGCCGTAGCTGGTCACCGGCCGCGCGATTTCGTCGACGATGGACTGCACGCCCGGGTCGTCGGTGCAGACGATGGCGGCGCCGTAAAACGGCATGCGGTGCAAAAAGTCGACAAAGGCCAGCTTGAGGCGGCCAAAGTCATGGCCGTAGGTTTCCATGTGGTCGGCGTCGATGTTGGTCACCACCGACATCACCGGCAACAGGTTCAGGAAGGACGCGTCGGACTCGTCGGCCTCGACCACGATGTAGTCGCCCGTGCCCAGCTTGGCGTTGGCACCCGCGCTGTTGAGGCGCCCGCCGATCACAAAGGTCGGGTCCAGCCCGGCCTCGGCCAGCACGCTGGCGACCAGGCTGGTGGTGGTCGTTTTGCCGTGGGTGCCCGCGATCGCCACGCCCTGCTTGAGGCGCATGAGCTCGGCCAGCATGACCGCGCGCGGCACGATCGGGATGTGGCGCTCGCGCGCGGCCAGCACCTCGGGGTTGTCGGCTTTCACAGCGGTGGAGGTGACCACCGCATCGGCGGTCTTGACGTTGCTGGCCGCGTGGCCCACATGGGTCTCGATGCCCAGGCTGGCCAGGCGGCGCAGTGTGGCGCTGTCGGCCAGGTCGGAGCCCGAAACCTGGTAGCCCAGGTTGAGCAGCACCTCGGCGATGCCGCTCATGCCCGAGCCGCCGACGCCGATGAAGTGGATGTGACGGATCGCGTGTTTCATGCGGCCAGTTCCTCGCACGCCACCACAAGCTCCCGGGTGGCGTTGGTTTTTCTTTGTTGGTGCGCCTGCTGCGCGCAGGCCAGCAGTTGCTGGCGGTCCAGCGATTGCAGCCACCGCGCCAGGCCCTCGGCCGTGAGCTCGGCCTGCGGCTTGAGCCAGCCGCCGCCTGACGCAACCAGAAAGCGCGCGTTGGTGGTCTGGTGGTCGTCCACCGCAAAAGGGAAAGGCACGAACAGCGCGGCGGCGCCCACGGCCGCCAGCTCGGTCACGGTGCTGGCACCGGCGCGGGCAATCACCAGGTCGGCCTGCGCGAAAGCGCTCGCGGTGTCGTCGATGAAGGGCGTGAGCGTGGCCTCGACACCGGCGGCCGCGTAGTTGGCGCGCAGGGCCTCGATCTGTTTGGCGCCGCTTTGGTGGGTCACCTGCGGGCGCTGTGCGGCCGGGATCAGCGCCAGGGCTTGTGGCACCACCTCGTTGAGCGCCTTGGCGCCCAGGCTGCCACCGACCACCAGGAGCTGCAGCACTCCGCTGCGACCGGCAAAGCGCTCGGCCGGCGTGGCTTGTTGCACAAAGGCCGTGCGCAGCGGGTTGCCCACCCACTGGGCCTTGGGCAAGACGTTCGGGAAGGCCGTGAACACGCGGTCGGCGATTTGGGCCAAGACCTTGTTGGCCAGGCCCGCCACCGAGTTTTGCTCGTGCAGCACCAGTGGCTTGCCCCAGAGGCTGGCCATCATGCCGCCCGGAAAGGTGATATAGCCCCCCAGGCCCACCACCACATCGGGCCGCACACGGCGCACCACCTGCAGGCTTTGCCAGAAGGCGCGCAAGAGTTTGAGCGGCAGCAGCGCCAGGGTTTGCAGGCCTTTGCCGCGCACACCGCCAAACTGCACCGCCTCGAAGGCAAAACCGCGCGGCGGCACGAGTTGCTCTTCCATGCTGGCGGGTGCGCCCAGCCAGTGCACGCGCCAACCGGCCTCGCGCAGGGCTTCGGCCACGGCCAGGCCCGGGAAGATGTGGCCCCCAGTGCCGCCAGCCATGATGAGTGCTGTCAATGGGCCCCCACGCTCGCGCACTGCGTGTCGCTCTCTGCCCCCCAAGGGGGCCTTCGCCACTTGGGGCGGCCCGGCGTGGCTCATGCTCATCACGCCCGCCCCCCGCGCATCATCTGTTTGTTTTCGGCGTCGATGCGCAGCACGATCGCGAGCGCCACCAGGTTCATCATGATGGCCGAGCCGCCATAGCTCATGAGGGGCAGCGTCAGGCCCTTGGTCGGCAGCGCGCCCAGATTGACGCCCATGTTGATGAAGGCCTGGAAACCGATCCAGATGCCCACACCCTGCGCCACCAGTCCCGCAAACACTTTGTCCAGCGCGATCGCCTGGCGGCCGATCACCATGATGCGGCGCGCCAGCCAGAGGAAGAGCAGGATCACCAGCGTCACGCCGACCAGGCCAAACTCTTCGCCGATCACCGCGAGCAAAAAGTCGGTGTGGGCCTCGGGCAACCAATGCAGTTTCTCGACGCTGCCGCCCAGACCCACGCCCCAGACCTCGCCACGGCCGATCGCGATCAGCGAATGCGTGAGCTGGTAGCCCTTGCCCAGCGCGTATTGCGCGCTGAAGGGATCGAGGTAGGCAAAGATGCGCTCGCGCCGCCAGGGCGAGAGCGCGATCATCATCACAAAGGCAAACACCAGGATGCCCAGGATCAAAAAGAACATGCGGGCGTTGACACCGCCCAGGAACAGGATGCCCATGGCGATGATGGCGATCACCATGAAGGCGCCCATGTCGGGTTCGGCCAGCAGGAACACGCCGGCCAGCGCCACCGCCGCGCCCATGGGCCAGACGGCTTTGAAAAAACGCTCTTTCACATCCATCTTGCGCACCATGTAGTCGGCCGCGTAAATGATGGTGGCGAGCTTGGCCAGTTCTGAGGGCTGGAAATTGATGACGCCCAGCGAGATCCAGCGGCGCGCGCCGTTGACGCCCTTGCCGATGAAGGGGATCAGCACCAGCGCCAAAAGCACCAGCGCGACGACGAACATCGGGCGCGCCCACTTTTCCCAGGTCTCCATCGGCACCTGGAACGCGAGCAAGGCCACCACCGCACCGAGCACCAGCGAGATGATGTGGCGCATGAGGAAGTGCGTTTGCGCATAACGTGCGAAACGCGGGTTGTCGGGCATGGCGATCGAGGCCGAATAGACCATGACCATGCCCCACATGAGCAGGGCCACCACCACCCAGATCAGGGCCTGGTCCACACCGTACAGGCGCGCGGCAGCGGTCGGGCTGGCCTTGGCAAATTCGTAGCCGCCCAGGTTGACCGGCAGGCCCTGCGGCGTGGCGGCCTCGGGCGCTGTGCCCACCTGTCCCCACAGACCCAGGCTTTGGCGCATGCGCTGAATGAGAGACAGCGATTCGCTCACAGCCCCCCCTCCATGCTGACGCCGGCCGCCTCGGCCAGTTCGGCCACCGCTGCACGAAACACCTCGGCGCGGTGGGCGTAGTCCTTGAACATGTCCAGGCTGGCGCAGGCGGGCGAGAGCAGCACCGCGTCGCCAGCTTGGGCCAGCTCGGCGCAGGCCTGCACGGCCTCGGGCAAAGTGGCGCAGTCTTGCAGGGGTACACCACAGTGCTGCAGGGCCTCGCGGATGGCCGGTGCGTCGCGTCCGATCAGCACCACCGCGCGCGCATGGCGCGCCACCGGCTCGGCCAGCGGCGAGAAATCCTGCCCCTTGCCATCGCCCCCCAGGATCACGACCAGTCGGCGTTCGGCGCCCAGGCCTTGCAGCGCGGCCACGGTGGCGCCCACATTGGTGCCCTTGCTGTCGTCGAAGTATTCAACCTCATCGATGATCGCCACGGGTTCGACGCGGTGCGGCTCGCCCCGGTATTCGCGCAGGCCAAACAGCATGGGCGCGAGCGCGCAGCCCGCGCTGTGGGCCAGTGCCAGCGCGGCCAGCGCATTGGTGGCGTTGTGGCGGCCGCGGATGCGCAGCGCATCGGCGGGCATGAGGCGCTGGATGTGCAGCTCTTCTTCCTCTTCGCCTTTGCGACGCTTGCGGGTTTCGTCGGCCTCCAGGGCGCGCACCAGCCAGGTCATGCCGTTGACGGTTTCGATGCCGTAGTCGCCGGGGCGCTGCGGCATGTCGCCACCAAACGTCTGATGGGCGCGCTGCTGCGGCTTTTGCAGCTTGACGCGCACCGGCTCGGGCAGCATGGCCATCACCGCGCTGTCTTCGCGGTTGAGCACCATCAGGCCTTGCTGGCCAAAGATACGGGCCTTGGCCGCCGCATACGCGGCCATCGAACCGTGCCAGTCCAGGTGGTCTTGCGTGACGTTGAGCACGGTGGCGGCGGTGGGCTCAAAGTCTTCGCTGCTGTCGAGCTGAAAGCTCGAGAGTTCGAGCACCCAGACCTCGGGCATGCCGACCAGGCGCGTGACGTGTGCGGGCTCGGTCGGTGCTGCAGGCACGACCGGCGCGGGCTCATCGGTGTCTGGCCAGGGTTTGTCCGCGGCACTGTCTTGCGACGCCGCTTCTTCGCCAGCTTCGGCCGGGGCGAATGCGGCGGCTTCGATCTCGGGCTCGGGCTCCACCGCCTGCACCTGGGCCGCGTCCAGCGCGGCCGCCAGCGTGTCGAGCAAGGTGGGGCCAATGTTGCCGGCCACCTGCACCGATTTGCCCGCACGGGCCACCAGCTGACCGGTGAGCGAGGTCACGGTGGTTTTGCCATTGGTGCCGGTGATGGCCAAAAGCGCAGGGGCATAGCCGTGCTCGGCGCGCAGATCAGCGAGCGCCTGCGAGAACAGCGTGAGCTCTCCGCCCTGCCACAGGCCCGCAGCACGCGCGGCATCGACCACGGGCGCCACCACCTCGGGTGAGAGACCCGGGCTGCGGAACACGGCGCGGATGGCTGTGCCTTCGACCAGGGCGGCGCTGAATGCACCGGCGATGAACTTCACCTCGGGCCACTCGGCCTGCAAGCTGGCCAGCTGCGGCGGCGCTTCACGCGTGTCGGCCACGCTGACCACGGCCCCATGGCGCGCGCACCAGCGCGCCATCGCCAGGCCAGAGGCCCCGAGACCGAGGATCAGAACGTGGAGACCTTGCAGCTGTTGCACGTTCACCTCAGCTTCAGGGTGGACAGGCCCACCAGGCACAGCAGCATGGTGATGATCCAGAAACGCACCACGACCTGCGTTTCCTTCCAGCCGCTCTTCTCGAAATGGTGGTGCAGCGGCGCCATCTTGAGGATGCGCCGGCCTTCGCCGAATTTTTTCTTCGTGTATTTGAAGTAGCTCACCTGCAGCATCACCGACAGGGCTTCGACCACGAAGATGCCGCCCATGATGGCCAGCACGATTTCCTGGCGCACGATGACCGCGATGGTGCCCAGAGCGCCACCCAGCGCGAGCGCGCCCACATCGCCCATGAAGACCTGAGCCGGATGGGTGTTGAACCACAAAAAGGCCAGGCCGGCGCCGGCCATGGCCGAGCAGAAAATCATCAGCTCGCCCGAGCCCGGAATGTGCGGGAAGAACAGGTATTTGGAATAGACCGCATTGCCCGTGACGTAGGCGAACACGCCCAGGGCCGAACCCACCATGACCACCGGCATGATGGCCAGGCCGTCCAGACCGTCGGTCAGGTTGACCGCGTTGCTCGCGCCCACGATCACCAGGTAGGTCATGATCACAAAACCGAACACGCCCAGCGGGTAGCTGATCTCCTTGAAGAAAGGCACTTGTAAACCGGCCTTGGGCGGCAGGTCCACATCGAAACCCGACATCACCCAGTTGCCAAACAGCTGCACCACCTTGAGGTTGCTGCTCTCGGAAATGCTGAACACCAGGTAGAGCGCGGCGATCAGGCCGATCACCGATTGCCAGAAATACTTCTCGCGCGAGCGCATGCCTTCGGGGTCTTTGCGCACCACCTTGCGCCAGTCGTCGACCCAGCCGATCGCACCAAAACCCAGCGTCACGATCAGCACGATCCAGACAAAGCGGTTGGAGAGGTCAAACCACAGCAGCGTGGACACCGCGATCGCGATCAGGATCAGCACGCCGCCCATGGTGGGCGTGCCGCTTTTGACCAGGTGGGTCTGCATCGCGTACTCGCGCACCGGCTGGCCGATCTTGAGCGCCGCCAGCCGCCGGATCACCCAGGGGCCAGCGGCCAGGCCGATCAGCAGCGCCGTCATCGCGGCCATCACCGCACGGAAGGTGATGTACTGGAAGACGCGCAGAAAGCCCCACTCGGGGAACACCGACTGCAGCCATTGGGCCAAGCTAAGCAGCATGTGCCCCCCCTTTCTCTGTGGTTTCTTGTTCTTGCAAGGCTTGCACCACGCGCTCCATCTGCATGAAGCGCGAGCCCTTGACGAGGATGCTGGCCACGCTGTGGCGCACCGCCAGCACCGTCGCCTGCAAGGCCGCCATGTCGGCAAAGTGCTGGCCGCGCTGCGCACCCACCTTGTGTGTGAATGCGCGGTGCGCGTGCAGGCTGAGCTCGCCCAGGGTGAACAGCGCCTCCAGGCCTTTTTCGGCCGCGTAGGCGCCAACTTCGGCGTGGAACTCGGGGCCCTGGTTGCCGACCTCGCCCATATCGCCCAGCACCAACAGGCGCGGGCCGGGCAGCTCGGCCAGCACCTCGACGGCGGCGCGCACCGAATCGGGGTTGGCGTTGTAGCTGTCGTCGATCAGCGAGAGTTCACCATCGGCCAGCAGCAGCGCGCGCGAGCGGCCCTTGACCGGCTCGAAAGCCTGCAGGCCCTGCACCACGGCCGGCAAGGACACGCCGGCCGAGAGCGCACAAGCGGCGGCGGCCAAAGCGTTTTTGACGTTGTGGCGGCCGGCGATGTGCAGCGTCACAGGGGCTGTGCCCTGCGGCGTCTTGAGCGTGAATTGCCAGGCGCCGGCATGCCAGACCACCACCGCGGCGCTGACCTCGGCATCTTGCAAGGCAAAGCGGCAGCGCATGCGCTGGCCGGCCAGACCGTCCCACACCGCGCTGTAGGCGTCGTCTTGCGGGTACACGGCGACACCGCCCTCGAGCAGGGCCTGCAGCACGGCGCCGTTTTCCTCGGCCACGGCCTGCACCGTGTGCATGAATTCCTGGTGCTCGCGCTGCGCGTTGTTGACCAGGGCCACGGTGGGCCGGGCCATGCGCGCGAGCTGGGCGATCTCGCCCGGGTGGTTCATGCCGAGTTCGACCACGGCGATGCGGTGCTGCGCGCGCAGGCCCAACAGGGTCAGCGGGACACCGATGTCGTTGTTGAGGTTGCCTTGCGTGGCGTGCGCGGCCTCACCGGCGTGCGCGCGCAGGATGCTGGCCACCATCTGCGTGACGGTGGTTTTGCCGTTGCTGCCGGTCACGGCGATCAAGGGCAGGGTGAACTGGGCGCGCCAGCCGGCCGCCAGCTCGCCCAGTGCGGTGCGGCTATCGGCCACGATGAGGGCGGGCAAACCGGCCTCGCGTGCGGCGGCTTCGCCACTGGCTTCGCAGAGCACGGCGCTTGCGCCTTGCGCGGCGGCCTGGGCGATGAAGGCGTTGGCATCAAAGCGCTCGCCGCGCAGCGCAACGAACAGGTCGCCTGCGCGCAGCGTGCGCGTGTCGGTGTGCACGCGCGCGATCTGCACGCCTTCGCAACGCTCGGCACGCACAGCACTGAGCCAGGCCGCAGCCTGTGTGAGCGGCAGGTGCATCGGCACGAAGGTGGCTTGCAGGCTCATGCGCGCACCTCTTGCCCCAGGCGTGCCGCGAAAGCGGCTTCGATCTGCGCCACGTCCGAAAACGGGTGAAAGACCCCGGCGATCTCTTGCGTGGTTTCGTGGCCCTTGCCGGCCACCAGCACCACGTCGGCGTCGGCGGCTTGTCGCAGCGTGTGGCGGATCGCCTGCGCGCGGTCTTCGATCTGCTCGGCTGCCTGCGGCTGGCGCAAGCCCGCCCGCAGCTGGGCCAGGATGGCGGCGGGCGATTCGCTGCGCGGGTTGTCGCTGGTGAGCACCACGCGGTCAGCGTCCTGCTCGGCCACCTGGGCCATCAGCGGGCGCTTGTGCGGATCGCGGTCACCGCCGCAGCCAAACACGCACCAGAGCCGACCACCACGCTCGCGCGCCAGCGGCGCCAGCGCCGCCAGCGCCTGGCGCAAGGCGTCGGGCGTGTGGGCATAGTCGACCACGGCCAGCGGCGCGGCGCCCGCTTGCGTGGGCATGACACGCTGCATGCGGCCGGGCACCGCCTGCAGGCCACAGCAGGCCGCAGCGGCCTGCGCCAGCGGCACGCCCTGGGCGCGCAGCGCGCCGATCACGCCCAGCAGGTTGTCGATGTTGTAGTCGCCGGTCAGCACGGTGTCGACGCGGCAAACCTGATCGCCTTCGCACACCTCAAAACACAAGCCTTCGCGGCTGGGCAGCCGCCGGGCACGCAAGCGTGCGCCGGCTTGCGCGCGCGAGCAGGTCCACAGATCGAGCGCGGTGCCTGCGAGTTCGCGGGCGAGCTCGGCGCCTTTGGGGTCATCGATGTTGACCACGGCGGCGCGCAGCCCCACCCAGTCGAACAGCGCGCGCTTGGCGGCCCAGTAGGCAACCATGTCGCCGTGGTAGTCGAGGTGGTCCTGCGTGAAATTGGTGAAGATGGCCACGCGGATCGCGGTGCCATCGAGCCGGTGCTCGGCGATGCCGATCGAAGACGCCTCGATCGCGCAGTGGCTGGCGCCGGCCTCGACCATCTCGCGCAAGGCCTGTTGCAGACGCACCGGATCGGGTGTGGTCATGCCGGTGTAGGTCAGCTCGGGCCACAGGCCCAGGCCGAGCGTGCCGACCACGCCACAGCGCTCGCCGATGGCCGGCCCCGTCAGGGCCTGGGCCAGCCAGCAGGCGGTCGAGGTCTTGCCGTTGGTGCCGGTCACCGCCAGCACACCCAGTTGCTGGCTCGGTTGTTCGTAATAGGCGTCGGCCACCAGACCGGTCAAGGCTTTGAGCCCCGGCAAAGCCGCCAGCTGCTGGGCGGGCGCCAGGTCTTGCCAGGCCTGGCTGCCTTCGGCCTGCATCAGGCAGACGCTGGCCCCGCGGGCGAAGGCGCTGGCCATGAAGGCGCGGCCATCGGTGGCGGCACCGGGCCAGGCGATGAAGCCGTCACCGGGCTGCACCTGGCGGCTGTCGGTGCGCAGCACGCCCGTGACGCGCTCGCGCAGCCACTGGGCGGCTTGCTGGGGCGTGCGCAGCGTCTGCATCAGAACGACTCCTCCACCGCCTTGGCCACGATCTGCGGTTTGACCGCCATGTCGGGCTGGATGCCCAAGAGGCGCAGGGTTTGCTGCACGGTCTGGCTGAACACCGGTGCGGCCACATCGCCACCGTAATAGCGGCCGTTGCTGGGCTCGTCGATCATCACCGCGACGATGATGCGTGGCTGCTCGATCGGTGCCATGCCGACAAAGAAGCCGCGGTATTTTTTACCCGCGTAGCCCTTGCCCTCTTGCTTGTGCGCGGTACCGGTCTTGCCGCCCACCGAGTAGCCCATGGTCTGTGCCTTGGGTGCGGTGCCGCCGGGACCGGCGGCCATGTTGAGCATGTGGCGCATGGCGCGCGCGTTCTGTTGGCTGAACACGCGCACGCCTGGCACTTTTTGCTCGGTCTTGAGCAGCGTGGCGGGCACCACCTCGCCATCGCGCGCGAACACGGTGTAGGCACGCGCCACCTGGAACAGGCTGCCCGAGAGGCCGTAGCCATAGCTCATGGTGGCCTGCTCGATGGGGCGCCAGGTCTTGTAGGGGCGCAGCCGGCCGCTGACCGCACCCGGAAAAGAGATTTGTGGCTTTTGGCCCAGACCCACCGCGCTGAACATCTCCCACATCTCGCGCGGCTCGATCTGCATGGCCATCTTGACGGTGCCCACGTTGCTCGATTTCTGGATCACCTCGTTGACGCTGAGCACGCCGTGCGGGTGCGCGTCGGTGATGGTCGAGCCGGTGATGGTGATGCGGCCCGGTGCGGTCTGGATCGGCGTCTCGGGCTTGACCAGGCCTTTTTCGAGCGCCAGCGCCACCGCAAACGGCTTCATCGTAGAGCCGGGCTCGAAGGTGTCGGTGAGCGCGCGGTTGCGCAGTTGCTCGCCGCTGAGGTTCACGCGCTTGGCGGGCGAATAGCTGGGGTAGTTGGCCAGCGCCAGCACCTCGCCGCTTTGCGCATCGAGCACCACCACGCTACCGGCCTTGGCTTTGTGCTCCTGCACCGCTTCGCGCAACTTTTGGTAGGCGAAGAACTGGACCTTGCTGTCCACACTGAGCTGGATGTCGTCGCCATCGACCGGCGGCACCGCCTCACCGACGGCCTCGACGATGCGCCCCAGGCGGTCCTTGATGACGCGGCGCGAGCCGGCCTTGCCCGCGAGCTGCGTTTGGAACACCAGCTCGACGCCCTCCTGGCCCTGGTCCTCGACATTGGTGAAGCCCACGATGTGCGCAGCGGCTTCGCCCTCGGGGTACAGGCGCTTGTATTCCTTGATGCTGTAGACGCCCTTGATGTCCAGCGCCAGGATTTCCTTGACCGCCGACTCGTCCATCTGGCGACGCAGCCAGACAAAGGTCTTGTCGTCGTTTTCGAGCTTCTTGTCCAGTTCGGCCTGGCTCATTTCGAGCAGTTTGGCCAGTTGGCGCAGCTTGGCCGGATCGCGCTCGAGGTCCTCGGGGTTGGCCCAGATGCTCGGCGCGGGCACACTGGACGCGAGCAGCAGGCCGTTGCGGTCGAGGATGCGGCCGCGGTTGGCCGGCAAAGTCAGCGTGCGGGCATAGCGCACCTCACCCTGGCGCAGGAAGAAATCGTTTTCAATGACCTGCACATAAGCCGCGCGCCCGATCAGGCCCATGAAGCCCAGGGCGATCGCGGCCACGATGAATTTGCTGCGCCAGACCGGCGTCTTGCTGGCCAGCAGCGGGCTCGAAGAGAGTTGAACGCTGCGGCTCACGGGCGCCCCTCGCCGCTGGTCGAGGCGGCCGGGGCCACGCCGTGCTGCACATACTGGGTGATGGCTGGCGAGACCATGCGCATTTGCAGCTGCTGGCGCGCGATCTGTTCCACACGCAAAGGGGTGGCCTGGGCGCGGCGCTCAACCTGCAGGCGATCGTGCTCGATCTCCAGGCGGGCGGCCTCCTTGCGCTCGGCCTCGATCAACATGAACAGGCGCCGCGATTCGTACTGGCTGTGCACCAGCACGAGGCCACTGGCCACCACGGCCAGCAGGAGCAGCATGCTCAGGCGCGTCATGCCGGCACCTCGGTGCGCTCGGCCACGCGCATGATGGCGCTGCGCGCGCGCGCATTGGCCTGGACTTCGGCCTCCGAGGGTTTGACGCGCTCGATCGCCCGCAGCTTCATGGCCGGGGGCTGGGCAAAGGGCACGCGGCGGTCCACCACTTCTTTGCTGTGCTGGGCAATGAATTGCTTGACGATGCGGTCTTCGAGCGAGTGGAAACTGATCACCACCAGGCGTCCGCCCGGTCTCAGCACCCGCAGGCTGGCCGCTAGCGCCTGTTGGAGCTCTTCAAGCTCGGCGTTGATGAAAATCCGAAGAGCCTGAAATGTCCGCGTTGCAGGGTTCTGGCCCGGCTCGCGGGTTTTGACCGTGTCAGCCACGAGCTGGGCCAGTTCAGCGGTGCTTGAAATTGGGCCCCGCTCCTGTC
>JACCDW012090981.1_pt1 | contig 14475 bp, 26 predicted proteins | sample 7449781 | NCBI WGS metagenome assembly JACCDW01 (sample SAMN15323449, study PRJNA562643) | freshwater metagenome | isolation source: river surface water | place: USA:Blue River Watershed | collected 2017-08-18
CTTCGGCCCAATTCAACAAGTGTTCCTCGAAAGGAACATGGATTTGTTGCGTGTAGCACCCCGCTGAATGATACTCGCTATCCACGCTTGCAGTCAAGAATTTGCCGGTCGTATCGTCTTGGAACGCTACGAACGCTTCCATCCCTGAATGTGCGTGAAGTGCGTAGTCACTTGCCCATGCTGCAAGATCATACTTGGTGATATGGCGGGTCTCCTTCTTGGAGCCCGTTTCACACAAGGCAGACTTAAACTTGTACAAGTTTGGTTCCACCTTCTCGAACCTTTCCTTGCACCAGTCTGGCAAGAAACTCTTGGCAACATCACCGGCAGCAGCACGGCAAGTAGCATCAATGATCTGGTCACGCAGACCAATCACATATTGACCACCACCGCTGGTGTTGTGAGGCATCACAAAGTCGCCACGGATGCCAAGATTGCCGATCAGAGACAGAGCATTGGCCTGTTCTCCGGTCTCCTTATCGGTAACCTCATACACCTTCGTGATGTCGATGTGGATGCGCAAAGTTGGATTGGCGTGAACAACCATCTTTCCGCTCTTGGTCTTCAGCCTTGGCACAAGTTTTGGATAAACTGGCAGGCCCAACGCCCTGTAAACATCACCCATCTGGTTGTGACGCAGGAATGCAATCGGACCATCCAGAAACCTGCGCAGTTGTGGCAGTTCCGGGTTTTCCGTAGAGATTGCCGAAGCAGTCAAAAACAGATTGAGCAACGGTTTTACGCCGTTTTCGTTGCCAGATCCTTTTTCTGGGCTACGCGGACCAGTCCGCATAGTAGCGCGATAGGCGCTAGTAGAAGAGTTATCTTCATTAATCAGATGAGCAATCTGCCCGTTCGTGTACAACATAGGCAAAGGTTCGATAATGACTGTCATGCCAAAATCAAACTTTACCTTGCTGTCTTCAACTACAATCCTGTACTCAGGACTCACGAAGGTGGATTCTTCAACGGTAGCCTTGCCCTCATCGTCCTTGCATACAAAGTAATGCCGCTGCTCACTGGCAGAGTGCATTTGATACCTATAGGTGTTGTACTGGGCCTTGCTCAGCGAAATTCCTTCTGGAAGCACACCTTCACTTGAGTACAAGGTAACTTTTTCCAGAATTGATCCGCAAAGATCATGCAAGTGCATACGCAACGCACCTAATTTCGCATCGGCCTCGCCAAACAATGGGCTAATCCTGTGCAAAATAAAGTTGTTGCATCTGTTGAAGATCTTATCGCCGAAGCGGGATCGCAACTTCTCCTCCCAAAATTTGTCAAGGTCGGCGTTTGAGTCGTACTTGACATTAATTTGGGTGTAACGCGACACAGCAGCGCGAAATCCGCCCGGAGTCTTGCTACACAAAACTAACTCACAGGCCTGATCCACATTCAGATACGCTTGTGGCAACTTCATGCCTTGGCCACGCAAGGAAAAACCTTCCTGCTTGGTTTCGTTGGCAGTAAGTCCCTTTTCCACCATCTCTGCCCGATCATCAAACGGTTTTGCCTGCTGGGCGGTGTAGGTGTAAAGTTCGGTCTTGCCTTCGATTTCAATTTCCATTACCCCATCGTAAACACGGTTTTCTTCGCGAACATCGCTGGTCGCAAAAGTTACAGCATTTACAATGTTTTCCCGGCGAGGAAGCAGCAATGCGATTGCCTTCTCCTTCACCGAATCAGACAACCCGCCTCCTGCCTCCTTACGACGAACAGGAAATAAATTCTGGTTGGCCTTGAATTCAAAAGGACGGCCACCAGTTTTCGAAATCGCACGATCCATGTCGAACCCCTTGTTGAGAAAGTAGAAACAGTTAAAAACACGGGGCTGTTAAAGGCCAGCCCCCAGCCTTAGAGTCACACTTTACACGGACTTGGTTGGCCGTGTCAAGCGTTTCTTTGGTAATTCTGCAACCAAAGCACCCAAAAGGGCGTTGCCTTCGTATGCAGACCCGGCCATTAAACCACGGCCAGAAAGTTTTGCAATATCAAAATGCAGTTCCGGCCTGCCACTGCTGGTAATGACCAGCCGGGAAACACCATCAACTGATTTTACACGCACAAGCATCCGGGTTACAGTCCCGCCGTTGCCGTTGTTGTCAGACCTCCAATGTAAAAATTGGTAGTCTAAAAACTGCTGAAGTTCACCCTTGTAAAATTCAACAGTGGTGTCGGTCTTCTCATCCCGATACAAAATTACATCGTGCCGGGCGAGATCATCGTAGTTTGCAGCCGTCAGGCCTTGGAAACTGTCGCCGTCATCGCCGGAATACAGCACCATTACCTGATTACTGCCGGCCGAGTATATTACCCCTCGTTGAACCTTCGAGGTAAGATATTCGCCGTTGCCGTACCTTTTGTACATATGCCCGGCAGCATATTCATGCCTCTTGGCATACTGGTCGGACCTGCTCTTCTTTACAGCCATGTTTCAGCCCTCATCCTTGTTAAAAAACAAACCACTACTCACTTTAGGCGCTTTTGTGCGCCGGTCAAGTGACTTTTTTGGGATGCACGCAACTCGCGTTTCATCCGCTTTAATTCTTTTTGGCTAGGAATGGCAGCCGCAATCTTCTCCAAAATTAACGGCACACCATCCGCAATGATCTTGCAGATTGAACTAACTGACCTAAGCAACGCCGTGGTTGTTGCCTTGGTAATACGGGTTTGCGCCCGGTTAATCTTCTTGATTTTTGTGCTAAGTTTGCCCCGGGCGGCCCGGGCCTTTGCTAAATTAGCACAACGCTTCTCATACAATTCTTGCCTGCGTTCCCGCTTGCTCTTGTATGGAACAATTGCCGTGGTGTTCATCCTGCATCCTCCATCATACAATCATCACACATATACATTTCCTCTTCCATCCCATCCAGACGATTCTGGTGGTCGGGTTCAAACTCACACCCGCATTCTACACAGTAAACCTTTTCTTCTTCCATGGCAAACCTCCTGTAGAACGCCCTACCGCTTTTTGTACAAAATCTTCAGCAGAAATTATTTTGATATCTTTTCCTCATATTCATAAGCCGCAAGCAATCGCTCATACCACATGAGTTTCTCGATGATATCATCTGGTATGTTTTTGTCGCGATATGCTTGCCGGGCATCGTTCATTTTATCTAATAACCCAGCTTCGCTACACAATGCCATGGTGTAACGCTTGTGAACTTCAATGAATATATCGTTTTGCATAATCTTCTCCCTGTTAAATTAGCAGACGACTTACCGCTTTCTGTACAAAACCACCCGCAAAAATTATTTAGATAGCACCTGCAAGCCCCGCGCCCCGGGATCCCCACACATACAAGAATAAACGGACTGGAAAAATCCAAATGCTAATTTTTGTACAAAATAAACCACACTAATTTTAGACTAAAATAAAAATAAATCCTGTACAAAGTGAATATCGGTCGCGGAATACTTTTGAAAATTTACAAAAAGAGTTCATGAATAAAGCAAATCAGAACTCTTTTTGTAAATCAGGAGAAGTGTTCCCGGCGTTCTGTGAAAAGTGAACACCTCATACAACTTTTGGTTAGTATTCCTTTGCTAGGGCAGAATTACTTTTCTGCCCTAGTGTCCTGTTCGCGCTTGCCATGACGAATCATAGTTCTCGGTAGCCATTCATAATTTGGGTCAATGCCCATTTGCCGGCAGATTGACTCTCGCACTTGGCCCACATCCATATTGCGCCATTCACCTTCACCCATCAAAACGGCGGTAAAAAACATAGTCAAAGACTTTAGCACAGTCATCTTGAGATCATCTTCAGACATCATCGCGCAATAATAAACGCTGTAACTATTCTGACACCAAGTTCCATCCAATGTTGAAATAGCTTCATAATTCACAGGGCCGTCATCATCGACATGCCCATCGAAGCGCGATATGAATTCAAATGACCGAGCCATCTTGGCGCGAATCTCTGGCAGGTGGTCAATCTTGTACCTTCTTTTGAAGACCCCGCAGAATTCTTCTTGAAACTTGCTAATCAATCGTTCTTGAGCCACTTCCGAACGCAATGTGAGTTCCATAGAACACTCCAAATTATTGTTTTAAAAACCCAGACCTAGTCTAAGAGCATCACCCGTTAATGTCAACCCGAAATTATAAAAAATTTTGTAATTATAATGTAATATTATGTAACTTTTGTTGGACTTGGCGTTGGTGTAGGTCTTGGCATAGGTCTTAGCATAGGACTTGGCGTTGGTGTAGGTCTTGGCATAGGTCTTAGCGTAGGACTTGATGTTGGCGCAGGTCTTAGTGTAGGACTTGGTGCAGGCGATCTTTCAATCGCGCTCGTTAGAGTCTAGTAATTCAAACCCGGCTCGTAATCTTTCATACAAAGACGGCAGCCTTGTATTGCATTCGTCTGAATCTTTTTCATGGGCCGCGTCAATAGCCCGGAGAACTCTGGGCGCGCACTCGTGTCCCTTTTTACCTTCCAATTTTTTTGCCGTGTCGCCAAGCAAGGATGCCCCGCAGATCGGGCAAGCATAACTGGGATTAACATAAGTTTTATTGTAACGGCGAGAAGACATGATTATAACCTCCTTATTGATATGCGGGCACACGCGTGTGTAATGCGGATATGCACTTGCCTATATGCACGCGTGGATATACAGGCGCAGATATAGGCGTGTAGATATGGAACTTATGGATTAGCGTCGTACTGCTGCTTGGAAACCAAAAGCTTGTTAATCATAGTCAAGCTGGTCTGTAAATTCTTTTGAATCCAACTAATGGACTTGCCATTAGACCAATAGTGGAAGTTTATCTTGTCTTGCAGTTCCTTGATCTGTTCCGGAGTCCTGCGTCGGCTTTCGCGTTTCATAACTCACCACCTTGGTAATTCGACTAGGTAAACGGCTTCAACACCCTCGATTACAACCCGGAACATATCAGTATAAGGCGGTTGGCCCTCTACTTTCTTGATATGGGTAACCTTGTCGCACTTGTACAACACATCTTCCCAGAACTCATTTTCATTGTTGCCGCGACTGGTACTGGAGATAACTTTGAGGCAATCCATTGCTCATACTCCTTATTCGTCGTCTGGAACTTGCTTTGACAAGACCTCCGCTTTGATGGCCAACTCTAAACTATCCTCAAATTTAAGCTGGCCTATCGCGTCCATTACCCAACGAAACGCGCCTTCTTCGTTGACAGCATTGTCATTCAAAGGCATCGTAATCTTGGTTAAAATAGAAGCAAGGAAGCAGACTAACCTAAGTCCTTCTGCTTTGCAATCGTAATTTAGATCGCGGAGCAAGTTATCGCCAAGCTCGTAACCATATTGGTTCAGAATTGCTTGCGCTCTTGCCGGATTACTTGAAAGGGATTTAAGAACCCTTTCCATTAAATTATCGCCCGCTTCTATGAATCGCGGGTTGAATCCATCAAAGTAAGTCATATTGCACCTCCGATACCTTTAGTACCGGAGGTGCAAAAGTAAAGTTTAGGCTTTGTAGGTGGCGACAATTTCGTCACCGCCCACAATCTTGCCCTTCTCATCAGTCTTCAAATAGTAACTATGGGCAATCTTGGTAATGGTAATCGTGTTAGTGCTGGGCACAGTCACCCGCACATTAGCTCGCCAACGCTGATCTCCCACATTGATAATCTGCATCTTATACAGATTGGGAGGCGTTCCTAACTTGTCCAGAATTTGCTTTTCCAGACTTGGTGGCGGAGCAATGACCTTGGGTTGCTCCTCGGGAACTTCGTCATAAACCTTACGCTTAACTGCTGCCATAACAATCTCCAAGTAAGTGTGTCCTAACCACTATACCGCATTTCGGAAGAAACAATCAGCAAAAATTATAATGCTATCAATTGGTAATCGCGATTGCATTATTCCAAATGTTGGTAAAACGGCCAACGGCTTGTTGGTAATCCTGCTTTTCCCACTTGTCCAAAGAACGGCTGCCGTCCTTTGCAACCACAATCTTCGCGAAGTAAGTAATTTCTTCCTTCGGATTGCTGAAGGTGACCATGACAATATCATGGGTGAACGGCCTCTTGTTGCCGGGAACCTTCATCAACTCATCCATATCAACCTTGTCTTTCAGATGATCTGGAATCGTGGTTACCCAGCTTTCCAGAGCCATGCTGAAAAAGGTGATACGCTTATGCACAATCAATTTATGCAACAGGCCAACAATGGCATTCTTGTCTTCCGTGCCAGACATAGGCGCGGCCATGCAAGTATTCTCGCCATCCATATCGCAAAATATCATGGGGATTAAAGTCCCCTTATCTTGCGATACAATATAAGACAAACGATTCAAATGCTCAATGCGATCTTCTTCAGTTGCAAACATGATAAGCTCCCAATTGTAATGTAAAAAAACTACAAACCTAACAAAACACACTTAAAAACAAGAGAAACTATCAAGATAGCACAAGATATAAAAAAGCAACCGGCATGGTTATTTGTGACAGCCAGCCCGATCCCGGCTAGCTTGAGGTGGCGTTGCGACGGAGTACAGCTTTTTATCGCCCAATCACAAACTGGCCCTTGTTCCCATGCATACTGTAGTTGGCCCTCATGCCGGTTGCTATTTCAGGGGGCTTTCACCAAAGATCCGAGACTTCTTTGTGGTTTCTGGCCGAACAAGCTCAATGTTTGTTGGCAGTAAGGCACAAAAAGCTGGAAGCAGGTGCGCCGGTAACATAGCATGGTCATACTGGTGAAAACCATATAGTTCTACTGTGTCGCCTTTGTAATGGGCGAACACAAGAAGCTTCATCCCTTCAAGGTACTCAAGGTAATACTGCGTCTCGGGATTGAGTCTGGACAAGATTAGTCGCCCGGCTCCTTCCACAATTGCAGTATTGCCTTGCTTGATTCTCCACATAGGGCGCGGGGAAGGTTTGGCATCTACAGATATTGCAATCTTCTTCTTAGCCACGATCATCTCCGATTGTTGTTCTTAGTTGCTCCATCTGTATTACGCCTGAACACTTCAAAAATTTCAGGGCTGTTGCAGCGAGTGCAAAGATATGCGACACCGCAATGCCCACCTTCATGGTAATGACTTTCATCTAACATAAAGGTGGACTTGCAGTTACTGCACTTCATTTCGGGGGTCACTCGTCATCCCCCTCGTCTTCGTCCTCATCGTCTCCTTCTTCTTCAAGCATTTCCAGCCCCTTGCGGATGCTGTCGGCAGCTTTGGACAAAGAATCCTTGTCCACCTTCAGGACACCTTCATCAAGCATCCTGACAATCATGTCACAATACTTTTCCACGGCAGCAGCGTGGGCGAAGAACAATCCCTTGACGATGGACTCCTCTTGCAGGGTATGGATGGTTTCAGGATTATCCCCGAAAGACTCCATCTCCATAACCTCCCCGCAAATCTTGCCGATAATCTTCGTCCCAGACTGAATCATATGGGCCTTAGATTCCTTGAACGCTTCCATCATCATCTTCTTCAACTTCTTGTCAGTCATAGTCAAACTCCTGAAAGGTTACTGTTAACACCCTACCGCTTTTCATTCCAAACCATCATCAAAAAAAATTCAGCCAGCAAACTTTAGCTTCTTGCTAGCATTTGTAATCACATAATAAGGAATTTTTAATTTCTTTGAAAGGCGCATAAGACCGCCGCGATCTTTAATTGCGCGTTTAATCTTATTCAGCAACTTGCCGGGATCATAAATATGTTTAAGTGGCCTGCCAGCTTCGCGTAATTTTATTTTGCGGCTTTTGGCATAATAATAAACCCGGTGAACAGGTATGTTCAGTAAACGCGCAACTTCTCGCGCATTCGGGTTCTTTTCAAGAGCATCTCGGATTAACTTTGCATTCATAAACCACCTCCAACCTCATACTAGGCTGGGTCATCATCTTCCCGGTAGTGTACAAAATTCCACTCAAGACCGCGAATTTCGGTCATTTCCTCAATTAGCACGCCATCTTGTTCACAAATAAAATCAGTTTTTTCTTTAAGATCAGACTCGTCCGTGTAAGGACGACTAGTTCCAACTAATTTGTAACCTGTAGGTAATTTGATTAAATCACCGGCTCGATTGGCGATTTTGAATGGCTTACGAACAAAAATCGTGTGCTTGGTCATGGCTGGGTACTCCTTCTACCCTACCATAGGCCAAGCACACGCAAAACCAAGTCACCAAGGCATTTTTCTGTCACTTACCATAAATGCCCGCTGCTCAGACATTCGTACTGGAATCATTTCCATACGAAATTTTGCCTCTTTCATTACTTCTTCCGGCAAATTATTCTTCTCGTAATCCTTCAGAGTAAAATAATCTACCCGGTAAGAAGTCTCATCACCCTGTACCAGAAAGCAATAAACCCCTTTGTTGTACTGAGACAACATAATGGGATCATCGGTGCGCGTATCTTCGTATACTTCCAAAGACCGCTCGATGAATGCCTCCATTGCCATCCGCGCAATGTTATCTGGTTCAGAATGAAGGTTGAGCGAGACATCCTTGCCTTGCCACTTTACTTTGTGCGTAGTCATCGGATGATCTCCCTTCGCACAATAATTTCCCTGATTGGGCCACGACTGTTAGGCTGCAACCCTTGGAAGTTACCTTCGCCAGCATCTTTCAGCTTCCGGCCGAATGCAACAAATGTTGGCAGACTTACATCCTTGTTCCTCTCGCAACAATACGATGCGTCTTCCAAGATTCGCCTGCTCATATCCAGCGCAGCTTCAGTTTCCATGCTGACTGAATAAACATGCTTAAAGCGAGTGACAGAATAATCCCCGCCGTGAAAGGTGGAATCTTCCTCGTCCGCCATAAGCTGGGTCAAATCATCACAAAAATCTGAATAATCTGAACAAAAACTATTGCAAGTTTTGATAAACCCTAATAGTTCTTGTACAAACCTTCGATTCGCTGTAATGCAAACAACCCGATTGAAAACTGTAACATTGAACTGTGGCTTTGAAACTTTGTAATTATCCATAAAAACCTCGTGTTAAAAAAATGACGTAAAATAATTGGTTAATTTATTTTACATGGCATATTCCTCCCTCTGACACGGATTAAAGTGCTGGGAGTGGCTCGGTTGTATATTCATATTATCTTAACGACTCGTAAAAATCCATTAGGAACTGGACTGTAAAAAATACTCTAGATACTTCATATCCCTGATCGTTCTTCCACATTAACACTTTCTGGTCTTTAATCAAGACACAGTCTTTCTTACGCTTGGGCATAAAGTCCTCCTTGCCATTCTACCCGTTCCGCGTAAAAAGTCTCCGCACAATTTATTGTGATAGCAAATGATAAGTACGCCCAAGAAGAATCGAACTTCTATCGTCGGTTTAGCTTACCACTTCGACTTTCGTCGCCCTTGCGGTTTGTGGTCTGGACTGTGTCTTGATCTTCAGCATTACCTGTTAAGACCCGTGCCGTTCAGTCTCTACACCTTCCCGTTTTCGGGCTTGGCTCGGCGTTTCCAGCTAAGGATTCACCGAATTTGACACGATCCACTATAAGATTTCTCTTATAACGCTCCTTTTGAAGACCGATGCATTATCCGTTATGCTATGGGCGCAGCAATACTATCATAGCATACTTACTCCGGCGGTTCAACCCTGTACCCAAAGTTTTTAAGCACCTTTTCACAAAGTTCTATAAATTCAGACAAAAGTAAATCAGATTTTGCCTTATTTGCTTGTGGTGTTGCCACTCCCATATTGTCTAAAGAGTTTTCGCCGCCTCTCGATCTGGGTATAACATGGTCTAAATTATATGATTGGGCCTCGTACAAACACAAAGATTCGCCTGTGAGGTAACAATCCGGATTAGTGCCAAATTTTTTCAAAACATCGGAATAATTAAAATTAAGTTTTGTATAATCGCCTTTCCTGCTATCTCTGCTGAACAACCGCAGTCTATGTTTTATATTTTTAAATCTATCTACCTTTTGTAGTAATGGATTATTTCTTCTTGAATTCTCAGTTCTATTTTTTGTTTTTTGCTTCTGTCCTTGCCCACAATGGTAAGCAATTGTTCCCTTAGAACAGCCCAAAGCTTTCTTTATTTCGTTATAACTTTTGCCTTCGGCTCTTAACTTTAAAATTTGTTCTTTCATAAAACCCCTTACATAAACAAGTAAGGGGGTTCGATTTTTTATTAAATGTTTGAACTAAAAACTTTTTTCAACCATACTATAATAAATTTGATTGCCAAGTAACTCAGCAGGTAGAGTGTCAAATTGTTAATTTGAAGGTCGTTGGATCGTACCCAACCTTGGCAGCGGGCCGTTTAGTTTAGTGGGAAAACAAATCACTTGTAATGATTAGACGACAGTTCGATTCTGTCAATGGCCTTAATCTCATTTCCTCGTCAAGTCATTGATCCTGTAATAGCTATATTCATTGTTCCAAGACCAGCAAAGGGAATGGGACAAGAACCTTGGCAACTTAAATACATGGATATGTTTCTCGAACCGCGATGAATACTGAAACTTATACTGTCTGAAACAATGAGTGCTAGAAATCGCGGTGAACATAATCAACTACCTCCATGTGCAATTACAGGGGAGATAAATAGCGGCCTGTAACTGTTCCAATCATATGATGAATATGTTTCGTCAACCCAGTTATGACTAGCATAAGACCATTTTGGAATTAGCTCAGAAAATACATAGCGGCATGTAAAAACATTTGATTCATAATGGCCCGAATAACGGGAGCCCCTCGATTTAAAAGCCAGTGAGTTAGGTCTTACATGCATACGGTTAATCATGAACATATCAGCCCCAGTTTTTGTTTGTTTTGCGTTGTTGCATGAAACAGCAGCTTACGGCATATTGCCATTTTCCATGTCTACTTAAATAGGAACTAAAACCATAGGGTGTGGATATAAATCCATTGAAAGCCATAAAATCACCCGCAACAGTCCATGTGGAATTCAGAATCATAATCAATTACCTCCAAGTAAGAGTACCCACCATATCAAACCTAAAACAAGATGATTCATTACTTGCAAATTCACTACGAGTATTAAAACTATCGTCAAGAAAGGCGTAGGAATTATAAGCTCCACAAAAGGTTCTGCACTTTGGCATAACAAATCCTGAGTATATCGTGAACATATCAGCCTCGCACTATACGCCACAAATTGTCTTTAAACGCAAAGGAAAGACAAGTTGTATTTGCCATGCCAGACAAATAGAAGTTTGTTGACCACGCTCTGCCAACAGTTGAGTTTTTGCCAGTATAAAGTCCTTGGCAATACCTCTTGGCGAATGCCTGAGACTTATACCTATCGAATCTAAAGCTACTAGACTCTTTGAAATGAGATGTTCTGAAGTAGCATGTTTTAATCATAGTCAATTTCCCATGAGATCATAGATTTCCAATAATCCATATTAAAGCAATCGCAGACTGTGTGGTTCCAACGGAAGCCGTCACTCATAAATTTATTATTATCAAAAGGTCGCGATACACCATCGCTGCTGTCAAATTGAGTTCCCTGTGGCATCACACTAGAAGTAAAATTAATGAACATGGTTCACCTCGGGAATGGATCGTGGGTTGAATTGAACATATACCTGTAAATGCAATAGTTCAAGGTAAAACACATGGCACCAAAACCAAGCAATCCGTTTGGTCTTTGAATAGGCAACGAGGCAGACCTATTGCCCGCGAAGCAAAATCCATTACGCCTTATCGTCCAAGTTCTCATAATGATCCCTATTTGAAAGGCCATGAAGCAATAAGCCAATTTACAATTGAAAAATGAACACTATTGAATTGATTAGTCATTGTTACTCTGGAAAATAAAAATGACCTATGATGACTTTGTCCAAAATTGGAATTAATACTTTTGAATCCAAATTTGCAATCATGCCAATGAGTCTTTTGCATAATTCGCTATTCCTCATTGCTTTGAAAGAAACTCCGGGCAAATAGTTCGCTTCCCAACCAATCTACGGAAAATGCCCCGCTTCCTGTATGAAAATTACGCCAGCTGGCATAAGCTGCATCACCCTCAAAAACGCCTGCACCATACTGGCTGTCACAAAAAAGCCTACCAGAACCTCCGACATTTGTTATAAGGATTCTGGTCATGCTTCACCCCACACATCAAAAACTAAACTTGCACCGAACCTAATATGAAAGCTAAGAGTTCCAATTCCATTATTAGATTCGGCTTGGTTGCTATTGCCAAAAACACTTATGGTACGATTTCCATGAAATAATTCCGCTCTAGGGATATTCCAAACGCAATCGTTGAATATAGGAAAAGGCATTATCAACTCCCTATAAAAACAACACAGCTTGCAATCATAATGACTAGTTACCCGTGAATGACCATCTTCACCTTACATTGAAGACAAAAGCAGCACTACTGTAAGTATAGAAACTAAAGGCCGAACCAGTCAATACGCTGCCCCTGTAGTGACATTGCGGGAAGATTGCACATTCTTGGCGCGTACTACCAAACAGGTTGCTTCTTGGGGTGTAGGTAAGCAAACAATCATTCCAAAGGGTATTTCTCATCCCGATCTCCATTATGCCTTGGTAGTCTCGTAGCAGTATTTCTCTACTTGTTCGACTACCCATTCGTACTCAGCTGGGCGTAATTCGGAAAAGCTCTCGGCGTATGGCTTGTATAGCCCGTCGTAAGGGCCGACATTTACACGGCCAGTTTCAACGACTGAATCAAGATTAGTTTTGAGGCCGAGCCAATTTGGCTTCACCCTCAATCCTTTTTTAACAAATGGAAGTAGATCGGGATCGTTGTAGGAATCCAATCCAACCCAAATACTTTCGCCAAATGATATTGTAACAACGCGATAGTGCTGTCCGCCAATGCTATCGTAATCAAAGCGTTTGCTAAGTCTCATAGTTGAACTCCTATATATTGAAACAATCGCATTCAAGACTTTCGCCAGAAAATAGGAAACTAAATTTTCCGCGAAAGAGCGAACACCCCAACTCAAAGCTGTGGCTGCAAAAAATATCCATTTCAAAACTGTAGTTGTACCAAAATCCAATTTTGTGATTCATGTCTTACCGCTTCCCTTTAGAAACCTTCAGCAGAAATTATTCTGCTATCATTTGGTTTCATCCATCCCGTCGATATCTTTGATAAACTTATCGACATTGTGATACAATTGATGCCCCACAAGAGAGCGCACGGCCCATAAAGTAGAAAAATTATCATCTTCAGCAAAGGTGTGATCTACATATTCCTCGATGTTGTTCACGGCAATGCACAGTTTGGTAAGCTGCAAGTTATGTTCCGCGTGTAGTTTTCGCATAATTTCACGGCATCGCTGGCCCTTCTCTACGCGATACGATACCAGCAGCGCAATACAAACATCGCGCATTTCTTCTGCTGTTATGTCCGCATCGCACATAAGCTCCAAAGCAATATCGGACGCTTTTTGCTTCAAGTCATAATATGTGCTGGTTAACGCAGTTGTCTGCTGTTGACCGGCGAATCCGAATGGACAACCCATGACAGTACCCCTTAAAAGTAACTGCGACTCGCCCTACCGCTTTTAATTTAAAATCTTCACCATAAAAAATAATGATATCTTTGTATAGAATCACTGAAACAATTGAAAGTGAGAGACTTCGCTAACATAGACTGGCAGGAAGACCGCGACAGTCTTCTTCTTGCTTAATCCGAAGCGATTCTTAACTTCATCGTAAAACTCTGGCTGCCAAGTAATGTAATTCTTTTCCTTGGCAAAAGATTGTGCAAGTTTACGAATTGACTGATCGTATTGTTGGTTGGCAATACGAATTTGTTTAATTTCATCGCGTCGTTCTTCTTCTTGTAAACGCCTGCGATGGTTAAACAGCTCTGATTCGGTCATTGGTGGGCGGTAAACCGCGCTGGTGTGGCATGAATGCCTTCCGGCCAGCATTTGAATGTTGCCGTAATACAAGTCCTCAGTTAGGACTGTTTTTACATAATAATCACCATTGTTCTTGTCTACAACAAAAACAATTTTGTAATGTGGGTGAATGCGATTGATAGTTGATTTAGTTTCAGCCCCGAATGGAATGGACTGATCGAAAGCCTGTTCAAGGCTAAGGGGGCAATCTGGGAACCGCTCCGCGAAGCGATCTTTTGCATGAAATGTGAACAGCATCGTAGGACTCCATCCGCGTAAAAGGCCACTTAAAGTAAGTGGTTGCCAAACAAAACGGACGAGGAAGCGCGCCCCGTCCGTTTGAAAAACCCCCGCGCCGGGGATAAAGACACCTCTATACTACAACTTGTTCCACAAATCTTCAATACTAGTAACAAAAAAATCTTTTGCAAGCCAGCACTCTGTATAGCCGCTAAAATATTCTTGAAAAATTGCTTTGCCTCTTGGTACACCCCTAGAATCCAATCCTCCAAGTATTGTTTTTTCTATAGCCTCTGCATCATAGCCGGAAATAGGGCCAATTTTTTCCATTAGTACAAAACCTTTGTTCTTCTTATGTTCTTTTAATCTTGTGCTCTCTTCGTTGTAAA
>JACCDW010865665.1_pt1 | contig 14469 bp, 11 predicted proteins | sample 7449781 | NCBI WGS metagenome assembly JACCDW01 (sample SAMN15323449, study PRJNA562643) | freshwater metagenome | isolation source: river surface water | place: USA:Blue River Watershed | collected 2017-08-18
ATTTGAAAAGAATATATTCACAAATTATTTTTTTATTATATATTATTGTAATTATCTGTGCTAGATAAAACAACAAACAACAAGCAAAAATGGCAGACGTGGAAATTTTGTCTCGAATCAGCAATTTGCCTTTTGAACTAAGATTTAAGATCCATAAAACATGGAAACTTATTAATCGCAAACAACAACGTTTAAATGAATCAATTGTTAATGCAGTTTATTTAAGAAAAGTTCTAGGAAAAAAAAAGTTTGATAGGAAAGCTATAAACGAAGATGGACCACAATGTTTTTTTTTTAGAGTAATTTTTCCTATAACAATGATGAATATATATGCTTTCGAATTAGATTTTTTTAAAAATCCTTTTTCATACTATATTTTTACCGAATCAGGACCTTTTTTCAATATAAGTCAAATTTTTAATGAATTTATGAATGAGATTTTTTCAGATTATGATGTAAGAAATGAATATATAATTGACATAATTGAAAAAGGAAAATCAATTGATTTTGGATATGTTTATGATATTTTAGCAGATGAAGAAATAAAGGCCGAACATCCATTGATTTATCAAGAAGTTGGATGGCTTTTGGCCGAAGACATAATTGAAAAATCATTTATCAGAGATTTTAAGTCCATAATGAAAATTGGAACTAAAAAGCAATTAATTTATGCTTGTTCTACTTACTTATTTAAAATGCATATTGAAAAAAAATGTGATCTCCGAGAATTATTATATATTCAAGACACATTCTATCGTTCTAGTGAAGAAGTACCTTATTGGGATAACTATGTCATTGTAGATTATGAAGATTGTAAACCTATCTCATGTGTAAATTGTTTTACATCAGTTGAAGAAGAAGATTATTAATAAAAAATTATAAAAAAATAAGAATACGCATAGAATATGTTTATTTAACTTCGTTAAGAATACCATCCTGTTATAGCATATCTACTTATTTTTAAACCTGGATTAACATGTCCAACAAAGTGAGGAAGACCAATATTTTCTTGCAAATCAGGAGGTACATAGAAGATAACCATATTATTAAAAGCTGGTGTCCATGTTTCAACAATACTTTTTCTATCTTCAGATAAAAAATGAAGATTACCACCATATTGAGGCATCCAATTTTTAGTTAAATTTATAACAAAAGCAATTTTACCATTACCTTTATCAGAATGAGGAGATAAAAAATGACCAGATTTATATTTACTTAAAAACATAGTATTTAAATTAGTTATTTCTAAACCCGTCAATTTAGATAATAACTCTTTAAACTCACTTGAATTTAATAAAGTTCGCATAATCAATTCCATTTGTGATATTTCTCCTGCAACATTATTCATACCTCTATGAAAAACATAAGAAAATTCACCTTTGGCAAAAGTTTTATTTGCCTCATTAATATTATCTTGATTTCTTTTATAATTAAGTGGTAATAACTTTTTTTCATATTTAGTATTACGAATACCACAAGCTATATATAATTGATTTTCAGGAATACGAACAATATAATTATATAAATGTTCAGCAAATTGTTCATTTAAAAAATTATCTATTTTTATTTTATAAGTTTTTTGAAAATCATTTTTGTATCTCTCCATACTATCAACTATTTTTGAATAATTATATATCTTATCTTTATTATTTTTTGGTTCCTCATTCTTTAAGTTCATATTAGTACTTAAAGAAAATTCATTCATTTTTTTGTTAAGATCAAAAGATTGATTTGTTGATTCTTCAACGTTTGTATTTTTGGGGATTGATTGATTAATAGAAGAGGAAGAATCATTATTTTCTTTTTTAAGAGTTGATTGATTTTCAATTTGGTTATTATTATTTTTATTTTTAATTTTTTCTTCAACCGTTTTAATTATATTTGAAGATAGAACTTGATTATCAATTGAAAGATCATCTAAACTAAAAATATCTAAATTGGGTATAATTTTCTTTTTAGGAATTTGAAAGGAAGGAGGAGGAGGTAAATTTATATTAAATCGAATGGGAACACGATTATTTTGAAAATTAGGTCTAGTAAAAACGGGTATTTGAGACATAATTATAATTCTTTTCTAATTAGATTTTTTATTTAAATTTTATTTTTTATTCTTAGTTAAAAATAGAAAAAGAAATATTTGAAAATGAATAATAATGTATCCGAAAATCCTTTATTCAATTATTTAAATGAAAGACTTCCTTTTTTTTTAAATAATCTTGAATTAATTAAAGAATTAAAGAATTATTCTTCTTTACTTAAAACATATCTTAGTTCAAGAGTATCTACTCGTTCATATTCACCAATCAAAACTCAATTAAGAGATTCTTTAAATAAAATTTATAGAATAACTTCAGAAAATACCGGTATATTCGATTCAAATACTTTAAGAGGTTTTGAACAAGTAGAGAATAAAGTTGGAAGTGAAAATATATTAAAACATGTTTATTATACAAATACCAGAATTATTAAAAAAAATAAACATTCAAAAAGAAGTAATTTACCTTATTTATTAAATGAAGCAATCATTAATATAGTTCTTGAATATGTATGTCGTCAAGAAGGTAGAAATGATGTAGCTCAATTTAGAGGATTTACAAAAGTCAGAGAAACGAATAGAAGTGAGAGTAGTAATATAAATTGGAATTATGAAATGGAAAAAATTCAAGGTATAACTTTACATGAATATATAACTTCACCTGGTTTTGATATAGGTGTTCTAATTGAGATTTTACATCAAGTCTTAGATATTTTAAGATTTTTACAAAGAACATGTGGATTTTTCCATGGAGATTTAAATAGTTCAAATGTAATGCTTACAACTTTAGAGGACGGTTCATTAAAAGTTAAATTAATTGATTTTGGATTTAGTTTAATAGATACTAATTATTTAAATAATCAAAGAAAATATGTATTAACAAATACACGAGATTTAAATACAAATGATTTATTTATTAGATTTTCTCCTTCAAATGGAAATATTAATGGAGAATCAAAAGTGAATTTAAAATTTGTTGATTTTTATCATTTATTATTTTTTGTTTATAAAGACTTAAAAAAGAGTAGAAAAATTAAAATTGCTAATAAATTAAAAGCTACTTTCCAATTTCCTGAAGGTATTAACTTAAATAGAATAGAAGAACATCAAATACATGGATTAACAAGAAAATATGATTTAATACCATATGAATTTACAAGATCGAACAGAAATCTTGATGATCTTTTAGAAGCATTTAGAGGTTCTTTAGTTCAAGCCAATTTTAATAATAATAATTCAAATGGAAATTCAAATGGAAACGAAAATGAAAATGAAAATGAAAACAACGGAAATAATTTTTTCCAAAGAAGGGGAGGACCAAGAGGATTAAGTTATGGAAATAATGGTTCAGGAAATAATGGTTCAGGAAATGGTTTTTTTATGAGTAGAGGTAGAGTACAATCTCCTCAAAGTAGAAATAGAGGACAAAATGCAAGAAGAGAATTAAATTTAGCAGCTGCAACTGCTTCTCATTCTCCACCTGCTATAAGAAGACCATTATATGCAAATAATAATAGTAATAATGAAGAAGGAACACCTAAAAAAAGAGGAAGACGAGGAAAAGGTTTATTTAATAGTTAAATAAAATATATTTTATAATTTTTATATTTTTGAAAAAAATAAAAATATAATGTGACAATATATAAAATGAAAATCTGTATCACATGTTCAAATAAACCCTATAAAAAACAAGTTCAATTAGCTAAACTTCAAAAATTTGCTGAAGGACGTTTACCTTTAACAAATAAAAAATATCATCAATCTTCTAGTTCAAGTTATCATGTAAAAGTTGATGGATTAAAACCCAATACTACTATTTTTTATTTTGGTACAGAACCAAGAGATTTTACAAAATCTATTCAAATGCGTTTAAAGGCATATGGAAAACTTAAAAACAGTGGTGTAACAAAATCAGATTCAAGAGGAAGAGCTACTTTTTATTTAAGATGTCCTCAAATATATAGAAATGATAATGGTAAAGTTTATTCAAGACATTTTCATTATATGTATTGGGATAAAAAGAAAAACTTTTGGAATAAAAAACAATTATTCACAAGAAGTATATTCTGTGATATTCATCAAAATGATGTCAAAAAATATATGAAAAATAGAAAAGTAGTTATAATAGATGCTTTACCTGAAAAATATTATAATGAAAAACATATTAAAGGTGCAATTAATATACCTCATAATAAACGTTTAACAGAAAAACAAATTATGAAAATTATTAAAAAGAAACATAAAAACTTTAAAAAATTAGATCCAATTATTATTTATTGTTATAGTAATAAATGTCATGCTGGTCATAAAGTATATGAAAAATTAAATCATTTAGGTTTTTACAATACTTTACATTATGTGGATGGAATAAGTAAATGGAATGGAAAAAAAGAAGCTACAAAAATTAAAAAATAATTATTTTTTTAATCTTCGATAGAAAATAAAATATATTATATAATATTATATAATATAAAATGTATTTTAGAGACAATACATGTGTCAAAGAAATTCATGGAAATTTAGAAGTATGTGGTTCAACATTAATTGAGGGTAATTTAGAAGTAGAAGGAACATCATTTTTTAAAGAATCGCGTTCAAGAAATACTTTTACTGAGAATAATTCATCAATAGGAGGAGATTTAGATGTAAAAAAAAAAATAAAATCAGATTCTTTAGAAATAAATAATGTAAAAGTAAATCAAAATATTGAAGTAAATGGTATTGGTTTAATGCAAAATTTAGCTGTTTATGAAACAACAGAAACTAATATTTTAAATAATTTGCAAGAAATGAATGTATTAAATGATATTAATATTTATGGTTTAACTAATACAAATGATATTTTAAATGATCAAAATATGTATACACGTTTAAATTCATTAAGAGGAAGTTTATTTGATTTGGGAGAAAATCCATTTAATTTATTGAATTTATCAAAAAAACCTTCAATAAATTCAATGAGTAAAATAAATGAAAATAAAGAAAAAAAAGAAATTAATTCAAATTCTGTTTTAAATTTAATCCCTGATATCGCCAAGAATCATCCTAAATTTGAAAAAATTATACCTATTTTTGATATTAATCAAAATACTAATTCAAATGAACCTATGTTAATGAAAGCATCAGCAGCTCCTTTAAATCCTTTTGGTTTATGGGATTTTGGATTTCAGAATCAATTAACATTTGATATAAATAATTCAGTATATATTGGAATAGGACCAGCCTTACAAATTTTACCTTTTATAACTCTTTTCCCATCATATTTTTTAACAGATATTAATGTAAATAATAATGCATCTATAGATGGAGATATATATAATTATGGTAATACAAATGTATCAAATAATATATATTTAGGAGGTGATATAATTTATACAAATGAAGATAATAAAAGTTTGTCTGAAAAGTTAAATTCAGTAAATAATAAATTAAAATATTTAGCTAATAAAATTGGACTAAGTCCTGAAGAATTAAATGAATTTTTAAATTTATGAGTAAAAAATATTTTTTTTTTCTGAATTTAATTTTTCTAAATTTTATTTTTAATATTTTTAAATATTAAATATTTATCAAATGTATAATTATTATAATTATAATTATAATTGTCAATATGATCCCGTATTTAATAATTTAAATATATCAGGCTGTGGATATGTTAGAAGAAATTTAACAATATGTAATGATACAAATATTGGAGGTAATTTAAATGTTAGTAAAAATATAAATATTAGTGGAAATTTAGAAGTTAAAGAGAATATTGAAGCAAAAAATATAAAATTAAAAGAAAATATAGAAGTTGAAGGAGTTGGATTATTAAAAAATTTAAGAATATATGAAACAGCTGAAATTTTAAATCTTAATACTGATACTTTAACAAATACCAGTAATGTAAATATTCTAAGAAATTTAAATGTATATGGAGATGAAACATTAGTTGGAAACCTTAATGCAAATCAAAATATTTATTTAGGAGGTGAAATTATACATAATCCTTCACAATTAAATCTTTTAAATGAAATTAAAAAAATGAATAATAAATTAAATTTTTTAGCTTCAAAATTATCAAATGAAGATAAATTATTATTTTCAAATTTATGATTTATTTATTTTTTAACTTTTCTTTAAGTACTTTTTTTAACTTAAAGAAAAAAATATAAAAAAGATATTTATTTTACTTAAATGAAAAAAAACTTGAAAAAGAATGGATAAAAGAATATGAGATACAAATATTTATTTAGGAGTATATTAAATAAAAAAATAAAAAATGAGTTTAATAAAATCAAAACAAACAACAATATTTGATTTTTTTGGAAATCAAAATATTCAAAAAAGAAAAACAAAAGAAGAGATACGAGATGAAAAGAAAGAAGTAGAAAATAAAAGAGAACAATTTGATTTTGAATTATTTTTAAAGAATTCAACTTCCATTCTTTCCAATTTAAATCTTTTTATTCAATCCAATCAAGCTGAAGAATCTTTTAAAATATTTGAACATAATATGGTAAAAATTTTATGTGGTACATTTGTACGTGAAATACCTGATGATGTTGAATATTATAATCGTTTAAATTATGAATTCACTTTAATCGAAAAAAATGACTTCTTTTTAGTCTTTCTTCAAGTTCGTGAAATCTTAAAATTAACACATGATTATCCTCATATTATTCGTGGTAGTGCAGGTTCTTCTTTAGTATGTTTTTTAATGGGTATCACAAATATTAATCCTATTTTAGAAAATATACCTTTAACGCGATTTATGCATGAAAAACGTTTAGACATTCCAGATATTGACCTTGATATACCTGCTCATGCTCGTGAGGTTATTTTTGAAAGAATATATACTAAATGGGAGGGTAGAGTGGCAAGAATATCAAATCATATTAAGTTTAAAGAAAAATCGGCAATAAAAGAAGCTATTAGAAGAAAAGGATATCATAAATTCATACCAAAAGAATTTGATTTGAAGGATATATTCGATGATCCATCTGTTCAATATGAAGTGATGGAAGAAGCTGGAAATTTAGTGGGTGAATTTAGATGTCATTCCTTACATTGTGGAGGTATAGTAATTTTTCAGGATAAAATTCCAGATGAATATTATTTGAAAGATTATGTTATTAATAAAAGTAAAAAAGAAAGATCTATGATGGGTGCTCAATTAAATTTAAATAAAGATGAAGCTGAAGATTATGGACTTATTAAAATAGATATTTTATCAAATCGTGGTTTGTCTCTTTTATGGGAAATATCTACAATACCTATTGAAGATTATCCAAGAAATGATCCAAATGTTTATTCAATATTTACTCAAGGAAATAATTTAGGTATTGTATTTGGTGAATCAAGAGGGATGCGCAAAATATTTATGGAAATGAAACCGAATTCTATTGAGGATTTAGCATGTGCATTAGCATTAATTCGTCCAGCTGCAAGTAAAAATGGACAAAAATTTACATTTTTAAGAGATTATTATCAATTAGGTGTTGTTAAAAGAAATGAATTTATTATATATGATGATGATGCCATTCAATTTATAGCAAGAATGTTAGATATAAGTCATTCAGAAGCGGATATTTATAGAAAGGCATTTGCGAAAAATAGATATTATATAAAGAAAGAGTTTAAAAAGAGATTTGATGAAAAACAAAGGGAGAATATGACAAATGAAAAGAGACAATTAATATTTGAACAATTAGAATGTTTACAAGAGTACTCATTTTGTAAATCACATGCTATATCATATGCAAAATTAATTTTAGCATTGGCTTATCAAAAATATTATCATCCAGATAAATTTTGGGAAGCAGCATTAAAACATTGTCACAGTAGTTATCGAACATGGGTACATTTTAGAGAAGCAAAGAAAGCAGGAGTTGATTTAAAAAAATATGCGAAAAATAAATTTAAAAATCAAGTCATACAAAAATTTAGTAAGATTCAACAATACTTTATGATGGGATATTGGGAAGATGAAGGATTTTTACCTGGAATGTATTTTGAGAATTTAGGTTTACGGACAGTCACAGATAATGATAATCATAAAAATAAAAAAAAAGAAACACAAAGATTTGAAGAAGAAAGTGATGTATCAGATACTGAATCAGAGGAAGAAGATAATAAAAATAAAAAGGTGAAAGTGTTACCTTATATAAAATTCAGAGGTATAATTGCTACTTATAAACTTTTTCAAGCTGATAGATATGTACGCAAAAGAGAAGAAAATAAAGAATCAAAAAAAAATAAATTTATCACTTTTATTACTTTAGGATATAATGATGGTGAATATATTGATTTAGCTGTATGGGGTATGTTTAAACTTTCAAAAGTACATTGTATATCTGGAGAAGGATATTTAGAAGATTCAAATACATGCCCATGGATACGAGTTAAAAAAATTAAATTTGAAAGAATTAGTGATAATGAATAAAATATATAAAATATATTAAATATTATATTTTTTTTATAAATATAATTATAAAATGATAATTATAAAAATAAATAAAAATTATGTAAATAAATAATTATTTTTTAGACTTTGATTTGGATTTAGTAGATTTTTTATTTTTTTTGGATTTACTTTTTTTATTGTAAACTCTTTTAGTTTTTACAGTATTTGCTTCAATTGAAAATTTATAAGTATCTTTTTTAGAAGAATTCAAAATATGATATCCGTCTTCAAGATATTTTGCTAATTGTTTGGAAAGTTCAGTCATTATTTTCTTTTAGTCTTCTATAATTAAAAAAGAAAATAAATAAGTATAAAATTTTATTTAAGTTAAATTAATTTAAAAAATGATTTATAAAATAATATAGGATAACAAAACATTTTATATAATGTCATTATTTACAGAAGATAAAAACATTTTAGAAAACAATGAAAAAAATATAGAAAAAGAAAAATGGATTCATCATTTTGAAACTTTTCCATATAATGAAGAACAATTATTATTTATTCAATCACCTTTAGAAAATGCTAAATTACTAGGTATACCTGGAGGAGGAAAAACTCAATCAATTTTAGGAAAGATTATAAATCATTATTTAAAAGGTGACTTTACAAATAAAAATGAATATATGATATTAACATTTAGTAAAAAAACTAGTTTTGAATTTTTGGAAAAAGGTTTAAAATTATTTGATGTTGAAAAAGAGGATTATTATAAAAATGAAAAATATTTTAATAGAAAAAACATCAGAACAATCCACTCTTTAGCAGGAAAAATTATGATATATCAAAAAGATTTACAAAATTTAGATGAAATAGATTATTCAACAAACACAACAATGGAAGATACAGTTATATTAAGTGCAATATTTAAAGTTGATAGTGACCCAGAATATTTTAAAGATATGGAAGAATTAAAAGATTTAAAAGTAATTTTTGTTGATGAAGCACAAGATATATCAAATGTTCAATATGATTTTATGTGTTGTATATCAGAACATTTTAATATACCAATTATTCTAATAGGAGATCCTAATCAAAATATATATCAATTTCAAAAGGGTAGTGATACTTATTTATTAAATCATACTGGAAAAGTTTATCATTTAATTAAAAATTATCGTTCAAATCCAGAAATCATAACATTAATTAATTATTTTAGACCATGGTCAAAAATAACACCGCGGATGATACCAGGTATTGATTATACAAAAGAAGAAAATAAGATTAATATAATTAAACCAATTATATTTACAGGTACTATAGAAGATATATTGAATGATATAAGTAAGAATATTGAAAATTCAAAATACAAAAGGGAAAATATTGCAGTTATAGGTCCTGTTAAAAAATCAAAACCTTTTAATGATACATATGCTAATATTGGATTATCTTTAGTAATAAATCATTTAAATCAGAAAAAGATAGAATATAAAAAACAATATGATGATTCAAAAGAGAATCAATTAAGTAATATGGATGATGAAAATTTTCATTCAAACAAAGAAGATGGTAAAATAAATTTATATACAATTCATGGAGCTAAAGGATTAGAATTTGATAGTGTGTTTTTAATTAATTTTCATACAAATACTTTTGGAAAAGTACCTACGGAGGAAGAGTATAAAGAATATAAATATTTATGGTATGTTGGTTTAAGTAGAGCAAAATATCAATTAAAAATATATGTTGAACAGAGAAAAATGCCATGGTATGAATTAAGAATGTGTCCGAATAATTATTATAAAACAGAGAATAAAAGATTTAATTTTACAAAAGTTTTAAAATTTAAAGAGGAGATAGAACCTGAATATTTTATGTTAAAAAATTTGTTATCGAATAAAAAATATATAGATGATGAAGTTTATTTTCATTTAGAGAAAATTTTACCATTTACAGTTAAAAAGGAAAAAATCTTTGATTTAGGAGAGGATTACGATACAAAAAGAATTGTATTAAAAGATTATAAAGATAATCATAAATTTTATTTATATTTTTTAAAACATATATTTATGTATTTTTATGATTTTTATAAAATGAATGATTGTTTAATTATTAATAAAACAAGGGGATTAATTGATAATTTAATATTGATTCCTAAAAAATATGCAAAAGGATATCAAGAAATGAAGAGTAGATTTCCAATTATTGGTATAAATTTGATAGAATTTAGAGAAATATATGAAAATAAGAATAAATTAAATCAGGAAGAGGATAAATTATTAAATTATTTGTATGAATTATTTGAAGGAAATATTGATAAAATATTTTTAATGGCATTAGAAAATGACATAATTAATTTTCCGAAAAAAAGAGTTGAAGAGAGTTTATTATTATTGGAAGTTCTTAAAATGGAATATTCAACAAATAAAAAAGAACAGGAATTTTATGATATCCAAGAAAAAGAAAAATATGATTATACAATTTATAAAGCAATATGGGATATTAGTACTTTTTTATATTTATTAGAGGAGGAGATTAATTTATGGAATTTGGAAGAAAAATCGTTAATTATTGAATTATATCCATATATAAATCAGATTAAAACATTTACTAAAAATAATATATTTAAAAATTATTTATTTTATCAATCAAAAGAACACACAAAATTACCATTAATATGTGATATTGATATATTAAATGAAGAGGAAAATAAAGTTATAATGCCAAAATTTAGTAAAAATATAACTAAAAAATATGTATTAGATATCATTTTACAATCTTATATAAATGATAATAAATGGGATGAACCTAAAATGGAAATATGGAATTTTTATCATGGTGAAAAGTATATAATAGAATTAAAAAAGGAGGAAATTAATAAGTTATTATTGTTAAGAGTTTTAAGTCATGCTTTAAAAAAGAAATTGAAAAATATGATTTTTGTATATGATTTAGAAATTGAGAATTTACATAATGATTTAGATATACCTAGAGAAATGGTTCAACGTCATATGGAAGAATTAGATTTAGAACTAATTATATCGACAGGTTATGTTATGCCAAATTATACTGAAAATATTAATAATTATTATAATAAAAAAGAATTATATACTGGAAATATAATTGATGAAGTTAAAACTGAAATGGAAAGTATATTGGAATATTGTGATCAACCAATCATAATGAGTCATAATTTAGAATTATATGATGAAGAGATATTTGACAATAATGATATGTTTAATGAAAATAATGAATTGGTAAAAAAAGCAAAATTGGGAATGGTTGATTTAGGTGAATTTTTAACACCTTATATGGGTAAAAATTTAGCTAAAATGGATATTATAGATATACATGAAAAATTATTTAATAATAGTATAGAAGATTGTTTATGTAAAAATAATGTTATTATGGTTCGAAATATTTTAAAATATTATGGATTAAGTTCATCAAAAATTCATAATTTATTAGTTAAAAATTAGTAAAAATTATATTTTAATTATTTTTTATTTTTTTTATTATTTAATGTAAAAAAAATGTTTTACGTTAATAAAAAAGCATAGAATATAGAATTAAAGTTATAAAAAAATGAAAAATCAAACATCAGAAAAGAAAAATTCTCAATTTAACTGAATTAAGAGTCATCTTAAAGAAAGAAGTATAATAGTATATACGTAAAAGAACAAAATGGGTATTCAAGGACTTTGCCGATTTTTAGGTGATAAAACTGAAGGGAATGGTGTGAGTAATACTAATTTAAATAGTTATCGTGGTCAAATTTTTGGTATTGATACATCAAATTTAATTCACAAGCACCTTGGAAACGAGGAGCATATGGTTAAAATGATTTCAAAGATATGCTATAAATTTTTAAAGCATGGAATTTATCCTCTATTTGTTTTTGATTCAAGAATTAAGAAGAATAAGACATCTGAAGGTGTGGCTGCGGCTTCACTAATGTCAGAGGAACGTAAAAAACATGAAGAGGAACATAAGCAAATGATGTCTCAATTATCAGAAGACAAGAAGAAAACAATTTCAAAGAGATATAATCTTCGTAAGAAGAATAAGAATTTTTCAACTTTATACCAAAAGATACAGGAATATAGAGAGTCAAATAGTGAAATTACTTTAGAAACTTTTCAAGAACAAGTGAATAGCTTTATTAATGAAATCAATGAATCAACTGAGGAAGTTACTCAGAAAATTAAAGATACTGATATCAATATTGAATATTATTATTCATGTCGAATTGATGAAATTATTGAAAAGAAAGAAGTATCCGAAAGAATCTCAAATACAATTGTATCAAATGATATTTATTATTTTAAATCTTTACTTGATTTTTATGGAATTGCTTATGTGGAAGCTTATGGAGAGGCTGATGGTATGCTTGCTCAACTATGTAATGAAAATGTAGTAGATGCAGTCGTATCGGATGATTCTGATTTATTGGCTTTTGGATGCAAAAAACTATTAAGAAATTTTGATGTTCACAATGATGAAATTACTGAATATAGACTGGATAATATACTAGAAACTCTATCATTGAGTTATTCTCAATTTTTAGATATGTGTATTCTGATGGGAACTGATTTTAACGAAAGACTTCGTAAGTCCCCTGAAGTAATTTATGATATGATTCTTAAGAATCATGATATGCATGGTGTGGTTCAAACACTACCTAGAATTCCGTCTAATTTTTTGTCAAGTTGTGAAAAGACACGAGACATTTTTTATCGTAGAACACCTGATTATTATATTGAATATACTAGAGGAATTATGAATAATATTTCACATGAAAATAATGATGAACTTTCAAAAATAATTCATCTTACTTTTATGAATATTCGTAAGATTGTTAAAATGCAAAAAGAATCTAGATTAACTAATTTTGTTGATTATTTAAATGTTGAACTAACTTCTTCATCTTCTTCAGATAGTTCTGAGGAAGAAGTTGAACAAAAGGATTCTGCAGACACAAGAACGCGTTATCAACGTCGTCATGAAAGTGCAGCATCAAGACCTCAAGCAACTAAAAGAACAAAGCATGACCATGAACAAAGCACTTATTCAAGAACTTTCAAAAATAGTTATAGTCTTTTAACAAGTGATGATAGTTAATAAATTAATAAATTAATATTATTAATTGAATTTATAAATAAATATAAAATAAAAAAAAATTATTTTTAATAATATTTGATAATAAATTTATATAAATTTATTATATTTTAAATTATAATTTAATGAGATTTTTTAGTCCAATAGCCATTTTTAATATTCAATTAGTCAATAATAAAACGTTCACATACAAAATTATATGTTTCATCACTAATTCTCTTTCTAACTTGTTGAGAAGGTCCAGTTGGATAAATTAAATGGATAAATTGATAAAAAGAATCAAACTCATCCGATTCCATTCTAACAAATTGAATTCGTTTAGTAATACATTCATTCATTTTATTCTCAACCAATTCACATGATGCACGAATACTCGGATCAATTCTCATTCTCTTTGAAAGGAGTATAATAGGTTCAAGTTTTTGAGCAAAATTTGACCAATATTCTTCAGTCTTCTTCTTCATATTTTCAACTTTTTCCTGTCTAATTCTTTCATCTTCTCTTATCTTTCTTTCAATCTCAGTTTCAACTTGAACAGTATTTCTCTGTTCATATTCTTGAAGGGATAATTGCTTAATATATTCTAACTGTTCCTCATCACTCATATGATGAATATTAGGTGGAATACCTCCAGCAATACCAGCATTATTTCTGATAGGTGCAGTAGGAATTAATTGTTCACGTACAACATTATCAGGTGCACGTACATTATCTTCATTAACTTCTTCATCTAAATATTCAAAAGGAAAGTCAGCATCAAGAGTAGTATTTTCCTCAGTCATTTTAAATATACGTAATATATCTTTTCAATAATATATAATTAAAATTAATGTATTAATATATATTTTTTCAATTTTTTTTAAATAAAATATTATTTAAAATATTATTTGAAATATTATTTAAATTAAATAAAAAAAAATAAGTTAAA
>JACCDW011377743.1_pt1 | contig 14469 bp, 10 predicted proteins | sample 7449781 | NCBI WGS metagenome assembly JACCDW01 (sample SAMN15323449, study PRJNA562643) | freshwater metagenome | isolation source: river surface water | place: USA:Blue River Watershed | collected 2017-08-18
CCATTTTCATCTTCTATGGCCAAATTAGCACAACCATCAGCAATTTGTGGTGAGTAAATTGTTCCAGTAATCGTTAAATCCGTATTTATTTTGGTCATTTCAAGAATTTAATTTATATTCTATATATAAATTAATCTAACCGACATTAATTACTTTTGAGTGTAATTGTTACTTCAGCAGACTTATCACCCCATCTACTATCTCTAATGTCTTTCTCTACATTAAAATTAGAAAAGTCTATTCCTCTAAAAAGCCCATTCCACTTTCTATCTGTGTATCCATCTCCACAAGTGACAACAATTTTTAAATCATCTATAAATAATCTTCTTGACATATTATTAGAAAAATCACTTTTAGCGGTATTTATTCTTTTACCCATCTCGTTATAAAGTTGTTGAATTAAAAATAGATTACCCTCGACTTTTTCTTTTTGAATAAAAGTTACAGTAATGTAATGTCTCCAATTAGTTGTAATTGAAACTTGAGAACTTTGTAGTCTGTTTTTGAGAGCTATTAATTCATCTAAAAAATCCCAAAATTTTGGATCCACTATTTGTTCAGTATAACCACCAGCTTGACCCATCTTGAAATTGTTTCTTATTTGTATATTCATTGATTTATATCCAGAAAATTCACCAGAAGTAATAGTTCTTGGCCCAGAGAAATTATACTCTATACCTAAATCTGTCATAGGCATCAATAACTCTTGTAACTCTTCTTCTGACAAATCTGTTATGTCTTCATTAGACTCAATTAGATAATTAGAAAATCTTTCAAGATACTTCATTACTTATTCTTAAGTTTTTTATCAAGTATTTTTGCAATGTGATCACCTATGAAAAAGTGAACATTCTTTAAGGTATCAGAAGTAAAAGTTTCTATGTCATCCATAAATCTAAACTGAAACTTATAAGTGTCTAACTCTTCATCATCTTCTCTATCTATCTTTCTGATAGAAAGCTCCATATTGTAGTTATTATTAATATTAATCTTAAAATCAAATGTGGTTTTATCACAAGGTGTTGTCTTAAATTTAGGCTCATACTCAACATCAAATATTGAATAATCTGTAATTTTAGCCCTTCTCATATAGTAATTAAGAAACATAGCAGGCGCCTCAATAAAGTCGGATAATATCTTTAGGTCATTCCCGAAATTATTAGAATCTATAACATCTTCTATCTTAGTCTGTAAATCAACTACACTGCTAAACTCCATTTTGTGGTAAACACAGTTAATATCATATAAGTATATAAATGAGTTCTCAACAATACTCTTTTTTTGTAAGTCTGTTTTGAATATAAACTTAGTGTGTATAATTGAAGTATCTTGTGTTGCCAATCCATGAATTGATATAACAAGTTTATAAAACTTTTCATCAGAAGACATCTCATAAACAGTATCAACACTATTTACAACACCATCTTCTTCTTCAAATACATCTTTGAATATTTGTTCTATTTCTGAAATTTTGATATCCATAATTATTTAAATTGTTTGTCATAGGTCTTTCTTTTAAGTTCCATAATCTTACCTATGTAACCATTTCTTCTTAATAGTTTGAAAACTAGATTCCCAACTGAATACTCACCACTTTCGGATTCTAATCCACTTTGTCTGTAATCTTTTATTTTCTTCCAAACTTTTGATATTTTACCTTCAAAAGCTTCATATTTATCCTCTTCAGATTGCTCCTCAATATCATCAACAGACATCATAATAGACTTCGCTTTTTCCGAAATCATCTTTTCATCTGGTTCAAAATCTACTCTTTCTGGTCTTTTAATCCATTTATTATTCAATAGTGAAAAAACACCACCCATTCTTCCACTACCAATTGCCTTTTTGAGGTCATCAGCATCTTGCACTGCTATCTCAACATCATATCCTTTTATTTTGATATCATGTTGTTCATTCCATACCTTCTTAGCATAGTCACAAAGTTTTTCAACCAACTCATAATTCTCATCAACATCTGAGAAATTAATAATTATATGTAAATCAAAATCCGAATACTTCTCAGACCAATTATAGTTACAAAGAGAACCACAAAAAGCAATATCAACTACATCAGCTGGAAGTTCTACTTTTTCATAAAAATCTTGAGCAATTGTAACTAACTGCTCTCTAACTTCACTGTCTAAATTGAAATTATCCCAAATCTTTGGATTAATCTCATCTTTAAGATAGAAAGACTTTATAGGGTCTAAATCTTTTTTGTGAAATTCAAAATATTTTACAAGTTTCATATTCATATATATTAAATTCTATCTATACTTTTTATTATCTGATAAATAACTTTGTCTGAAAAAATAATATAATACCTGTAAAAATATAACTAGTATATATGTCCGAAAAATTGAAATTACTTTTTTTAGCACCTCACCTATCTACAGGTGGAATGCCATCATTCTTATTGAAGAGAATTGAAAGTCTCATAACAAATGAAAACTTAGAAATATTTGTTGTTGAGTTTAAAAACTTTAGTCCTACTTATGTAGTTCAAAAGAACAGAATTAAAGAACTAGTTAAACCAGAAAACTTCTTCACTTTAGAAGAAGATAAAAGTGTGTTAATGACAATTATTAAGGAAAATAATATTGATATTATACATGTTGATGAAATTATGGAGGGATTTGAATCTTTCAATCAAGTTCCACTTTTCCTACTTAATGAACTATACTCGAATGATAGAACTTGGAAAATAGTTGAAACTTGTCACAATGTTTGGTTTGACCCCAATACAATGAAGAAGTTTTATCCAGATGCATATGCATTTTGCACGCCATGGCATAAAGAGGTAACATTTTCTAAAATGGACTCTTATTCAGAAGTGATTCAGTTTCCACTTGAAAATAAAGTCCCAACAAAGGAACAAAAACTTGAGGCAAAAAATCTATTAGGATTTAATCCTAACAAAAAACACGTTATCAATGTTGGTCTTTGGACTTCTGGTAAAAATCAAAAAGAAGGTGTTGAGATTGCTAGAATGCTTGAATCAAGCAACCCTGATATACACTTTCATTTCATTGGAAATCAAGCGATAAATTTTGAAGAATACTGGAAACCAATTATGCAGAATATCCCATCAAATGTCACCGTATGGGGTGAAAGAGCGGATGTAGATACTTTCATGAAAGCGGCTGATTTATTTATGTTCAACTCTACTTGGGAGTGTAATCCTCTTGTTCTAAGAGAAGCTATATCACATGGGTTAAAGGTTGTGGCAAGAAACCTACCACAATATATGGATATGTTTATTAATTATATAAGTCCTATAGACTCTAACATAACTTCAACTTCTGAAAAAATTGTAGAACTACTCAGCGAGGATTCAAAGGTTATCACAGTAAATGATGAACTGGACTCTTATAAAGAAAGATACTACAGTTTCTACAAAAAGGTAAAAAGTCTATCTGTAAAACAAAACACTGGATTTATTCCAAAACCCACCATTACTCAATCATTTGTAGGAAATCCATTTTTAGAAATAAGAGCGGAAAACAATAATTCCGATTTCAGAGTTGAGTTCTATGATGAATTTGGAAAATGTCACTACTTGAGTAATATTAAAGCAAATCATTGGATTAAACTAAATAGAGAATATTTCACCAAATGGACCGCAAAGGTATATGAGGAAGGCACTCTTATTTATGATAACACATTAGATCTTGAGAATAAAAGAGTTTTTATAAGTATAGATTCACGATCGCTGGGTGATACCTTAGCATGGATTCCATACATGGAAGAGTTCAAACAAAAACATAAGTGTCATGTTATTGTAAGTAGTTTTTGGAATGACCTATTCAGAAAAACCTATCCTGAAATTGAATTTGTTCAACCCGGTGAAGTTGTTCATAATATCTATGCTATGTATAAACTCGGATGGTACTACAAAGAAAATGGTAGTATAGACACTAATAGGAATCCAAGAAATTTTAGAATGTTACCACTTCAACAGACAGCCACTGACATTTTAGGATTACAATACCAAGAAAAAAGACCAAGATTAAATCTTCCAAATCCAGAAAAAAAGAAGAAGGTTGGAATTGCCATACACTCAACGGCACAATCAAAATACTGGAATAATACAACTGGATGGCAAGATGTTGTTAATTACTTAAGAATTAAGGGATATGAAGTTGTTCTATATTCCAAGGAAAAAGATGGATACATGGGAAACAGACAGCCTAAAGGTATAACAAAATTTGACGGCGATGGAAGAATTGAGTCAGTAATTGAAGATATGTTATCTTGTCAGTTTTTTATAGGACTTGGTTCAGGATTAAGTTGGCTATCTTGGGCAATTGGACTTCCAACCGTTTTAATATCCGGATTTAGCGAAGAGTTTAGTGAAACCACTCTTGATACATATAGAGTAATTAACAAAAATGTGTGTCACGGATGTTTTAATTTTAGTAGATTAGACGCAGGTGACTGGAACTGGTGTCCTATATACAAAGACACAGAAAGAATGTTTGAGTGTACTAAAGAGATTACGTCAGAGATGGTGATTGAAAAAATAGAAGAATTGATATATGACAAAGGTATTTAATGCTATAGAATGTAAAGAGTGTAATGTACCAAAGGGATGGGGTAGTGAGATAGTATTTGTTAACAACCACCTTTATTGTGGAAAACTACTTTGTTTTAATAAAGGTGCTAAATTTTCAATGCACTATCATCTAATTAAAGATGAAACTTGGTATGTCAAAGAAGGTGAGTTTCTTTACAGATGGATTGATACCAAAACAGCCGAAGTTGTTGAATGTATACTTAAAGTCGGAGATACAGTTAGACAACTTCCAGGTCAACCACATCAGTTAGAAGCTATAACAGAGGGTGTGATTTTTGAAGTGTCTACACAACACTTTGATGAAGATTCTTATAGAGTATGGAAAGGAGATTCTCAGAAATAAGAGTTTGGGTTAACGGCACTTTTGACGTTCTTCACATCGGTCACATTAGATTATTAGAATTTGCATCTATGTATGGAAAAGTAAGAGTAGGGGTAGATTCAGATGAGAGAGTAAAGTCATTAAAAGGTATAGAAAGACCTTTCAATAAACTAAATGATAGAATCAAATTCTTAGAATCAATAAGATATGTTGATAGTGTTGTTAGTTTTACCAATGAAACAGAACTCAGACAACAAATTCAAAATTGGAATTCCGATTATATTATTATCGGTTCAGATTACAAAGATAAGATTATTATTGGAAGTGATTTATCTAAGATAATTTTCTTTGATAGATTAGAAGATTATTCGACAACAAAAATTTTAGAAAAAAAATGAACATACTTGTGATAGGCGAAACATGCCAGGATAAATTTATCTACTGTGAGACTACAAGGTTTTCACCTGAAGCTCCAGTTCCTGTATTAAATCCAATTGAGATTGTAGAAAATGATGGCATGTCGGGAAATGTTGTCAGAAATCTAAAATCACTTGATAAATTAAATGTAAAACACATACATCAAATTGAAAACATAATAAAGACTAGATTCGTTGAGAAAAAGAGCAATCACATGTTTCTAAGAATAGATGAAGGGGAGAAAAATATTACCAGTTTTGAAAGAAATATAGATTTCTCACCATATGATATAGTGATTGTCAGTGACTATCATAAGGGATTTTTATCCGACCTTGATTTAGTCTACATTGGATTAAACTCAAAACTATCAATATTAGATTCTAAGAGAAAGTTAAATAGTGAAATAATTAGCTCATATGACTTTGTAAAACTAAATGAAATAGAATATAATAACAACCAAGATTTAAAAGAGTCAGATAATATAATTGTGACTCTCGGTAGTAAGGGTTCTATGTACAAAGGAAATTTATTCTCAAGCCCAGATCCACAAGAAACAATAGATGTTAGCGGAGCAGGTGATACTTTTACTTCATCTTTTATCACTAAATTTTATGAGACAAAAAATATAGAGGAGTCTATTATTTGGGCAAATAAAATGTCTGCTATTGTTGTATCAAAAAGAGGAGTTGCTACTCCCTTCTAATTGTGTTATACTTTTCTCTAACTACTCGAGACTTATCTGTCCTGACGGACTTAAGTTGTGTAGCTCTACTTGCTTGCTTCTGAGATAAATCTTCAGCCAAATTAAATGTAACTACTGTGGTAATTATTTCCTCACCAACCTGAAAACTAGCTTCTAAAGCTATTTTCCCTTCGGTATCGGTGGGAATTAAAATAGAATTTTCAGTCCTACTAGATAATAGACTTAAGGATCTTGGTGTTCCTTTACTAGGATCAACTTTTTGTATCGATTCTCTCTGATCACCAACAATTAATGATCCTTGCCAAGTAATTGACCTCAAGATCATTTCTTTTTCTGAGTCAGTAACTCTACCATCGAACTCAAAATTGAACAGAGACTGTAAATTGTAAGTTTTTCCCTTTCTAACTGTTTTGTTTGTATTTAGAACTAACATTGTAATGTTTTATTTTTTTATAATAATGGATCATCATATATCAAGTTAGGAAGACCACCATTGTAGTCATAGTAGTGACCCCATGTTATGGAATTAACACCATCCATAAAACTATCAACAATAAAAGTATAGGTGTTAAAAACATGTGTAGCTGGATTAACAGTAAAGTCAAAAGCATTTACATTTGCACCTTGTCTAAAATGATTGAATCTAAAACCATCACCAGATACTACACTAAAGAAGAATCTAGTATCTATTGTATTGTTAGTGAAGTTTACTCCAATTGTATTTTCTCCTTGAGTATTACTACCATCATTTCCAAAGTAATTTCCAATTCTATTATCGGAAAAATTATTACCAATAGTTTGATAAGCTAAGGTGACACTGCCATCGTTTCCGAAGTAGTCACCTATTTTATTTCTCTTAAAGTCATCATCAATAATGTTGATTCCGAAGAAATTACCTATGTCATTTGATTCAAAGTTTGCCAAACCAGATGTTGAATCTCCGATTTCATTACCTAAAAATACGTTTCCAATCTCATTATTTCTAAACCCATCATAAATAATATTAAATGAAAAATCATTTCCAATATTGTTGTCGGTGAAATTAGCCTGATTTGAGTTCACTGAGTCACCAACTAAATTAAATATAAAGTTGTCTCCAATTTTATTATTTCTAAAATAACTAAGTATTAAGTTACCACCATCTATACCAGATCCATCATTTCCAAAATAGTTTCCAATTTTGTTATCTTGGAAGTAGTCAGATATGACATTATCCAATGCTCCACCTCCAAAATTTGTATTATTTCCGAAATAATCACCAATATCATTTCTTTCAAAATACATTCCAATTGTATTTAAGATGAAGTGGTCTCCTATTTTATTATTCTTAAAATACACTCCAGTATTGTTAGTAGAGAATGAACAACCAATGTTGTTTTGTTGAAAATAGTCATCAGTTGTATTTTTGTAGAATTCATCTCCAATATTATTGCTCTGAAAATATTGTCCTATTGTATTTTCTGTAAACCTATGACCTATTGTATTGTGAGTAAAAATCTGTGCAACTACGTTATCTACAAAGTAGTTACCAATTGTATTATAGTTAAACTTGACTAAACCATCAGATGGCATTCCAGTGATTGGATTATTTTTAAACTCGTTTCCTATTATATTATAACTGAATTCTCCTACTATTATATTATTTTCAAAGCCATTTCCAATTACATTTTGATAGAAGGACGGTGTATCAATTGTAATAGTTCTTGCAGCATTTCCAATAGTATTGTATGAATGGTCTTGACCACCAGTAGCATCCATAAACTTGACATTATCATAACCATTACCCAATTGATTATGACTGAAAACACTTTCTATTATACATTGTATATAGTTATTACCCAAGGTGTTATACTCTATCGCATTTGTTGTACCAGGTGTGCCACTAAACTGACAATTAGAATATACATTACCTAAAACATTGTAATTGAAACCACCAGCGCCTCCAAACACACAAGTGTCAATTTCATTTCCTATAATGTTTGATCTGACACCACCTTTTAATGTAACAGAAGTCCAAACATTACCAAAAATATTACTATTACATCCATCTGCGAAGTCTACGTATGTATAGTTATTTCCTATAGTATTACCTGCTATAACACCACTTAAACAAAGATAAATATTATTACCTATTACATTATCAGATCCTCTAAAAAATCTATCAATTTTTCCGTTCATATAGAAAAGATTTCCAACTGAATTTTGGTCAAATGTAAACATAAAATTATTAGCGAAGCTGTTACCTATAGTATTATTTCTAAATAGGGTAAAAATTTTATTATCAAAAAAGTTTTCACCAAAATTATTTAATGCGTATTCAGCTGAGCCAACTCCAAGAATGTTGAAGATATTATTAGAAAAACCAGAACCAGATGTATTTTTATAAAATCCACCATAGAGTGGATTTGTACTTACTGTACCACCAACAGTATTATTTGCAGATTCTGGTCCTAAGGTATTTGAGTAGCATTCTGTTCCAAAAACATTATTTGAGAGAACAAATCTATCACCCGTTGGACTTTTAAATCCATCCGCATAGTTTCCAATATAGTTCATCACTGATTGGGTTGTACCGGTCAAACTAAATTCACTTGCCCACTGAAAGGTTTTAAATATTTGAAAATCACCAGCTGCCTTTTGACCAAGATAAACCTCCGAAAAGCTGACAAAATCTTTTGTACCAGAAGCTATCCAAGCTCTCATATTTGGTATAGTGACAGTAGCAGTAGAGTAATTTGAATCAGTAGTAAACGTGGCCGTACCAGCGCCATTATTTACTGTTGTAAGTTTTACACCCCAAAGTTGATTATTGTTAGGGTCCTCTATCAAAACAACACTACCGGCGGTTGGAGGAGTTGCCCAAGCACCAGGAGCATTCATTGATGTTAGTAATCCAGCACTAAAGTTTATAGAGGCAATGTCATCTATTGATGTAGAAATATTATACCACTGATATCTTATAAACTCAACATCTCTATGGTCATAATCAGTTCTGTTTCCATATTCATCTATTCTTTCGGTAATTCTACCTTTAGCTGCAGTACCTTTAAATTCAGTTTGTGACCAAGTGATGTCATATTTAATAATATCTTTTGGATAAGCAGGTTGCCAAGCATCTGTAGATATTGTATTTTGAGAAGTAGCCAACACTACTATTGGACTTACTGAAGCAGAAGCAGATACTAAAGCTGAATTAACTTTTCTATTTTTCTCTCCAGCAAAATTGGGAGCAGCAGGATTCATATAAAAATCTGGCCTATCATAACAAGTAAAAAAGTCCGTTATTCTATAAAATGCTCCTCTAATTAGATTTCCAGCTCCTAGTAAATTACTTCTCAAAGTTGAATATGTGATATCTATATACCAATCAGGAGAAGCTAATAGGTCAACTACCGTAAAATTATAAAAACCTTCATAAGTAACTTTATATATTGTTCCTTCTCTTAATAATTGATAAAAAGGAGTTGAAGTTGCAACACCACCAGAAGCCACAGTAACAGTATTTATTGTAACAGCATAACCTGAAGCAACATCTTGTGGATTTGGATATATTTTTGGACCATCTCCTTGATAAATGTAAGATGATTTGATATCATAGATATACCAATGCTCACCTGGAACAGAACCAGTACCACTAATCCAATCAGCAGGAGGTAAATAGAAAATAGTACTACTTGAACCAGATGCTAAGTTATCAAGATTATACTGACCAAAGTCTGATGTTATGTAGTGTGGTCCTATACCACTTACTCCTAATTCATATCTATATGTTAATATCATATCTTATCTATATATTTTTTAGTATAAATCTCCTGTCAATAAATTAGTAAACTGAGGCCATCCATTATTTGATAGTGTTGTTCTAGAAGTATTATATAAACTAACATTACCCACAATTAAAGGCACTCTAGCTGAGGTCACTTGACCGATGATGATATACTCAAATGATAGATAACTATCACAATATATTGGAACAGCGTTAGTACTTCTTGAGTGGAAGTAGACATCATCTATGGCAACGGAGTGACCTGCTCCAGAACCGGGACAACCTCTCAGATAGATAAAGTTTGTTCCTTCTCCACTTCCTGTGTGTGAGAAGACTACTCCTTTTAATCTTAATCTAACAGAATTTTGTATATTTGATACTCCATTTGTCGCATACTCAACAATAAACCAAGATAAGTTATTGAAGTTTGTAGTTGCCATCGCACCGTTAGTAGTAGAAACAGGTTTTACCCAATTAGGACCGGATGTGTCTATCAATGAAGAGAAGTTTGTTGCGTTTATTACATTTCCAAAGTTAGAAGATGATACTTCAAGCTTTGAGTTTCTTATCTGTAACTGACAGGTATGCATTACTATCATGTGTGTTCTAGCTGTAGCTCCTCCAGTTGTACCGTACTGAATATGTGAATTGTGTATGTGGAATCTACAAGCATAAGCGTTAAATATTGCGTTATTTTGTGAGTTCGAAATTGCCCATATTTTAATATTATTTATACTCAAGAAACTTTCCTTCGCATTCTGAGCGGCTAGTACAAGATAACAAGAAGATGTCGCTGAAGCAATTGTATTAGTATTATCAATGTATATTAAGTTACCTTCTCTACTTTGACCAGTGATAGTCAACTGAGCATCTGTAAATCTAATCCAAGGTGTTGTTAAATTAGATAATGTCAAGTTAGCTCCGCTATAAAACTGAAGATGTATATGTCTATCATTTGTTACATAACCTGTAGTCTCTGTATATTCTCCAGCCAAAATATGAACATTATAATTAGTACTCGCATTTCCAGAAGTATTAATTGCATTAATTGCCGCACCAATTGTAGGATAAGGATTACCAATAGAACCAGGAAATGAACCAGTAGAAGCAGGTGTTGTTACACCAACCCAAATATTTCTTGTATACGGACTTCCAGCAAAAGATGTACCAGATGTACCAGCAGTTCCAGATGTACCACTTGATCCAGAAGTACCAGATGAACCCGAACTTCCAGTTTTACCAGAAGCACCACTAGAACCTGAAGATCCACTAGATCCAGAGGATCCAGATGAACCAGAGGATCCAGATGTTCCAGATGAACCAGAAGATCCAGATGTTCCAGATGAACCAGAAGATCCAGATGTTCCAGATGTACCAGAAGATCCAGAAACACCACTCTTACCACTAGTACCACTTGTTCCACTTGTACCAGATGACCCAGACGCACCAGGTGCACCACTTGTACCACTTGTACCACTTGTACCAGATGAACCATTTTTACCTTGAACTGACCAAGAAATTGTATAGTCCGTGTTTGAAGCAAATGTACCATTTGTGAAGAGTGTATTACCACCTCCCGAAACATCTATTGAATAAGTAGAACCAACTGAAGTAACACTATTAATGTTCCAAGCTCCTATATCACTGTTATTACCTCTTTCAGTAATCTGTAAATAAACAGGATACCCAGCACCAACAAGAGTTGATAAACCAGATAACCAAGTTGAATAGTTAACACTTGAGTATGAAGTAGTGTTCAAATAGAATAATGTCGCAGAACCAATAGTACTGTTATTAGCTGTGAATCTACCAGCTGCTGGTGATCCAGATCCTCCTGTTGTATATCTCCATATACCTGAGTTAGAACCATCATTTCCGCTTATACCAGAAGTTCCTGATACACCATTATACATCCAAGAAATAGTATATGTCTTACTATTAGACATTGTACCACTACCAACAAGATATCCAAGTTTGACATACCAATAGTTAGAATAGTCAGTAAATGCTTGAACATCATAAATACCAAGTATCTCATTTGACTGAACCTCTGTAATCTGTAGATACATCTGCTGACCAGCGTTATATTGTGTATTTGCAGCATCCCACCAGTCATAGTAGTCAATACTATTGATATCAAAATCACTTACAAATATAGAAGCCAATCCAGGTATACTATGTGTATTTCCAACAAAGTTACCACTTGTAGGTAGAGGTGATGGAGTTCCACCTGGACCTGAGAATGAACCTGTACCAGATTGTAATATCCATCTACCTGAGTTAGAACCATCATTTCCGACATCTCCCGATCTTGAGTTTGGACCAAAGTGTACATTAGTAACACAATCATTTGCACTATTAAAGTATATACCACCATAAAATGCTCCACTAATAGCAGGTAATGGTGTGTATGTTCCCATAATGACTCCATTCTTTAAGAATAAGAAAGATACTCCATCATAAACAATAGAAAGATGATCATTTGCTACATATCCACCAACGGTAACAGCAGCTCCACCATTAACACTATAACCTAATTGACCTATAGCATTTGGTACAAGAGATACAGTAGTGGCGGCATTTGTATAAAGTGCTGGGAAGGTATTACTCAATGTTAAGTATCTTGTGTTGGTAGCATTTGGAACTCTCATAGTCATAAATGCATATGGATATGATTGAGAACTTGAAATGTATCCACCAGCAGCAGTAGCACTGAATGAACTTAGACTAACAGAGTTACAATATTGAGCAGTAGCATAGAACGCTGGATCCCAACTTAAACTTCCATCGGTTCCACTTGTACCAGCTGTTCCATTAGCACCAGATGTCCCAGAATAACCACCAGGAGCGAATCCAACACTTGATAAAGTATCATTAGAGTTCATAAACTCTACTCCTCCGAAGACTGGATTGAATGGACCACCACCTGAAGAGAAAATTGCAGTTCCATTTAAATAAGCAGTCACCCCAGTTCCATGATTCACAACATTGATTACATCATTAGCAGAATAAGAACCGTTTGGACCTACATAAATACCCAAATAATATCCTTGCCAAGTACCAGTACTAGTCAATCTTATAGACATAAGTGAGTTAGAGTAAGTAACAGGACTATTATAACTAAGTGTGATAAATCTTTGATTAGTTGCATTAGGTACTCTAGCAGATATAGATCCATAAGGATATTTTTCCAATGAGTAAGCCAATCCAGAGGTTCCAGGTGATGGTGTACCATTGAAAATAAATGAACTAAATGATGTTGTATTATAATTTGTACCATTCAATACTGGTGTCCAAGTGGAGTATCCATCTCTACCAGCGGTTCCGCTAGTACCTGAGGTTCCAGATGAACCGGAAGATCCAGAGGTTCCAGATGAACCGGAAGATCCAGAGGTTCCAGATGAACCACTTGATCCTGATGTACCACTTGAACCAGAAGATCCAGAAGTTCCAGAAGATCCACTTGATCCTGATGTACCAGAAGATCCACTTGATCCTGAAGTACCACTTGAACCACTTGATCCTGAAGTACCACTTGAACCACTTGATCCTGATGTACCTGATGAACCGGAAGAACCAGATGTGCCACTTGATCCGGAAGATCCAGATGTACCACTTGAACCCGAAGATCCAGAAGTTCCACTCGAACCACTTGAACCCGATGTACCACTTGAGCCACTTGAACCGGATGTACCAGATGAACCGTTTGTGCCACTTGAACCGGAAGAACCAGAGGTTCCTGATGAACCCGAAGATCCAGATGTACCACTTGATCCAGAAGATCCAGATGTACCACTTGATCCAGAAGATCCAGATGTACCACTTGAACCACTTGATCCAGAAGTACCGGAAGATCCACTTGATCCAGATGTACCACTTGAACCACTTGATCCTGAAGTACCAGATGAACCCGAAGATCCAGAGGTACCACTAGAACCACTTGATCCAGATGTACCTGATGAACCGGAAGATCCAGATGTGCCACTTGATCCAGAAGATCCAGATGTACCACTTGAACCAGAAGATCCAGAAGTTCCAGAAGATCCTGATGACCCAGAAGTTCCACTTGAACCACTAGAACCGGAAGTACCACTTGAGCCAGATGAACCGGATGTACCAGATGAACCGTTTGTACCACTTGAACCGGAAGAACCAGAGGTTCCAGATGAACCCGAAGATCCAGATGTACCACTAGAACCACTTGATCCGGAAGTACCAGATGAACCCGAAGATCCAGATGTACCACTTGAACCACTTGATCCAGATGTACCAGATGAACCCGAAGATCCAGATGTACCGGAAGATCCACTTGACCCAGAAGTACCAGATGAACCCGAAGATCCAGAAGTACCGGAAGATCCACTTGATCCGGAAGTACCAGATGAACCGGAAGAACCAGAGGTTCCAGATGAACCACTTGATCCTGATGTACCACTTGAACCGGAAGAACCAGAGGTTCCAGATGAACCCGAAGATCCAGATGTACCACTAGAACCACTTGATCCGGAAGTACCAGATGAACCGGAAGAACCAGAGGTTCCAGATGAACCGGAAGAACCAGAGGTTCCAGATGAACCATTTGTACCACTTGAACCGGAAGAACCAGAGGTTCCAGATGAACCCGAAGATCCAGATGTACCACTAGAACCACTTGATCCGGAAGTACCAGATGAACCGGAAGAACC
>JACCDW010824441.1_pt1 | contig 14466 bp, 9 predicted proteins | sample 7449781 | NCBI WGS metagenome assembly JACCDW01 (sample SAMN15323449, study PRJNA562643) | freshwater metagenome | isolation source: river surface water | place: USA:Blue River Watershed | collected 2017-08-18
CGCACCAGTTCGGCGCGCGGGTCTTCGGCCTCTTCGCCCTCGGCCACCTCCTTGGGCGGCAGCCGCATGCGCGACTTGATCTCGATCAGCATGGCCGCCATCAGCAGGTACTCGGCCGCGAGCTCGAGGTTGTGCGCCCGGATTTCGTCGACATAGCTCAGGTACTGCCGCGTGACGGCGGCCATGGGGATGTCGAGGATGTTGAAGTTCTGCTTGCGGATCAAATACAGCAGCAGGTCCAGCGGGCCCTCGAAGGCCTCCAGAAAGACCTCGAGCGCGTCGGGCGGGATGTACAGGTCGCTCGGCAGCGCGAACAGCGGCTCGCCATACAGCCGCGCCACGGCCACGTGGTCGACCACCTCGGGCATGGGCGCCGCGGCCAGCGGGGCGGGCTCGGGCAGCTCGGTGGGGTCGGCCGTGCTCATGCGCGGGGAAAGCCGGGGCGGGGGCCGTTCAGGCCTGGGTCTGGTAGACGTAGGGCTGCTGCGGCACGCGCGCGGCCTTGTAGCCTTGCTGGGCGCTGCGGTCGATCTGCTTGTCCCACAGCAGGTTGCGGCCCTGGCGCTGCTGGGCCTCGAGCTCGGGGCGCTGGGCCTTGAGCTGCTGGATGAACTGCGTGGCGTCGGACTGGTAGTCGGGGCGGCGGAAGATCGGCATGGGGGGTTCCGTGGGCTGAAATCGGGGGCGGGCGGGCCGTGGCCTGTCCGGAAAACGGGATTTTACCGGGCGGGCGCCGGGCTCAGGGCCACGGCGCGGGCGATGCCGCTGGCCAGGTCGGGCTCGAGCTGGCCTTGCAGGTGCTCGAGCAGGCCGCTGCGCCGCGCGATGTCCATCGGCTGGTGCATCAGGCCGCAGACCAGCAGCTGCACCTGGCGCTTGCGGCAGGTGTGGATCAGGTTCATGAGGGCGTCGGCGCCCGAGGAGTCGACGTAGATCACGTTTTTGAGGTCGAGCACCAGCACCGGGGTGTCGAGCTGGTCCTCGATGGCTTCGACCAGCTTGACCGCGCCGAAAAACAGCGCGCCATACAGGCGCCAGGCGCGCACCGTGTCCTCGTGGCCCGCCAGCCCCGCTTGCTCGATGCGGGTCACGGCCTCGCTGCGGCTCAGGCTGGAGATGCGGTAGATGAAGGTCAGGCAGGCCGCGATCAGGCCCACCTCGACCGCCACCGTGAGGTCGAACACCACCGTCAGGAAGAACACGGCCAGCAGCGTCACCCGGTAGGGCAGGCGGTACTGGCGCAGGTGCACGAACTCGCGCCACTCGCCCATGTTCCAGGCCACGAACATGAGGATGGCGGCCAGCGCCGCCAGCGGGATGTGGCTGGCCAGCGGCGCGGCCACCAGCACCACGGCCAGCAGGGTCAATGCATGCACGATGCCGGCGATCGGGGTGAGGGCACCGCTCTTGATGTTGGTGACCGTGCGCGCGATGGTGCCGGTCGAAGGCATGCCGCCGAAAAAGGGCGTGACGAAGTTGGCGACGCCCTGGGCCATGAGCTCCTGGTTGGGGTTGTGGCGGTCCTCGGTCAGGCCGTCGGCGATGCGCGCGCACAGCAGCGACTCGATCGCGCCCAGCAGCGCCAGCGTCATGGTGGGCATGAACAGAAAACGCGCCGAGTCCCAGCTGAATTCGGGCCACTCCAGGTGGGGCAGCGCGGCCGGGATGCCGCCAAACTTGCTGCCAATCGTCTCGACCGGCAGCGACAGCCCGGCCGTGGCCAGCGTGGCGAACAGCAGCGCGATGATCGAGCCGGGCAGGGCACTGAGCCACTGGTAGGGGGTGCCTTCGAGGCGCCGGCCCAGGCGCAGCCAGCCCACCAGCAGCGACAGCGAGCCCAGGGCCACGAGCAGCGCGGCGAGGTTGGCGCTGCCGGCCGCGAGCCACAGCGCGTGCAGCATGCCGAAAAAGTCGGCCGGCATCACCGCGACCTTCAGGCCCAGGAAGTCCTTGACCTGCGAGAGCATGATCAGCACCGCGATGCCGTTGGTGAAGCCGATCACCACGGCCACGGGGATGAAACGGATCAGCGAGCCCAGGCGGAACAGGCCCATGGCAAACAGCAGCACGCCCGACATGGCGGTGGCCAGGATCAGGTTGGCCAGGCCGTAGCGCTCGAGGATGCCGTAGACGATGACGATGAAGGCGCCCGCGGGCCCGCCGATCTGCACGCGGCTGCCGCCCAGCAGCGACACCAGCAGGCCCGCGATGATGGCGGTGAACAGCCCGGCTTCGGGTTTGAGGCCCGAGGCGATGGCAAACGCCATGGCCAGCGGCATGGCCACGATGCCCACCGTGACCCCCGCGCCCACATCGCGCACCAGCATGCTGCGTTCATAGCCCTTGAGCGCATCGATCAGCTTGGGCCGGAACGGGGTGAGTTCGAGCTTCATGGCGGCCCAGTATGCCCCATGCGCCTAACGCCGAACTGTCAGGCCGGCCCGGGGCCGGCCCCGCGGGGGACCGTCAGTGGATGCGCATGCCCGCTTGCGCACCCGGCCAGGGCTGCAGCACGTAAATGCCGGGCTGGGCCTTTTCGTCGGCGTGGCTGGCGGCCAGCACCATGCCCTCGGAGACGCCGAACTTCATCTTGCGCGGCGCGAGGTTGGCCACCACCACGGTGAGCTTGCCAACCAGGTCTTCGGGCTTGTACATGCTGGCGATGCCGCTGAACACATTGCGCAGGCGGCCCTCGCCGACATCGAGCGTCAGGCGCAGCAGCTTGGTCGAGCCTTCGACGGCTTCGCAGTTCACGATCTTCGCGATGCGCAGGTCGATCTTGGCGAAGTCGTCGATCGAGATGGTCGGGGCGATGGCCTCCCCGCCGGGGAGGGCGGACACATCGGGCTCAGGGCCCGAGTTCTGCTGCACAGAATTGGGCTCCGACCCCGATTTCTCCGCGGTCGCTTCAAACAAGGCGTCCAGCATCTTGGGGTCGACCCGCTGCATCAGGTGCTTGTACTCGCCAATGGTGTGGCCGGCGCCCAGCGGGCTGCTGGCGTTGGCAAAGGTCATGGGGCCGGTGTTCAGGAAGGCCTCGACCTGCGTGGCCAGGCTCGGCAGCACCGGCTTGAGCAGCACCGTGAGCAGGCGGAAGGCCTCGATGCAGGTGCTGCAGACGTCGTGCAGGCGGCCTTCCATGCCCTCTTTCTTGGCCAGTTCCCAGGGCTTGTTGGCGTCCACGTACTCGTTGACGCGGTCGGTGAGTGCCATCACCTCGCGCAGGGCCTTGGCGTAGTCACGCTCGGCCAGCAGTTCGGCGATCGGCGCGATGCCATCGCGCAGGTGGCTGAGCAGCGCGTCGCCATCGGCCGAGACTTCGCCCAGCTGGCCGCCAAAGCGTTTGGCGATGAAGCCGGCCGAGCGGCTGGCGATGTTGACGTATTTGCCGATCAGGTCCGAGTTGACGCGGGCCATGAAATCGTCGGGGTTGAAGTCCACGTCTTCGTTGCGGCCGTTGAGCTTGGCGGCGATGTAGTAGCGCAGCCACTCGGGGTTCATGCCCAGGCTCAGGTACTTCAATGGGTCCAGGCCCGTGCCGCGGCTCTTGCTCATCTTCTCGCCGCTCACCGTCAGGAAGCCGTGCACGAAGACCGCGTTGGGCACCTTGCGGCCGGAAAAATGCAGCATGGCCGGCCAAAACAGGGTGTGGAAGGTGATGATGTCTTTGCCGATGAAGTGGTATTGCTCGACGGCCGGGTCGGCCATGAAGGCCTCGTAGTCCTTGCCGATCTTGCCGAAGTGGTTTTTCAGCGAGGCCAGGTAGCCGATGGGGGCGTCCAGCCAGACGTAAAAGTACTTGCCCGGCGCGCCCGGGATCTCGATGCCGAAATAGGGCGCGTCGCGCGAGATGTCCCAGTCGCCCATCTTGGGCTTGCCGTCTTCGCCGGGCTCGATCCATTCGGCGATCTTGTTGAGCACTTCGGGCTGCACCGCACCGCTGTTGGTCCACTGGGCCAGGAAGTCCAGGCAGCGCGGGTCCGACAGCTTGAAGAAGAAATGCTCGGAGGTGCGCAGCACCGGCGTGGCGCCCGAGAGGGCCGAATACGGGTTCTTGAGTTCGGTGGGGGCATAGACCGCGCCGCAGCTTTCGCAGTTGTCGCCGTACTGGTCCTGGGCGCCGCATTGGGGGCATTCGCCCTTGATGAAGCGGTCGGGCAGGAACATGCCCTTGTCGGGGTCGTAGAACTGCTCGATGGTGCGGGTTTCGATCAGGCCGGCTTTTTGCAGATCGAGGTAGATCTGTTGGGCGAGTGCGTGGTTTTCCGGGCCATCGGTGCTGTGCCAGTTGTCAAAAGCGATGTGAAAGCCGTCCAGGTAGGGCTTGCGGCCGGCGGCGATGTTGGCGACAAACTGCTGCGGTGTGACGCCGGCCTTTTCGGCCGCGATCATGATGGGCGCGCCGTGCGCGTCGTCGGCGCAGACGAAATGCACCTCATGGCCCTGCATGCGCATCACCCGCACCCAGATGTCGGCCTGGATGTATTCCATGATGTGGCCGATGTGGAAGTTGCCGTTGGCGTACGGCAGGGCGGTGGTGACGAAGAGCTGGCGAGGGGCTGCGGACATGGGGCAGGGGTCTTTGGTCAGGGCAATCCCCGATTTTATGAGTTGTGGCTACACTGCCCCGCTTCACAGGAAGTTTTCCCCCATGGCCACCTCAGAACAACTCCTCCAAGCCCTGCAGACCGTTGTCGACCCGAACACCGGCAAGGATTTCGTCTCCACCAAGCAGCTCAGGAACCTCAGCGTCGAGGGCGGCAGCGTCGCCTTTGACGTCGAGCTCGGCTACCCGGCCAAGAGCCAGATTCCGGCGCTGCGCCAGGCGCTGATCGCGGCCGCCAAGGGGGTGGCCGGTGTGGACAATGTGTCGGCCAATGTCACGAGCAAGGTGATCGCGCACGCCGCCCAGCGCGGCGTGCAGCTGCTGCCCCAGGTGAAAAACATCATCGCCGTGGCCTCGGGCAAGGGCGGCGTGGGCAAGAGCACCACCGCCGTCAACCTGGCGCTGGCGCTGGCCGCCGAGGGCGCGCGCGTGGGCATCCTGGACGCCGACATCTACGGCCCCAGCCAGCCCATGATGATGGGCGTCGAAGGCCGCCCCGAGAGCCTGGACGGCCAGAACATGGAGCCGCTGGAAAACTACGGCGTGCAGGTCATGTCGATCGGCTTCCTGATCGACCCCGACGAAGCCATGATCTGGCGCGGCCCCATGGCCACGCAGGCGCTCGAGCAGCTGCTGCGCCAGACCAACTGGAAAGACCTGGACTATTTGATCGTCGACATGCCCCCGGGCACGGGCGACATCCAGCTGACCCTGTCCCAGCGCGTGCCCATGACCGGCGCCGTGATCGTGACCACCCCGCAGGACATCGCCCTGCTGGACGCCCGCAAGGGCGTGGCCATGTTCGAGAAGGTGGGTGTGCCCATCCTGGGCGTGGTCGAGAACATGGCGGTGCATGTGTGCACGAACTGCGGCCATGCCGAGCACATCTTTGGCGAGGGCGGTGGCCAGCGTTACGCGGCCGAGAAGGGCCTGGACTACCTGGGCGCGCTGCCGCTGAACATGCAGATCCGCCTGCAGGCCGACACCGGCAAGCCCACCGTGGTGTCCGACCCCGACGGCGAAGTGGCCGGCATCTACAAGGCCGTGGCGCGCCAGGTGGCGGTCAAGGTCGCGGCCAAGGCCAAGGACTTCTCCAGCAAGTTCCCGACCATCACCGTCAGCAAGAACACCTGAGCGAGCGCCAGGCAAAACAAAGGGGCCCTTGCGGCCCCTTTGTCCTTGGGCGAAGCCGTTGCCTCAGATCTGAAAGCGGTCGACCTCGCCGCGCGTGCCGTCGGCGATCTTGGACAGCTCGATCACGGTGGCCGTGATTTCCTCGCTGGCCGAGGCGTTGGATTCGGCGATCTGGTTGAGGTTGGCCATGTTGTTGTTGATCTCCTGCACCGCGGCGCTTTGCTGCTCGAGCGCGGCCGAGATGCGCTGCATCATGCCGTCGGCCTCGTGCGCGCCCTGTTCGATCTGTGCCATGTCGCCGCTGACCTGCTGCACGGTCTCGACCGCGCGGCGCGCCTCCTCGACCGCCTGCTGCACCAGCTGGGCGATCTCCTGCGTGCTCTCGGCGCTGCTGGCGGCGAGCTTACCGACCTCTTCGGCCACCACCGAGAAGCCCTTGCCGTGCTCGCCCGCGCGCGCGGCCTCGATGGCGGCGTTCAGCGAGAGCAGGTTGGTCTTGTTGGCGATGCCTTCGATCACCTCGGTGATCTTGTTGATCTTTTCCGAGTTGGCCGCGATGCCATTGACGACCTCGACCATGGTGGTCATCTTGTCGCGGCCGGCGCGCACCAGCGCCATGGATTCGCGCGAGCGGGCGCTGGCGGTTTCGGTGTTGCGCGAGACATCGGTGACCGAGGCCGCGGTTTCGCGCACCGCGTTGGCCAGCTGGCCAATGGCGTGCATCTGGTTTTGCGCGCCGTCGCTGATCTGGCTGATGGCCTGGCTGGTTTCGTTGGCGGCGGCGGCCACCTGCCGCGTGTTCAGGTTGATGGTGCGCAGCGTCTGGCTCAGCGCATCGAGCGAGGCGTTGATGTGGTCTTTCAGGCGCGCCAGGTCGCCGCGGCCCTCGGCCGTGATGCGCCCGCGCATATCGCCCTGGGCCACCGCGTTCATGACCTGCCCGACGTCGTCGATCAGCACCTGCATGGCCTGCATGGCCTTGTCCACGGCCGCGCGCAGCTCGCCCTTGACCTGGGCCGACATGCGCTGGCTGAAGTCGCCGTTGTAGAGCGCGTGCATCACGTCCTGCAGCGCCTGCATGGTTTGCTCCACGCTGTGCGCACTGGCGTTGACCGCGTGCTTCATGATGCCCAGATCGCCATTGAGCTGGACGCCGACGCGGCGGCTGAAGTCGCCGGCCGCGATCGCCTCGACCACCGTGTTGACTTCGGCCAGCGCGGTTTGCTGTGCCGCCATCAGCTGGTTGAACGCCAGCGCGGTCTGGCCCACCTCGTCGTGCGCGGCCACTTCGGCGCGCTGCGAGAAGTCGGCACTGCGCTCGACCGAGACCACCATGGCCCGCAGTTTTTCCAGCGGCCGGGTGATGCTGACCACCTGCCAGCGGATCACCAGCGCGAGCAGCAGCATCATGACGGCCACCACCGCGCCGAACTGGGCGGCCAGCGTCCAGAAGTGCGCGTCCAGGTCATCGATGTAGATGCCCGAGCCGATCACCCAATCCCAGCCCTCGACCTTTTTGACGTAGGAGAGCTTTTCGTAAAGCTCCTCGGTGGTGCCGCCACCGGCCTTGGGCTTGCTCCAGCGGTAGGTCACGAAACCCTCGCCGGCTTGCCGCACCACCTCGTTCATGGCGACGAAGATGTTTTGCTGGCCCTGGGTGGGCACCACCGGGGCCTTGGCGCCGGCCTGCATCGAGGTGGCGCTGTTGAAGACCTTGGCACTGAGCACCGAGCCATCGAGCGAGGGCACGGTCGGGTGCATGACCATCTCGGGGATCGGGGTGCCGAGGTTGTGCACCCAGAAATATTCCTTGCCGTCGTAGCGCAGGCCCTTGATCGCCTGGATCGCCGCTTGCTGGGCTTCCGTCAGGCCGATGCGCCCGTCCTTGTGCTGCGCCTGGTGGTGCAGCACCAGCGCATGCACGGCCTCCACCAGATTGCGGGTTTTGTGCTTGCGGTCCTCGAGCATGGAGGACTTCTCGAGGAACAGCGCGATGACCGAAACGATCAGCAGCCCCACAAAGGAGACCAAGCCGCCCAGCACCAGACGCGATTTGACTTGCATGTGAAAACCCAGGATGAAAATCGGTACAACCGTTCTATTCTAGGGTTTTCACGGACGGTTTGACCTTTTTATCAATTTACCCGGATCAAAGGCGCCCGCCCGCTTCAGCCGCCCGCCGACTCGCGCTCGCGCAGGCGAAAGCGCTGGATTTTGCCGGTGGCGGTTTTGGGCAACTCCTCGACGAACTCGATGAAACGCGGGTATTTGTAGGGGGCCAGGCGTTCTTTCACAAAGGCCTTGACCTCGTCTTCGTTCAGGCGCTGGCCGTTCTTGAGCACGATGAAGGCCTTGGTCTTGGTCAGGCCGTCGTGGTCTTCCTTGCCGATCACGGCCGCTTCCAAAATGGCCGGGTGCTGCACCAGCGTGGCTTCGACCTCGAAGGGCGAGACGTAGATGCCGCTGACCTTGAGCATGTCGTCGTTGCGGCCCGCGTAGGTGTAGTAGCCGTCGACGTCGCGCAGGTACTTGTCGCCGCTCTTGGTCCAGGCGCCCTGGAAGGTGTCGCGCGATTTCTCGCGGTTGTTCCAGTACATCAGGGCGCTGCTCGGCCCCTGGATGTAGAGGTCGCCGATCTGGTCGTGGCCTTCGACCACGCTGCCGTCCTCATTGCGCAGCTGCACCTGGTAGCCGTCCACCGGCTTGCCGGTGGTGCCGTAGCGCACATCGCCGGGGCGGTTGGACAGGAAGACGTGCAGCATTTCGGTCGAGCCGATGCCGTCGATGATTTCGCAGCCGAAGTGCGCGGTCCAGCGCTCGCCGATGTCGCGCGGCAGCGCCTCGCCGGCCGAGGAGCACAGGCGCAGTGCCACCTGGCTTTGGGCCGGCAGCTCGGGGCTGGCCAGCATGCCGCCATAGCCCGTGGGCGCGCCGTAAAACACGGTGGGCTGGTGCTCGACCAGGCGCTTGAAAGTCGCTTGCGGCGTCGGGCGCTCGGCCATCAGCACCACGGTGGCGCCCACGCTCAGGGGAAAGCTCAGGGCATTGCCCAGGCCGTAGGCGAAAAACAGCTTGGCCGCCGAAAACACGGTGTCGTCCTCGCGCAGGCCCAGCACGCCTTTGCCGTAGAGCTCGGCCGTCCAGTAAAGGTTGCCCTGGCTGTGCACCGTGCCCTTGGGTTTGCCGGTGGAGCCCGACGAGAAGAGCCAGAATGCCGGTTCGTCGACCGAGGTCTCGGCCGGCAGGGCCGGCTGGGCCTGGGCCAGCCAGGGCGCCATCGCGTGTGCGCCGGCGGGCAAGGGGCCGGTCGGGCGCGAGACCACCAGGTGGCGCACTTCGTGCGGGCCGAGCTCCAGCGCCTGCTGGAGCGTGGGCAGCAGGGCGCCCGACACCAGCGCGGCCTGCGCGCGGCTGTTGGCCAGCATGAAGGCGTAGTCCTCGGCCGTGAGCAGGGTGTTGACGGCCACCGGCACCACGCCCGCGTACAGCGCACCCAGAAAGGCCACCACCCAGTCGCTGCTGTCGTGCATGAGCAGCAGCACGCGTTCTTCGCGCCGCAGGCCCAGGGCGCGCAGGCCCGCTGCGCAGCGGCGCACCTGGTCGGCCAGTTCGCCATAGCTCAGGCGGCCCTGGTCGTCGATCAGCGCGGTTTTGCCGGCGCGCTGGGCATTGGCCGCGATCAGGTGCTGGGCGAAGTTGAAGGTGGCGGGCGGGGGGCTCACGTGGGGCATGGGGTGTCTCCTGGGCTTGAGTGTTTCTTGTGCTGGGGGTGTTGTCGATGCGGGATGGCCCTGAGCGTCACAGGGGCAGGGTCACGCCACGCGCGGCCAGCGCGTCCAGCGCCAGCGTGCTGCCTTGCACGGCGCTGCGGCGGTGGTAGAAGTTCAACGCGCGCAGGCCGCCGAGTTCTTCGCCGCCACCGGCGCGGCCGGGGCCGCCGTGCAGGCTCATGGGCATCACATTGCCGTGGCCGCTGTGCAGCGCGGCCACATCGGGCGAGATGGCGTGCACACGGCCGTGGCTGCTGGCCAGCTCGGTGGCGGCCAGCGCGGTGAAGGCCGGGTCTTCGCTGTAGACCGAGCACACCAGGGAACCTTCGCCGCGGCGGACCATGGCGAAAGCCTGGGCGATGTCGTCGTAGGGCATGAGCGTGGCCACCGGGCCAAACACCTCGACCGCGTGCAGCACCTGGGCCGCCATCGGCGTTTCGGTGCCAAGCAGCACCGGCGCCACACAGGCGCTGGTGCCATCGGCGTCGACCAGGGCGGCGCTGTTGCCGTCGAACAGCACATCGGCTTCGGCCTTGAGCTGGGCCAGGCCGGCGAGCACGCTGGCTTTTTGTTCCTGGCTGACCAGCGCGCCCATGCGCACGGTGTCGCTCCTGGGGTTGCCCACGGTGGTTTTGGACAGCTTGGCGCCGATCGCCATGGCGGCCGCCTTGTAGAGCGCGCGCGGCACGAAGATGCGGCGGATCGCGGTGCATTTCTGGCCCGACTTGACCGTCATCTCGCGCACCACCTCGCTGACCAGCAGCTGGAAGGCTTGGCTGTCAGCGCTGGCGCTGGGCGCCAGCAGGGCCGAGTTCAGGCTGTCGGCCTCGATGTTGCAGCGCACCGAGCGCTCGCTCACCGCCGGGTGGCTGCGGATGATGCGGGCGGTCTCGGCCGAGCCGGTGAAGCTGAGCACGTCAAAGGGCTGCAGCGCATTCATCAGACCGGCAGACGAGCCGCAGATCACCGACAGCGCGCCCGGGGGCAGGATGCCCGCGTCGACCACGTCCTTGACCATGCGCTGGGTCAGCCAGGCGGTCGCGGTGGCGGGCTTGACGATGACCGGCACGCCCGAGAGCAGGGCGGGCGCGGCTTTTTCCCACAGGCCCCAGCTCGGGAAGTTGAAGGCGTTGATGAACAGGGCCACGCCCTGCGTGGGCACCTGGATGTGCTGGGTCTGGAAGGCCGGGTCCTTGGCCATGCGGATGCGCTGGCCATCGAGCAGCAGCGTCGCGTCGCCCAGGGCCGCGCCCTGCTTGGCGTAGTAGCCGAGCGTGAAGAGGCCGCCGTCGATGTCCACGCCCGAATCCTTGGCCACGGTGCCGCTGTTGGCGGTGGCGATCGCGTAGTAGTCGTCGCGGTGGGCCTGGAGGACCTCCACGATCTGGGCCAGCAGCGCGGCGCGCTGGCCATAGCTCAGGGCACGCAGGGCGGCGCCCCCCTGCTCGCGCGCAAAGGTAAAACCCTCGGCGAGGTCGATGCCCGCGTTCGAGACGCGCGCCAGCTCGGTGCCCAGCACCGGGTCGAACAAGGGCGTGCCGGCGCCCTGGCCAGTCTGCCAGCGGCCTGCGAAAAAGTTGGGGAGCAAGGGGGAAGTCATGGTCATCGGTCTTCAAAACAGAGGGGGGATCCGCCAGTGCGGCCCCAGGGGTGCAACAAAACGCTGGTCCTGTGGCGGCGTTGACGGTATAAATGCACTATCGTGCGCGTTCTCAAGTATGCAGTAAAGTGCATGTTTTGGCGATGCCTCAAAAACAGGGTTTACCCTGAATCACCGAACACACAACCATGAGCAGTTCCGAGTGGGTGGACCTTGAGGCCACCGAATCTGACGCCGGCGCCGACAGCCGTCGCAGCCCTTTTTTGGTGGCGCTGGGCGAGCGGGTGCGCACCCTGCGTTCGCGCAAGGGCATGACGCGCCGTGCCGTCGCGGTGGCGGCCGAGGTGTCCGAGCGCCACCTCGCCAACCTGGAATACGGCACCGGGAATGTCTCGGTGCTCGTGCTGTTGCAGGTGGCGCAGGCCCTGCAGTGCTCGCTGGCCGAGTTGCTGGGCGATGTGACCACCACCTCGCCCGAATGGCTGCTGATCCGCGAGCTGCTGGCCAAGCGCAGCGAGGCCGACTTGCGGCGCGCGCGGGTGCAGCTGGTCGAGATGTTCGGCGAGGGCGGCGATGCCCAGGCGCGCCAGGCGCGCATCGCCCTCATCGGTCTGCGCGGCGCGGGCAAGACCTCGCTGGGCCAGCGCCTGGCCAAGGATCTGGGCTACCCCTTCATCGAGCTGAGCCGCGAGATCGAGCAGTTCGCGGGCTGCCAGATCAGCGAGATCCACAACCTGTATGGCGCCAACGCCTACCGCCGCTACGAGCGCCGCGCGCTCGAAGAGGCGATCCAGATCTACCCCGAGGTCGTGATCGCCACGCCCGGCGGCCTGGTCTCGGATTCGGCCAACTTCAACCTCCTGCTCTCGCACTGCACCACGGTGTGGCTGCAGGCCGAGCCGCAGGACCACATGGCGCGTGTGGCCGCGCAGGGCGATATGCGGCCCATGGCGGCCAGCCGCGAGGCCATGGAAGACCTCAAGCGCATCCTCGAGGGGCGTTCGGCCTTTTATTCCAAGGCCGACCTCCTGGTGAACACCAGCCAGGGCAATGAAGACCAGGCCTTTGCGCAGCTGCGCAGTGCGGTGCGCGAGCACCTGGGCCTCACTTCCTAGGGTAAATACCTATAAGTTGCAGTAAATTGCATGTTGCAGGCCGGGGTCACCTGCAATAAACTTCGCTCCAACATGCACTGAAGTGCATCTTTTGACCCGAATCACTTTTTGGAGACCTGCATGAGCGCTGCCCTGACCGTGGATTACCAGACGAATCCCGCCCAATACAAGCACATCCACCTGTCCTTTGAGGGCGAGATCGCCACGCTGGGCATCAAGATCGACGAAGACGCCGGTCTGCGTCCGGGCTACAAGCTCAAGCTCAACAGCTACGACCTGGGCGTGGACATTGAGCTGCACGACGCGCTGCAGCGCATCCGTTTCGAGCACCCCGAAGTGCGCACCGTGGTGGTGACCAGCCTGCGTGACCGCGTGTTCTGCTCGGGCGCCAACATCTTCATGCTGGGCGTGTCGAGCCACGGCTGGAAAGTGAACTTCTGCAAGTTCACCAACGAGACCCGCAACGGCATCGAAGACTCGAGCAAGCACAACGGCCTGAAATTCGTGGCGGCCCTGAACGGCGCCTGCGCTGGCGGTGGTTACGAGCTGGCCCTGGCCTGCGACGAGATCGTGCTGGTCGACGACCGCTCGTCTTCGGTGTCGCTGCCCGAAGTGCCCCTGCTGGGCGTGCTGCCCGGCACCGGTGGCCTGACCCGCGTGACCGACAAGCGCCACGTGCGCCACGACCTGGCCGACATCTTCTGCACCAGCCAGGAAGGCGTGCGCGGCCAGAAGGCCGTGGACTGGCGCCTGGTCGATGCGATCGCCAAACCTGCTGTGTTCAAGGATGTGGTCAAGGCACACGCCACCAAGCTGGCCGCCACCAGCAACCGTCCCGCTGGTGCCAAGGGCGTGCAACTTACCCCCCTGAACCGCACCATCGAAGCCGACCGCCTGAGCTACACCCATGTGAGCGTGGCGATCGACCGCATCAAGCGCACCGCCACCTTCACCGTCAAGGCCCCGACCGCTGCTGTGGCCGCCGACAAGGCCGGCATCGAGGCCGCCGGCGCCAACTGGTACCCGCTGGCCATGACGCGCGAGCTGGACGACGCCATCCTGCACATGCGCACCAACGAACTGGACATCGGCACCTGGCTGCTCAAGACCGAAGGCGATGCCGCCGCCGTGCTGGCTTCGGATGCCGCTGTGCTGGGCAACCAGGACCACTGGTTCGCCCGCGAAACCCTGGGCTATATGCGCCGCACCTTCGCCCGCATCGACGTGTCCTCGCGCAGCCTGTTCGCGCTGATCGAGCCGGGCTCGTGCTTCGCCGGTTCGCTGGCCGAGCTGGCCTTTGCCGCCGACCGCGCCTACATGCTGGTGCTGCCCGACGATGCCGACAAGGCGCCCAAGCTGACCCTGGGCGAGATGAACTTCGGCCACCTGCCGATGGTCAACGACCAGTCGCGCCTGCAGCGCCGCTTCTACGAAGAGGCCGCCCCGATGGAAGCCGCCCGCGCCGCCGTGGGCAAGGCCCTGGACGGAGAGGCTGCCCTGGCCCTGGGCCTGGTGACCGCCGCCCCCGACGACATCGACTGGGACGACGAGCTGCGTCTGGCCATCGAAGAGCGCGCCGCCATGTCGCCCGACGCCCTGACCGGCCTGGAAGCCAACCTGCGTTTCGCGCAGAAAGAGAACATGCTCACCCGCATCTTCGGCCGCCTGACCGCCTGGCAAAACTGGATCTTCCAGCGCCCCAACGCCGTGGGCGAAAAGGGCGCGCTCAAGGTCTATGGCAAGGGCGAAAAAGTCCAGTTCGACCTCAACCGCGTTTGACGATTTGACGTTGTGTGGCGGGCTTCCCGGTGGGCCCGCCGCAACCGAATTCCTGAGCCCACCGCTTTTTTCTGGAGACCCCCATGTCCGGTATCAACTACAGCGAAAAAATCCCCAACAACGTCAACCTGGCCGAAGACCGCACGCTGCAGCGCGCGCTCGAGCACTGGCAGCCCAACTACCTGCAGTGGTGGCAGGACATGGGCCCGGACGGCTCGCAGAACTTCGACGTCTACCTGCGCACCGCCGTCAGCGTGGACCCGCAAGGCTGGGCCCAGTTCGGCCACGTCAAGATGCCCGACTACCGCTGGGGCATCTTCCTGAACCCCGCCGAGCAGGACCGCAAGATCCATTTCGGTGACCCCATCGGCGAAGCCGCCTCGCAAGACGTGCCTGGCGAACACCGCGCCAACCTGCGCCGCATCATCGTCACGCAAGGCGACACCGAGCCCGCCTCGGACG
>JACCDW011986841.1_pt1 | contig 14466 bp, 34 predicted proteins | sample 7449781 | NCBI WGS metagenome assembly JACCDW01 (sample SAMN15323449, study PRJNA562643) | freshwater metagenome | isolation source: river surface water | place: USA:Blue River Watershed | collected 2017-08-18
TCAGGTAAGAATGTAGGTAAGAAAAACGAAACCACTCCAGAACAACAAGCATTAGCCGAAGCACAAGCGATGTGGACTAAAAAAGTAGAGTTAGGTAGTTATGAGTCAATAAAAGATATTGATACACCTAAGTTCTTCAATCCAATGTTAGCTCATAAATTTGAAGACTATAAAGACAAAATCGAATACCCAGTTTATAGTCAACCTAAACTAGATGGCATTAGATGTATTGTTAGAGCAGATGGTATGTGGAGTCGAAATGGTAAGAAAATTATTTCAGCACCTCACATTTATGAAGCATTAAAACCATTATTTGAAACCAATCCAGACTTGATTTTTGATGGTGAGTTGTACGCTGATAAGTTTGCTAATGACTTTAATGCTATTTGTTCGCTGGTTAAGAAAACTAAACCAACAAGTGATGATTTAGCTAAAAGTAAAGAGTCAATTCAATATCACATTTATGATTTACCTAGTCATGATGATGTGTTTAGTGAACGATATAGTACTTTAAATAAAATGTCTTTACCTAGTTGTTGTGTGTTGGTAAGAACAAGTATGGTTCATGATGCTGAGTGGGTTGATAAATGGTATAGTGATTATGTTAGTGAGGGTTATGAGGGATTGATGGTTCGTTTAAATAAAAAATATGAATCAAAACGTTCTAAGTCATTACTTAAATACAAATCATTTATTGATGAAGAGTATACTATTTTAGATGTGGTTGAGGGTGAGGGTAATAAAACTGGAATGGTAGGTTCGTTTGTATTTGAGAATAAAGATGGAAAACGATTCAGCTCATCTCCCAAATTCAATTGGGAGGAGTGTACTGCGATGTGGATTGATAGAGCTAATTTAATTGGCAAGTCAGCCACAGTTAAATATTTCAATTTAACACCAGGCGACTCACCAGTACCTAGATTTCCATATGTAATCAAAATAATGCGCGAAGAATACGAGTAAGCGTGCTTCCTGGGAAGTACGTTCGTATATTTACAACATAATAATAAAAAATAAAGGTTATGCCACTAGATTTAAGCAACACAGCATTTCTCGGTAAAGCTGAGATTAAAGAGAGAGCAAGTTCAGTTTATACAACTACAGGTGCTCCAGACACAAGTGAAAAGTATTCACATATTCCAACAGACCGAATTATCCATGACATGGAGGCGTTAGGTTGGGGTGTAGTTGATGCTAAACAGGTACGCGCTCGCAAAGGTGAGGGTTTCCAAAAACACTTAGTAGTGTTCCGTAACAATGATTTGTTTATTGAGGGTGAAGACGGTGATGATGTATTCCCACAAATCTTATTAACAAACAGTCACGATGGTAAGAATTCATTTACATTCAAATGTGCAATGTTCCGAATGGTTTGTGAGAATGGCCTAGTTATCTCAACTCAAGATTTTACTGATGTGAGAATCAGGCACATGAATTATACATTCGATACACTACAAACTCAAATTAGATTAGTAATTGAACAACTCCCACTTACTATCAGATCGATGAATCAAATGAAACAGACCCAGCTAGGACAAGAACAAATGCTTGACTTTGCTCAAAAGGCACTTTCAACTAGATTCACAGGTACGGAAATGAATAACATTCAAATAGATCTTCACCAATTACTCGAATCTACTCGTAAAGAAGATGAAGGTAACGGTCTTTGGGAAATATTCAATCGCGTTCAGGAAAAAATAATCAACGGTGGGTTTTCATATACTGTCGGAGCCAAATCTCGTAAAGCTCGTAAAATTAAAAACTTTCAACAAGATGTTAAAATCAATAGTGAATTGTGGAAAGTAGCAGAAACATTTATGTAAAAATGCAGTTTGTGAAAATGGGGTAATATTTATAATAAACCCCATTCTCGCAAACCATGGCTTACATATACCTAATTGAGTTTCCTAATCACCCAAATACGTGTTATATTGGAAAAACCACCCGAAACCCAGTAAATATAAGAATAAATGAACACTTTTGGGATAAAAAATCTAGATCCAGAACTGATAAATTATGTAGGTGGTATAAGAAAAATAATATTAAGACCATAAATACTATTCTTGAAGAAACAAATGTTAAAGATATTGATTATTTAGAAATATTTTGGATACGATATATGAAATACTTGGGATTCAAGTTAACAAACCACCACGACAATGAAACTACCTCAGTATCGTGGACAAGTGAAAGAAAGAAAAAACACAGTGATTATAGAAAAAATTTTAAATTTACTCAAGAATCTAAAAACAAAATGAGTATGTCTAAAAAAGGTAGAATAATCACTTGGGGTAATAAAATAAGTGAAAATAAAAAAGGAAAACTTAACCCATTTAGTGAGACCCATTTACAAAATATTCGAGATGCTAGAAAAAAATCTCATGGTAAGCCTGTGATGCAAATGAATATGGATGGAGAATATATTAAAGAGTTCGATATGGTAATAGAAGCCGCCAATTATCTTTTATCTACCTCTCACTCTCACATGACATTAAATGGATTAAAAAATGGGATTAAAGATTGTTGTGGTGGGAAACAAAAATCTGCGGGTGGGTTTACTTGGAAATATATGTAAATATATTTATCAACAAACACACATTATGAAACAATTCTTTAAAAATCTACTATCAGGTAACTCTGATACATCAAGTAAGCGATTCGCTTCATTAATAGCATTAGCTACAGTAATTGCTTTATCATTTATAGCCACTTATAAAGATGAAAAACATGTAACACCTGAATTTATGTTCGATGCTATTGCAATGATAGCAGGTGGTGGTTTAGGATTAACTGTAATTGAGAATGTATTTAAGATTAAAAACCAAAAAAACGACTCAACTAACCAGTAAAATAATTTAAAATCTATTTAAAAGAGCCAAGCAAATGCTTGGCTTTTTGCTTCCTCGTTCGTATCTTTACGATATGATTGAAACAACACAACCTAAAAAACGTGGTCGCAAGCCAGCAATTAAACTTGAAGTTGCACCTCAAATAACTGAAATTGATGGTGAGATTGAAGGTACAACAATTGAAAAATTGAAAATGTTAGGCAAGCAACTCCAGTTTATGGATATAAAATTGAATGAAGAACCATATCGCATGGAGTTGAGAGTAAAACGAGGTGAAATGTTAAATCGAGTTTATCATTTAATAAATGAATTATGAGTAAAATAGATATATTAAAATACCAAAACCAACAATTAGATATGTCTTTTATAGATATAATCGATTTGTTAATGCCTAAAAGTAAGTATACTGAAATGGTAGTTAATCTTACTAAGTATAATCCAAAAAATGCTTTATCAAATGGAGAGTATGAGGAAACCATCAAGTATATCAATAATATGTTTGGGACCCCATTAGATAAACTAAGACAGTTGTCTAACCATAAGGTATGGGTTATTCAAAACTTTATAAGTATGTTACCTTATAGTTTGAGAGAGGGTAATAATTTGAGAAAATTCATTGAATATAATGAACGAGGTTTGATTGATAATAAAGATTTAACTTCATATAAAAGCATAGAAGATGTTTTAAGACAAATATCGATTGCTGAGGTTAGATCGTTAAATAAGGAGTTAATTAAGCAAGTCCATAAAATGTACGAAGATGATGAATGGTTGGTATTACGTCCATTAACTAGGGAGTCATCTGTTAAGTATGGAGCAGGAACTAAGTGGTGTACTGCTAGCACTAATGAGGAATATCAATTCTACAGATACACAAGCCGAGGTATTTTAATTTACACTATTAATAAAAAAACAGGTCAAAAGGTAGCAGCGTTTAAAAACACGGATCCATATAATGAGCCTGAATTATCATTTTGGAATGAAATTGATACTCGAATTGATTCATATGAGGCGGAGTTGCCTGAGTTTATTATGAAGTTGATTTTTAATGAATTTAAAACAACATCCTCTAATCATGATATTACACCTGAACAGTGGAAAGTAAAAGAAGAGTTAAGTAAAAGTATTAGTTTAGAAGAGCCAATGGATATGATAATGGAAGAGCCCACAGTTACAACTTATACAGCGACATTAGAAGCTACTTTACAACAAGCAGTATTAGATTATAATAGTTTCACAAACCCAGCACAAGATGAGCAACATTAAATTTCACACTAATAGACAAGTAGCCTTACAAATGGCTATTGAAGCAAGAAAAGCAAAATATAAAGGCGCTTTACTTGAAGTAGCAGATGAGTTTTATGAGTGGCTACAAGACGCACCTATGAAAGATGAGGATAAGGATGATAGATATTGGTTAGACGGATCAACTAAAACAACACCTAAAAATAAATAATATGAGAGCAATAGTAATACTTGGACTTATAGGTTTTTTCGCACTCACAATTACATTTATGGCCTCACATCTATCAGTTGGTAGTATGCCTAGCTCAAAATACATTTCAACTCCACTATACAAACCAGGAGATATAGTTTATATCAAACCTGATAGTGTTAGAGTATCAATTGTAAGTGTGTTTAAAAGCGGTATGATAGACCCATTTAATCACTATAAAGTTAATATGGGTGGTGGTAATAAACAAGTAATTGGAGAATTTGAAATATATGGAAAATAGAATACAAATAAATGGTGTTTGGTATAAACGAGAAGAACCAAAAATAGAAACACCTAAATATGAAATCAATGATCTTAATGTAACTAAACATCTGTCATATAGTTTTGAATCAACAGATTTCTGTTTTGAAGCTATTAGGTTATATACAGATGGAGGTAAAGCGTTTTTTGACTCAATTGATATTGAGTTCACTGATAAACGAGTTAAACCATGGAAAACAGAGCTTTGGGACAATCCAAATTGGTTTAAAGGTGTATTAGATAATGACCCTGAAGCATTAAATGATGATGAGGGTACAATAGAAAGTCTAGGACCAAATGGATTGGGACAACTAAAAGCATTTTTAGCTTATTTAAGAGATAAAAAATGGCTATGAGATCATACATAAGAGTAACATACGTAGCACTATCACATTGGGGTAAACCAATAACAACTGCTCATACATTTGATGATTTAAAAGCAGGGATTGATGAGTATTATGGAATAGGTAAAGATAAAGATGTAAAATACATTAATTGGACTCCATATGAAAGCAAATACCCAGATGAATATGAAGGTTATTTTGAATATGAAGTAAATGACTTTAATTGGGGTGCAGAAATAGAAAAAGTTCCAGTATATTGTGTAGACTTTTATCCATATACAAAATATGAAATTGATGATAACAACCCTGATACAACCATTTAGGGTAGTATGGGATAGTATTTTTAATAATGACGCTCACGAAATAATAAGTAAAGCAGGTATGAAAGAAATACAAAAACAAATCCTAATTGATATGATGGAACAAGATGAAAAATTAGGTTTATATAAAACAAGAAATTTACATATGATGGACGAACAAGAAATAAAACAATATGAATACGCTTCTGAATTAAGCAAGTGTGATAATGCTGAATCACGTCAAAAAATGATTGAACGAGTAGAGGTATTGATAAAGTATAGGGGTGTTATGGCTCAACAAATATTAATCCATAAGGATTTAGATGATGAAGATTTAGTAAAAATGTTGAAACACATGTACACACACTATGATGATTTAATTAAACAAAGTTTAGGATTATGAAAGTAAATATTCGAATGACCGAGTCATATACAACATACGTTGTTAGAGACTCATTTACAATTGACACTGATGACTACCCTGAGTTACAAGGTATGAGTGAAGTAGATATGTTAAAATACATTCACGAAAACAGCGAGGATATGGAACATAAAGAATGGGAACAGACATTAAGAGAAGCAGCAGGTGAGATGGATATAATCAGAGATAAAATCTTAGACGATGTAAATGAATTACACGTTGAAGCATTAATAGATGGACGCCCAGTAAAAATAAGTTAACTTTTTATTTGGCTCCTCAAGAATTTAATCGTATATTTACTCCATAATTAAAATAAATAACTATGGAAAAAGAATTTGTACCCTACGAACTCTCTTTAGAGTTAAAGCAACTTGGATTTAACGAGCGTTGTTATGGATGTTTCAGTCATTTTGACAACAGGGAGTTGTGGACAAGCAGAGTATACACCAACGGAGTATCTGAAAATATTGCAGCACCACTATTCCAACAAGCCTTCCGTTTCTTTAGAGAAAAGTATAGTTTGGTAGTAGCTCCTCAATATTTTACAGGAGGTTTTTATTGTTTCACAATTAATAACATGAAAGATACTTTAAATAGTAATAGGTTGTTTACAGAATTTGAAACATACGAAGAAGCAGAGTTAGCTTGCTTAAAAAAGCTGATAGAGATTGTAAAAACTAAATAACTATGAGTAAACAAACAGCACTACAACAGTTTATAGATAAAATAACAAGTAATCACGATAAACATTTCAAAGATTTTTACAAAGCAGAAATTGAAGAAGCACTACAAATGGAACGTGAGCAGATTGTTGTCGCATTTATTAGCGGTGGGTTAAATTGGGAAACTAAATTAAATAATATGGGAAATCATAATTTGAAAACGGAAAACAATAACGCCAATGTGCTGTTACCTGCCGTTTATTTTGCAGTGTATGTTGATGGGGATTACAAGCAGATTGTAACAGTAAAAGCTGATAGTGAAGAACAAGCAGAACGCAGATTGATTGATGCTGGTTGGAACGCGCCTGTTATATTTGAACAAATGGTATTTGATATTGATAATGTCTGCGTTCTTTTTAATGGCAGGTAACATCCGAATAGACGCAACCATTAAACAAATTAAAAACAAAACAATATGAGTAACGAAAAACAAGGAGGTCAAGATGAAAAGTAATCAAACACCAGTTCAATGGTTAGTAGAACAAATCAATCCTTATGGAGTAAGTGTTCATCAAGATTTATTTGAACAAGCTCTACAAATGGAACGTGAGCAAAGTATTGATTTTGCTAAAAAATGTTTGGATAAAGCATTAGATTTAGATGTTAGAACTGCTTATTCAAAAGTAGAACAATACTACAACGAAACATACGGAAACCATAACGGTGATGTCAACAAAATGGTAGGGGGTCAAGATGACAATTAAACAATGGCTACAAAATGTCCACTACGATGATTGTGGACAATACCTATGGGCTAAACATGATGACGGAAACCAATTGATTGGTGAAGTCAGAGGATGGGGCGCGTTACAACAAGAGTTTAAAACTGAAAAGGAAACAGAAGTATTTCAGGATGAAGTAGGTAAATTCATTGCCGATGCAATCAATGAAAAAATAAAACGTGATTTTGGAGGTGAAGATGGAAAATGTAAATAAAAACTAAATAATTATGGGATTCTTTTCAAATATTGTTAGTGCAACAATTAAAACAGCACTTACACCAGTAGCAGTAGTAAAAGATGTTGCTAATGTAGCAATGGGTGAAGACGCAGACGCTACTAAAAAATTATTATCAAGTGCAAAAGATGATGCATCTGAGGCTTTGGATGATTTATGTGATGGTGAAATTTAAATTATGATGAAAGCAAATGAACTGAGAATTGGTAATTTTGTTTGGGAGGAGTATGGAGGTCTTTATGAGATCCTAATGATGTCTCCAAACTATGTAGATCTAGTCAAACCATTTATGTTAGTAAGTGGTAGGTATGATATTGAAACTATTAAACCAATCCCACTAACAGAAGAATGGTTGTTGAAGTTTGGGTTAATGTCTATCAAGACAGAATTAGGTTTTTGGAATAATGGTGATGCAATTTATTTTAGCTATGGTTTCGAAAAGTCAATTGAACTAAAGTACGTTCACCAACTTCAAAATCTATACTTTGCTCTAACGGGTGAAGAACTAACAACAGGAGGTCAAGAATGAAAACACCACTACAACAAATAAAAGACAACTATTACAAAATGAGTGAAAGGCAATTTTCATTTTGGGTAGCTCAAAACATGGATAGATTGTTGATGGAAGAAAAGTGTTTAGTAATTGAAGGATATGAGACAGGACATACTCATAGAGAAAGTAATATGTTTAAATTAAGAACAATGTTAACTGAGTTGTATGGAGAAGAAACAAAGTAGTGTTAAGTGGTTAATTAATTGCATCACAGAAGACCAAATGGTAAAAGCAAAATCACTAAATGAGTGGTTAGAAATCTTTGAACAAGCCAAAGCAATACATAAGGAGGAGATAATGAAATCTAATAGAGATGGTGTTGATATGGTTATAGACAAAAAACCATATGTTACAGGGGAAGAATACTACAAAGAAACATTTGAAGGACAAGACAATGAGTAAACAAGTACTTAAACAAGTATCACCACTTACATCTGTATGGGTAGATAAAGAAGATAAAAAACAAACTAGTATTGATTTTTTGATTGAACAAATTGAAATTATATTAAAATTAAACAATGTCCAACTGAGTGCTGGATACACAATTCATACAATTTTACCAATTATTGAAAAATTAAAAGCAATGCACAAGGAGGAGATTGAGGAGGCTTGGAATGATGGATGTTATCAATCAAGTGATTTTCCTAAATCAAGTGATGCAGAAAAATACTACAACGAAACATTTAAAGGAGATAAATAATGGAAACACTTAACGCAATAGCTGAAGTAATAACTTGTACATTACTCACTCTCATGGTAGGAGGATTAGTGTACGTAATGTTTTGGCAACCTAAAGACAGACAAAAATAGGTTTGGCCCTTCAAGATTTTGATTGTATATTTACAACATAAATAAAGGTTATGAAAAAAGAACTAATGCGTACAGAACGCTACATACATATTTTTGATGAAGCTGGAAAACAACTTGCTCACTTACCACTTAACGATTCACCAATACTTGAAGGAGTACCACTACTCCCACCGATTGAGGATGATTACATTGATGATTTAGCTAAAGGAGAAGTAGGTTGGTATGATAAAAATGATAATAGAGATGTCGACAATTTTATCAAAGGCTACAACAAAGCAAGAGAGAAGTACAAGTTTACGGAGGATGATGCTAAATACTTTTTTGAGTGTGGTAGAAACTTTCAAATCAATGCTGATATAACTTTCACAGTTGCGAGGGAACACCTCTCACAACCCAAGATGCCTACTTATTTTGAGTTTGAGATGGAAAGTATGACTATAGATGAAATTCGAGAGCAAGGTAAAGGATTCTTACACGCTCCAACATTTAAAATCAAAACAACAACAAACTCACAAGGTCAACAAGTAGCTTGTGGTAAATACATTTATTGATATGGAAAAGATACTAACAGCAAAAGAGTTATTTGATAAAATGATTTCAGAAAATGATGAAACAACATCAACTGAAATGATGATTGAATTTGCCAAGATGCATGTTGAAGCTGCGCTGAAAGAGGCAAGTGAAAATGGATTAGTAGACGCTGGCGAGGGTGGTTACACTGGATTTGTAGACAAAGACTCAATATTGAGTAGTTATCCACTTTCTAATATTAAGTAATATGAACACATCAGTAAATTTTGAAATAGCAAAGTTGCTAAAGGAGAAAGGGTTTGATGTTAAAACAATAGGTTCTTATGTTGATACAACACCTTTTTCAGAAAATGAAAATGATTTTGTAGAATATTTTTTTAAACAAAATCATAATGAAAAAGAACATAGAGTATCAGCACCAACCATTGCAGAAGTAGTGATGTGGTTGTATGAGAAGCATGGTATTTGGATTTGTGTTGATAAGTCTGCAGGGTTTGATTGGTGGAAATTTAATATTAGAATACTGAAAGATGTTGGGTATGTCTTTGGTGAGTTTGGAAGTGATTATAACTCACCAACAGAAGCCTACTCAGCAGCTATTGAATACACACTTAAAAACTTAATCTAATGAACAAAGAATTTGTACCCTACGAGTTGGCGGTTAAACTCAAAGAACTTGGATTTGATGAATATTGTTTTGCCGTTTATTTTAACACTACACAACAATTGTATTTTAGTAAATACATTAATGAATTTACCATAGACATTAGAACATTAGCCCCTTTATACCAACAAGCATTTAGGTGGTTTAGAGAGAAGTATGGATACCTATCTTATATTGATATGGATAATTATTCATTTTATAGATACACAATTTATAAAGGGAAAGGTATTTCAGAAGCACAATTTGAAACCTACGAAGAAGCGGAACTTGCTTGTCTTGAAAAACTAATTGAAATAATACAAGGAGGTAACAATGAGTAAACAAAAGAAACTATTAATTATGTTTATATGCACATTAATCAGTGCATTGTTAGTCCCAATATTCACTCAATGGTATGAGCAACAAACAGGAATATGGCCTGATGGATTTTATTTAGTACTTTTTATTGGTGGGGTTATATCATACATGGCAGTATTTTCAAATAACTTTAAAGATTTTTAACTATGAGTGACAAAAAACAAAATAGTATTGAATGGTTAGTAGAACAATTAAAGCCAGCTATCACATTACAAGAAAAGTATATTAATGAATTTCTTCAACAAGCCAAAGCAATGCATAAGGAGGAAATAATAAATGCAGTCGTTTGGTTTGATGACACCGACAGAAGACCGCATGAAATAGAAATCGAAGTAAAAAAATACTACAACGAAATATTTGGAGGGCAAGACAATGAGTAAGCTATACACAGAAGAACAGGTAAGAAGACTTTTAGATATGCAAAAAGGTAATTGTTATGTTGCTATCCTAACACATACAAGAGATGAAAAAATTGCAAGTCTAGCAACTTCAGCACCACTACCAGGTGGAGACCAATTTAATGAACATTTTAGTGGGATTGAACTACCAACTGATGAGGAGATTCATAATAACTCACCATTTAAAAATGCTACTGATTATACCAAAAAAGAATATTACGATTTTATGAATGGTGCTAAATGGATGAGAGATAAAATTATGAGATAAAGGTGGAGGTGGAATAGGAATAATAATAACCCAGTAACGAAAATAAACAGAAGGAACAGGTAGGAGGAATAAACAAAAGGTGAGAATGTGATAAGGTGGGAATGTGAGAGGGAACAAAAAGAGCGACTAAAGAGAACAAGCAAAGTAAATAGAGAGAACAAGCAAGGTCATACGCAAGTGTGACCTGTTCTGTTTTCAAGTATGACATAAAGAGAGCAGCTAAACGGGTCGGGATATAGTATGTGATATGGTTGGAAATGTGGGTGGGATAGGGTGTGGTGGGAGGGTAACCCCATGTCCCGCCCCTTCCCCTCTCTCTCGTCGACAAAGTATATACGTTACGAACACCACATGTTTTCACAAAGGTATGCAAAAGTGCGTGCCTTTTTGTGTTTTTGTTTGTATATTTAAGAAAAAAATTAGGTCTTTTGGGCCCGGGGAGGGGCATCTTTAAAAAAAACAAGTAAAAAGAACAAAACTTTTTTGGAAAATTAAAATTTTATTCGTATCGTTACAGCATAAATTAAAACATATGAGCACAGAAGAAACCAAAAAACAAGTAGCAGAGTTAATGGCTGCAACAGCCAAGAAATGGAAAAAGGTTTACGGAAAAGAAGAAGAAGCAACTCAAGAGGAAAAAGATAGGTATGCTGTTTTTCGAGAGGAAACAGATAAAAAGATTGACTCATTAATCCCAGACAGCGAAAAACTATCAATTGTTTTATCTGGGTGTGCTAGAGGTGATTTGTCCCATTACGACATTGAGGATTCACTTCAGGATGTATTTAAATCAGGTGAAGGAGTACAGTACGACAGTGAAAGCGGACAGTTTTGGGTGTATGTTAATCCAAAACTAGTACAGCGAGTATTGAGACACATTGACTACCACTTCCCAGGAGGAATAGATTTGAATGTGAGTCCAAACCGCTACGCTACCAACCCTTGGTTTCAGAATTGGACTCAAGCCGAGAGATATTTAGCTCAGATAAGTGCGGAAACAGGTGAGTAAATAAAATACCGATGTAAAACCGACAACCCACCTGCTTAAAGAGAGCGGGTGGGTTTACCTCGAGGAAGGTGGAGTGAGTGCAGGAGGATCAGGCAGGAGGATCGGATAGATTATCTAGAGACAGTGGTGGGCCGTCGTGCGGCCGTCTTTTTTCGAGTAAATAAGTAACGTGCGTTTATTCTTTTATTCCAGTGATTTTCGCTCTCCGAGCAATGTGTTTAAAGAATGAGGCAACTTTGTTTTAGTTTGTTTTAAACCCTAACTTTGGTTTGTGCGTTCGACCTGCATCTCGGTAACAGTGTTTTTATCAGTTTTAACCCGCTATGGGTGAGTTAGATATGCTCAAAATATTACGCGATCTATCGGCGCGACACGGACCTGGTCGGGTCCCATATAAATATTAAGAAAAGGAAGAAAATGCGTGTCCTTGCAAAAATATAGTCGTATATTTACGGCCTAATAATTAAGCACATGAAAAAATTTATCGTTAGAGAAGCAATACCAGCAATCATAGAGTATACCTACTACGTTGAGGCTGAGAATGAAGAACAAGCACTAGAAATAGTGATGAATGGTGATGCAGAGGAATGTCACTACGATTGGGTTGAAGAAGGTGACGGTGAGTGGGAAGTAGAAGAAGAAAAGTGAGAAAAAACGTGCCTCTAAGAAAAACATGTCGTATATTTACAGCATAATTTAAAACAATAAACACATGAGCAAATTAAAAGGTTTTGAAATCGACGCTGTTGTTAGTAAAGTACTAGCATCAATCCACGAAGAAAGAATGAAGAAACAACCTAATCTCACTAAAGAGTCTAAAAAGAGATTAGCATTAGAAGACAAAATTAATGAGTTAAAAAATGAAATAGCTTCATTAAACCATCAGATTCATGAGTTAGGTAGAGAAGTTAAAAAGAAATGTAATACCGAACACATCCGTTTTGATACTGATAAAGGATATAGTGTACAAGATGAGAGTTGGAAGCTTCAACAACAAGTTAGACAAGAAGTTATCTTATCTCAGATCGTATCAGATAACTTAGAAGAAGTCATTGCAAAAATAGTTAAACAATTTGCAAAATAAGTTTGGAGTTTAAAAAAACATATCGTATATTTAAGGCATAATAATTAATAACAAATAAAAATAAAGGTTATGAGCACAGAAAACAAAACAAAAGGTCGCCCAGTAGTAGCAGGTAGCGCACGTCAAGCACGTTTAGCAGCACAAGCAGCTCGTAAAGAAGCAAACGGTGGAGTAGTTAAGCGTGGACGTCCAGCTAAACCAAAAACCGAAACCGTAGAAGATAGTGTAGTGGAAGCCTAACCGGTAAGGCAACCCAAGGGTGGGTGCGACGGCACTCACCCTCTTAAAAATGGCTGGATGTTGGAATAGGTAGACAAGAAGGTCTTAAAAACCTTTGGGCAATTGCCCGTGCGGGTTCGACTCCCGCTCCAGCTACGACTTTTAGGTAAATGTCAATATTTATGGTAGACACATAAAATTGATAGATATGAAACCTAAAGACATAAGTAAAGAAACGTTCATTGAAATATGTAATCAACAACCAACAATGGCTAAAGCAGCAGTAGCTTTAGGATTACACTTCAATACCTTTAAAAAGTATGCTATTGAATATGGCTGTTATGAGCCGAATCAAGCAGGTAAGGGTATCAAGAAGGATATCAAGAAACGGATCACGCGTTTAGAAGACTATGCTACTAGAGCATGTGTCAGACGAGTGATCATTAAGGATGGTTTACTGCCGTATGAGTGCAGTGAGTGTGGTATAAGTGAGTGGAACGGTAGAAAGTTAGCACTTCACCTAGATCACATCAATGGTAAGAATGGGGATCATAGATTAGAAAACTTAAGATTCCTATGCCCAAATTGCCACTCACAAACTGAAACATACACAGGCAAAAATAAATAACATCTTGTTTGGCTTTGTCAAAAAATGGTCGTATATTTAAACATAATTAAAAATGGAGGGATATATGCTCCCGGGTAGGTGCAAGGCCTATAAATAGTCAGGTGGCTAATTGGTAACGCGTGCTTACAGTATGTGGGTGAGATTGCAGGTTCGAATCCTGTCCTGACTACAAATTTGGGAGGTAATGACTCAACGGAAACCCAATATAAGGATAAACAATTGAGTCAAACATAGCGCAGTGGCGGAATTGGTTAGACGCACGAAAAAGCAGGTGAGATACAGACTGCTCCAGAAATGGAAGATCAAGTGTCCTCGGAAGGCTCACATACAAGTTCGAATCTTGTCTGCGCTACAAATTTTAAAAACAAATTAAAAACAAATTATTATGTTTTGCAGAGAAAAAAGAATTGTAAAAAGAACTAACTTTGATGGATCAGTACGTTATATCGGTCAAACTAAAAACTTTTGGGGTAAGTGGGAAGACGGTGATGGTGGCGAGTCTAGAAATAGTATACATGGCACGTATGAAGATGCTTTGGAATGGTATAACACAAGAGGTACAAACTTTTCAAAAGATGAAGTGGTTTTAAGCGATAA
>JACCDW010110492.1_pt1 | contig 14461 bp, 17 predicted proteins | sample 7449781 | NCBI WGS metagenome assembly JACCDW01 (sample SAMN15323449, study PRJNA562643) | freshwater metagenome | isolation source: river surface water | place: USA:Blue River Watershed | collected 2017-08-18
AATTCAGACTAAAGATAGTGTGGATTTAATAGGGATACTTTTAAAATTGCACCAATCAAGTGCTAGCAAAAAACCAATGCACTATATTCGGGAATGAATTGAATACAAGCCGTTCAAACTTATGTTTTATAATTGAACAAACTTACTCAACGATTGTTTTAAAGGGTTTTTCAATGAGACACTTCTGGCTAATCTTTGCAATATTAATCAGCATGAATGTGCATGCGCAAACGGCATTTACTGGCATCGACTACAGCGGTATTTATGACTGCACTGGACAAGATCATTTAGAGGGGGCTTATACAGGAACTGTAACGATTGATTTGGTTACTGCGCAAAGTGAGGGGGAATATGGGGCTTACTTATTCAAATTGGAAGTGCCTGGTTATGGCGTTTATCCAGGACATGCTGCCGCACACAAGAAAAATATGGCGATATATTTTGCCAACACCGATCAAACAGGTAAAGATTTTGGTACTGGTATTGCAACCTTTTCAAAAAACAAGTCAGGAAAATTAAGCTTCGAAAAGTTTTATTATGAACCCGAATTTAAAGGCGGAAATTTTGGCAAGGAAATTTGTGTGAGACGCTAACAAGCAAGATTAAGTAGGTATTTTTGCCAAAACTTTCGCATCAAATTTTTGTTTGTTAATGACGAATCGCTCATGCTGGCCTTTTGAAATCAACTCTACTCCATCATGCGCTTCAACATTAAAAACTAGCCTCCTACCTTCTACTGCAATTAATTCGACCGTGGCTGTTACCTCTTGGCCCGGTGGCGTTGCAGCTTCATGACTCACATTGATATGTATGCCAACAGTTTGTTCTAATGGCCAATCAAGATGCGGGTTGATTGCTTTAATACAGGCCCACTCTAAAAAACCTACCAAGAACCCTGTCGCAAATACTTCTGGCATTGCAACAAACTCATCTGATTCTGGGTATAGCGCAGGAACCGTTTTAGAGATTGGCACCACATATTGATGCTCAAACTTAATGCCTGGCTTTAAGGTATTTTTCATCACAACACCCCATCAATACAATCAAACGATAAATAAGTATAAACTTTAGAACAGTAGTAAAGTATGCATTTCATAATTTAATGAACAACCGTGTGAAAAAATTGTCGATATAGCACGGCAGGTAAAATAAAGGAGACAGATAATGTATGAAATGATGAACGGATCAATTCCCCTTCACGCATTTGCAATGTGCTTGTTACTAAACGTTGCACTAGTCCTCGCAATTGCGGCTTTGATTAAATACTTAATGAAAAGAAAATGTAACTGCGGATTTAATTGCGGTTGTGGCTGTAATTGCGGATGCAATTCAAAAAAATCAGCGAATTGCGCTACTGACAATAACGAATGTTGCCCTAAATAATTAATAATCCAACGAAAAATTGTTCTTTGACAAACTGAGAGTGCTAACGCTCCCTCAGTTTTTCTTAGTCATCAACCAATAAATCTAACATCATCGCGCGAAAGCAATCATGAAACAAAAATCTAATGTTCTTTTACCAAAAATTCTAGGCTACCTAGGCCTATTACCTTTTGTTATTCCAACGTTCTTTTTATTTTATGATTATCACCATTTGGAAATGTGGCGTCATTTTTTGATCACATATGCAGCGGTTATTTTGAGCTTTGTTGGTGCACTTCATTGGTCATTTGCGATGCTATTACATGATTTATCATTAAATAAACAAAGATGGAGTTTCGTTTGGAGTGTAATTCCATCAATCATGGCATGGGTTGCCTTATCAATACCTCAATTTTATGCTTTCTTTCTTTTAGCTGCTTTTTTCATCCTAAATTTAATCAAAGATAAATCACTCTCAAATACAGTCGAACTTCCGAATTGGTATATTTCTTTAAGACACAATTTAACTTTCGTAGCGACAACCTGTTTATTAGTATCAGGCTTACTTTTTAGAGCAGGTGATGTAATGTTTTCAATCTGAGGTTTTTAAAATTTCTGCGCCGACAACATTCCAATATTTAGAGAATCTTTTTAAATCGTTAGGCTTAATCTTACTAGCCACAAAATCTGAATAAGGTGCCAGATCAGCCTCATAAAATACCTCATACTCTCTAACGAGCGACTTTAACATCAAGTTTGGCGTGTTTTGTGTGACGATGTTTTTAACATTAAGTGCGTTTAACACCTCTACTGTATTCCCCACCCAAACTTCAATATCTGGCATTTCAGCCAAGCAATCTGCGATAAACTGTAAACGACTGATTGCCCAGTCATCTAAAATTATTGGATCAAAAATAAAGACTTTTTGATGCTGAGTATCATAAAGTGGATTTTCTGGAGAAAGCATTTCATCATGAAACAGAACAACAGTCGCCGCCCCTAATTTCTTTTGATATGCAGGCAACTCGACTTTCTTATAAATTTTTGCTGGCGCAGTAGTTGGCTTAAAAAGTTGCTCGCTTAGTGCTTCATAGGTTTTATCAAATGGACATTGTGCCTTACAGTGTTGGCAAAATTGGTTTTCACTATATTTACTTAGATTTTCTTTATTAAAAAAATAAGGCTTACTTCCAAAGGTTGATGCAACCCACTGCCAAGAGAGATTGTTGGAAGCACGATCTCCATCAAGGAGCATTTTAAACATCCAATCAGCACTTGCTTTCCAATCTAAGCCTCTCCAATGAACCATGTAACTAGCAAGCCACATGCGAGCATGATTGTGAAGATAGCCTGTGTGCTTTAGCGTTTGCACAAAGTGATCAATACATACCAATCCAGTAGTCGCATCTTTGATATCTTGAGACAGCAGCCCTCTCTTTAACTCTACTTTTGGTGGCTCCATGTCCGAATCAATTGCATAGCCATTGAGATACCAAACTTTTCTCCAATAGTCTCTCCATGCAAATTCAAACAAAAGTTTTTCTGCACCACTACTCGCTTTTTCTTTTGTTGCCTTGATTGCCTCTGCAATCGAGATACACCCATGTCGAATATAAGGGGAAAGCTGGGTCACATCACCATTCAAAAAATTACGGTTCTTTGAATAAGTCACCGGTTTAATATTGCTTAGCCGCCTAAGCCCTTCAATTCTGCCTCCTACCCAGTCATCACTTAAATCGTCTCCAGTATTTTGTGGAAAGATATCCTTAATAAGCTTCAGTCTCTCAACACGAGAGAGTGGCAAATGAATAGAAAAGATTGGTTTTACTTGCTGCATGATTCATTAATATTTTTGCTAAATTGAAGATAGGAATTCATGGCGCCTGTTGCAACAGAATATGGCTGGCTTTGTATAAAGTTAATCAACTCCATCTTTCTTGGAGACAATGAATCACTGAGTTTTTTTACTCGGCAATTGCATTGCGCCTCTGAATAAGCCTTACTTTTCATACACGATAAAAACTCTCTTTTAGTTTCATCATATGACCATGAAATAGTATTCTTAGGCATTTCTTCTATGCTAATGCGCAATTGCGCAAGTAGTTGATAAGTATATTCAATATTGTTGTATAAGCTTTTAAGCTCAACATTCTCGGCCACCATTGGCTGAGGAGTCCCATTGATTAATTGATAGCGATACAACACCTCATTGATTGTTTTTTCAGGAATCGCATATCCTTGTGCACCCAACAGTATTTTTTTGGCTGGATTTGCATCTAGATATCGATTCGCCTCATCCAAATCTTGTTGTGGGAGAGTCAAAACCAATGTTGCGACACAATAACCTTGATCGGCAATTGCATTTGATAAATTCACTTTAATAGCCTTATCTTCAAAAGCATGTTTAAAAGTCGGGGCGTTTCCAAGTAACTTATTCGTTTCGATTTCGATTAACTTTTTTGATTCTTTGCTCAGATCACATGCAATCACTGGATATGTCATTAAAAATGCAAATATTGATACCAAGATTTTTTTAAACATTACGCACTCCTTAAATATACTTTTGTTAAGAACAATATGACACCACTTAGTTCTCGGGAAATTATCTCCAAATGAACTTAAAGTCACAATCTATGACTAATCTGCTCAATATTTCATAAACGCATTTGATGATAAAAAAAGAAAACTTACCAAGCAAAATTTGTTTAGCTTGCAACAGACCATTTACTTGGAGAAAAAAGTGGAAGTTAGTTTGGAATGAAGTGAAGTATTGTTCCGTGCGTTGTAAAAACACTAAATAATAAACCTATTCATATGTTATTTCTATTCAAAACTATGTTGTCAGTCCTGATTATTGTTTCAGTGACAGAACTCAGTAAAAAAGATACTAATGTTGGCGCAATTATTTTGGCATTACCGATTGTGTCATTCACCAGCTACACCATACTTTGGTTTGAAACTAAAAATACCGAGATGATTGCAGACTTAGCTCAAAATAATTTTCTATATGTATTGCCAGTTATTCCCGCACTACCACTTTTTAGTTGGATGTTAAGACAAGGTTTTGGATTTTTCACAACATTGTTTGCCGCAAGCGCAATGACTGCACTACTGTTTTTAATATTCGATTACTTTAAAAGCTAATAATTATATTGATTCAATATCGTTTAGAATTTTTTTAGCATGCAATTGAATCTGAACTTGATCTTCAGGACTAATCTTAGATAAGTTTGCAGTCATCAATCGAGTACGTGGATTTTGATTAAATTCAAGCTGATGCTTCATTAAAAAGTTCCAATATAAAGTCGTCATCGGACAAGCTTGCTCACCGTATCTCACATCGGGCTTGTACTGACATCCATTACAATAATTACTCATACGCTTAACATATGCGCCACTTGCAATATAGGGTTTACTAGTAAAGCGACCGCCATTGGCAAAAAGTGCCATGCCAGCAACGTTAGGCAATTCCACCCACTCGATTGCATCGACATAAATCGCTAAGTACCAATCAGAGACTTGCTGAGGAAAAATCTCTGCAAGCAATGCAAAATTACCTGTAATCATTAAACGCTGAATATGATGCGCATAACCATATTTAAGGGTTTGTCCTATCGCATCTTTCATACAATTCATTTTGGTGTCGGCGGTCCAATACCATTGAGGTAAGTTGCGTTGATGTTCATAAAAGTTTGCAGTGGCCATCCCAGGCATATCAAGATAATAGATACCTCTAACAAACTCTCTCCAGCCAATGACCTGCCGAACAAATCCTTCAACCGTTGCCAAATCTAAATGATTGTTTTGATACGCCTCCAACACGCGCTGAATGACCTCTCTTGGATTGAGCAGTTTAAGATTCAAGCTAGTTGAAAGCACAGAATGCCAACCAAACGGTGTTTCTTTCCACATCGCATCTTGATACATTCCAAAAGTAGCCAAGCGATGATTAACAAAATGATCTAATGCAGATAAAGCTTGCTCTCTATTTACCGGCCAAGAAAAATGCTCAAGCGAACCTGGATGCTCTGAGTATTCTTGCGCCACAAAATCCAAAACTTCACGGGTGATTTCATCAGGTGAAAACATCAAAGGATCATCTATCAACCCAGGACCCTGCTTAGAATAAGGCTTTCTGTTTTGATCATCAAAATTCCACTGCCCGCCAACAGGCATGGATTCATCGTCCATTAAAATCTGATGCTTCTTACGCATATAGCGATAAAAATACTCTAACCTGAGCTCTTTTTTATCTGCAGCCCATTCCCGAAATTCCATATTGCTACAGTAAAAATGATCGTCATCTTGCATCAGCAAATTTACGTTTAAATCACGCGTTAAATTTTCGATAGCCAGCTTTAATCGAAACTCACCAGGTTCGATGCATATTAAATGTGTCGCTTGCTTTTCTAAGAGCTGCTGCCTAAGCGCATCTTCAATCGTCAAACTCGATGCTTTAATATAAGTCAGAGGGATTTTTTTAGATTGCAGCATTTGCGCAAAATGTCGCATCGCTGATAAAAAGATAGCAATTTTTGCTTTATGCGACCAAACATAAGTGGACTCATTTTTAGACTCAATCATGAGCACTTCATCTGTACTTGGATCAATATTCCTCAACACTGCGCTATTGATATCAAGTTGATCGCCTAAAATGAGAATTAATTTTTTCATTCTAAGATTTTACTCTTAATAAACTCGGTTAATCGTGTATCTTGAGCAATCGAAATTTAATTTATTACCTACATTCGAGTGATTACTATGACTTCTTCAAAAACTACCATAGGCATCGATATTGGCGGCATTAAAAAAGGCTTTCATGCCGTCGTTAATCGCGATGGTCATTATTATGCCCACTTTCACTCAACCAATCCGGACAAAATAGTTGCTTGGGTACTGAGTCATCAACCATCAGTGATTGCCATTGATGCCCCATCAATGTTTAGCCAAAACGACCGCTCCAGAAAAGCCGAACGAGATTTAGTCAATAACGGTATGCGATGTTTTTATACGCCAACTAGAGCACTCGCCGCACAAAGCCATTTTTATGACTGGGTGTTTAATGGTCAACTGATCTATCAAAAACTTGGCTTACCCATCTTTATGGGTGATCAAACTGATGCTCCATGCATCATTGAAACTTTTCCTCATGCCATTCAAATAGCACTTTGGGCACGCAACGGTCAATCATGTCCTGAGGGCAGTAAATTGTCTGTTAGACGAAATACCTTGGCCGTTCAGGCGAATTATGAAACCAGTCAACTCAGTAGCACAGACTTTATTGATGCAGCACTTTGCGCGGTATCTGCAGATTATTTTTCTAATAATCAATTTACTGCTTACGGATGCATGCAAGATGGTTTTATTGTCCTGCCTAAGAACACCATTTAAATCATCTTTTTTTGAACCTACACTCACCTAAAGTGACCAACGTAACATTGGCATATTAACCAGGTCTTCTCATGAAAAAACTACTACTCATTAGCTTACTCATCAGCGCAAGCAACGTCTTTGCACAACCGAATATAGGCGAACTATTAAAGCTCCATGAATCGATTGTTCAAATCTCTGTTGAACTAGAGAATGGAAATGTAGGGACAGGGACAGGCGTTGTGATCAGCAATGAATACGTCGTCACTAATTGCCATGTATTAGCTAATGGTAAAGGTGCCAATGTCGCAAAATACGGAGATGGATACAAACCAATCGCGCTTAAAGCTGACTGGAAGCATGACCTATGTGCGCTAAAGTTTGATGGACTTCCATTTAAACCAGTACCAATGCGCGACACAGCCTCACTTGAAATAGAAGAAGATGTTTTTAGTATTGGTTATCCAAACGGCAACAACGTACCGCAGCCTTCTTATGGGAGCATCAAAGCCAAATATCCATACGATGAAAGCCTAATTATTCGCTCTGACGCCGCCTTTGCACTTGGTTCAAGCGGTGGTGCTTTATTTGACCAAAAATTCAACTTAATTGGCATTACCAGTTTTAAGAGCCCTGGGCCACAAGGATTTTTTTACAGCCTACCTGTTGAATGGATTAAGCGGCTCATTAATTCCAAAGATTTACTTACATTAAATGCTGATGAATCACCATTCTGGGCATTGCCTTATCAACAACAACCATACTTCATGCAAGTTGTTATCCCTTATCAAAATCATGAGTGGCAAAATCTTCATGCTATTGCAAAAGCCTGGGTTACCAGCCAACCCAACGTGGCTGACGCTTGGTTCTTCTTAGGCGTTGCTGACCTCGAGCTAGATCGATTACCACTTGCAAAAAGTGAATTTGAAAAAGCACTCAGCTTAAATCCAAAAAATCTTGATGTGTTAATTAAACAATCTCAAATCGCTTTAAAAGAAGTTGATTTAGATCGTTTAGATAAACTAAATGCATCTATTGCCGCTTTAGATACTTATGCGTCTGAAGAGTTATCTAAAAAAATTGCGATGCTTAAACAAACACATCCTATTAAGGACGGGACTCCCAATAGATAGGCTGATCTGGGTTAATTTTAAAAATTACCATATGGCTGCGCCTCAAATTCTCAATCGCCTCATCCTCTGAAATGTTCTGCTTCATTGAGTTTGATTGGGCAATCGGTTTAGCGTAAGTTGTCCATTTTGGGTTTTCAAAAAACCCATGATCAGCCATACATCGCCGCATGACATTAAATTTACGACCCTGAATTTCAAGCTTTTGAAATTCGACAATGGCTGTCATGTTCGCTACCGCATTTTCTGCGATACCCGCACACTCATCACCCGCTTTCTCTAGCCTTGTTTTTTGAAGATGTTCCGACTTGGGGATTTGATTCAAATAAAATAAATAGAAAGTTGCTGGGATTAACAAACTTATTAATGTTAGAAACCATCTTTTTTTCATATCGATTAACTTTTCACCTTATTCAATAAGATTTTTATTTTACAGAAATTAGGCCTGACCAATTTGTTGTGTAACGCTGGCTTTGATTTTCCTGCTTCATTTTCCATGGCCTACTAAATCCTTCACTTGCGAGTTTAATACGCCCTCTTCCCATCTTGCTGTTAATTCTATCGATGGTACTCATCAAACTTGCACTTCGGCTGGCTGATTGCGCTGACTCAAACATATCAAACTGGATTAATTTTTTGGGGATTAGCTCGCTTAAACTAACCCCAGCTTTCGCGTAATTGAAATCTCGCTTATAAAGATGTTTTAACCCCCATAAAGCAGTCTTTACTAGCTGCCTGGTGTCATCGCTAGGGCTAGGCAATGGAATCGTCATGCCGTTGCTGTATTGAGGCTCATTGAGCTTAAATGGACTGGTGCGAATATAAACCTGTACGACGCTGGCTAATGATTCTTGGCTACGTAGCTTTTCAGCAGCACGACTCATGTAGAGCGTAATCGATTCAGCGAGGCTATGATAGTCACGCACTGGATATCCAAAACTACGTGAACTTAAGATCTGTTTTCTAGGTGGTGCAATTTCTTCTAGCTCAATACAGACATTACCATTAAGTTCACTGACGATTTTAGCCATCACAATACTAAACTGCTGCCTGACATATTCAGAATCTGCTTTTTTTAAATCTAGAACCGTATTAATACCAAGCGCCTTTAATTGTGACGCTAATCTTCGCCCTACTCCCCATACATCACCCACATCAATATTGCCGAATAGGCTGTTAAGTTGGTCTTCCGTTAACACGTTGAGATTGCACACACCGTCAAACTGACTATTTTTCTTTGCAATGTGATTAGCTAGCTTAGCCAGTGTTTTGGTTGAACCAACACCCACGCACACAGGCAATCCGGTCCACTTAAAAATTCTGCCACGCATTTCTTGGCTGTATTCAACAAGATTTTTCTTCTCAAACCCTGTGAGATCTAAAAAGCATTCATCAATGGAATAGACTTCTTGATGAGGACTAAAATCACTAAGAATAGACATCACACGATTACTCATGTCAGCATATAAAGCGTAATTACTAGATAACCCTTGTATATCGTATTTTTTAACAAGGTCTTGGCACTTAAACCATGGCTCACCCATTTTGATGCCTAATGCTTTTGCTTCATTACTCCTTGAAATCACACAGCCATCATTATTAGATAGCACGATCACTGGCTTGTCTTTAATTGAGGGATTAAAGACTCGCTCACAACTCACATAAAAATTATTTACATCAATCAATGCAATATTGCGCATCATAAATTCATACTTTAGCTTAAGGATACTGAGATTTTAGTGATATCCACGTTTAGCCCAGCGAAGCAAACATGGTCCAATAACGCTAGAAATTTGATGACGATATTGTGCAAACAAAATATAAAACTTTGAATAAATAAATCTAAACCAAGCTAAAGAAAATAAATAATTAATTAACTTAAGATCTGTTCTTTTATAAGCTTCTTGAAAAACACGAGGTCCAGTAATTATTTTGTTATCACCAAGACGAGCATGTATGGTCTTCATCGCTAAATCACAGTTCAACTCACCAGTAGAAGCATCCAATTCATGCAAGTTTACAAAACTCAATAAATTCTTATGATTGTGATGTTTTAAAAAATGAATTTCAGCCAGACAAAGCGGACAAGCACCATCATAATAAATCGTCAATTTTTCAGTAATGGTTTTAAGCGACTCTAAATACATAAAAGTATCCAATAAATATTATCAAGGTAGGCCCCTCGGTCATCTTTTAGTTCTTGAACTCAACTAACTTTTCGAATTTAAAAATCAATCACGTTTAAATAACCTTTTGCGAGATGCTTGCTCAACAAGTGATAAGTGTCTAGATCAAAAGCTAATGAGTGCCTAGGCTGGTCGAAGGCATAAAACTCATCCTCACTTTTCAAGGTGTCTAAATGTCGCCATTGGTCGAACACGTGCAATTCGGTCTTTTGAGTTTCCGGATCATATTCTTTGATGGCAATTCTTCCTTTAAATTTCCATGATTTAAGCTTTAAAGAGACCAAAGCTTGCTGCACTCTGAGATAGTGCATTCCGGGATCTTCTTGCCCAACACAAACACCCTTGCAACGTTTAATCTGATGACCAAAACAAGCTCCTTTGCCCGACTCGACACCCAGCGCTTTTAAACATAAGCTTTTTTCTTGCGCAATATGTCGAATGGCTTCAACAGCCTGTTTTTTAGATCTAAAGGTACCAAATAAATAAGCCATGTTTTCAGGAACAATTTGATCTTCTCTCACTAGGGTTAGGAGCGGAGACTGCTGCACATCTTCTGAAAGCAACCAAGAGCAAAGCTCTCTTTCACGCCTTAGTTGTCTGTTGTAAATGGGTTGACGCTCTTTGACGAGTCTGGACTCAAGTAAAAGTGCGCCGAACTCTCCCGCAGTTTCTATCCACTCAATATGCTTAATTTCTTGGCTAATACGCATCTCTTTTGTTGAGCGATGATCACTACTAAAGTGTGACAAGACACGCGTTCTCAAATTGACACTTTTACCAATATAAATCGGTAACTGATTCTCACCATAAAATAAATAAACACCTGGGGTATCGGGGATATCATCCACTAAATCAGCATCAATCCCGGAGGGAAGGCTCGTCTTTTTGGACAACGCATTCACCGCAGTTTCTAATGCTTCCACTCCATGTTCTTTTTTCGCAAGTTCGATAAACTGAGCCATGACCTCAACATCGCCCATGGCACGATGGCGTTGAGAACAACTTAGATGATGACGTTCTATTAAGGCACTTAAACCATGGCTTTTATATTGAGGATAAAGCTTACGGGACAACTTAACAGTACAAAGCACACGCTGTTTAAGAGTAATTCCAATACGTTTAAACTCAGCTTTTAAAAATCCATGATCAAACCTGACGTTATGCGCACACAAAACAGCGTTCTCTAAATAATCCAAGAGCTCACCTGCCACTTTTTCAAAAACAGGCGCATCCTCAACCATTTCATTCGTAATCCCAGTTAAGGATTGAATAAAATCAGGAATGTTCGTTTGAGGGTTCACAAGCGTTTGCCAGCGATCTATTTCAACACCATCTCTAAACCGAATTAATGCAATCTCAGTAATACGATCTCTTAATGGAGTTGCGCCAGTAGTTTCGAGATCGAGTAATACATAGTCGTCTAACATTTAAACCATCACATCCTTTAATTTTTGTGCAATCGTTAATGAAGACATAAATGCACTTTCAATTCTTCCGCTGATACACCAATCGCCACAACAAGCTAATTGAGATGCGTAATCAATGAGTTCAAGTGGCTTGTCTTTCCTAAACGCATTTGCGTATTTCCATCTTTTCAGTTTGATATAGCGCGCATCATCTAATTTCATCTCGCTAATACGCTCTAATTCAGCAAGCATTTCAGGGATAACGCTCGACTCTTCTCGCTCAAAATTTTCATGAGCCCAATCATTTTTACTCATCGCAACAATTGTAAAAGGCTCATCTCTATTTGGTTTTGAGCTATTAATTGAAACCCAACTTAATATTGATTTTGAAACAAATGCCGCATCCCAATCAAAGGGCTTTGGGTTGTCATACCCAAGCATTAAGGCAAAACATGGCTGCATCGTCACGTCCTGCAAATGCATTTTTGGATAAAACATTTCAGGAAAAATATCGAATGCTTGCGCTGCAGGAATGGTCACAACCACCCAATCAAAAGGACCATGCTCGTCATGTTCTGTTTCCACAAACCAACTTGACGCTACTTTTTTAATCCCGGTAATCAGCTGATTAAAACGTACATCTAAGTTTTGAGCTAAATACTTACCAATTGAATTCATGGCTGGAATACCGACATAATGAGGAAATTCGCTATCCCATGTACGCTGACTATTCTTGTTAATAGGCTCGAGCTCAACGAATCTGGCATTCCATTGCGCAATAACGGCGTTTGATTCAAGTTCGTTAACAAAGCTTTTAAAAGCTGAATTTTTAGCCGTAAAAAACTGAGCCCCATGATCAAAAGAAAAACCGTGAGACTGATGCGTCGCCATCCGACCACATAACTTATCAGACTTCTCAAAGACAACAACTTCAGCAACATCAGATAAAAGACGTGCTAAATTAAGTCCAGCAAGACCAGCGCCTATAACGGCTACTTTAGGATTTTTTAAATTTATCAATTAAAACTTAGTCCAAGTACTTACCAAAAATTTCACCTATATCACCCTTAATGAGTGCGCTAAAATTTTTAGCTTCATGACGCGTGAAATAAAACTGATGGTCATGATGATTAATCTCTTCCATAAAACACAAACCCATGCCAAGAAAAGGCATACATCTTTTATCAGAAAACCCAAAGTGTTGAACTGCAATATCGTGATGTCTTCTATCTTTTCTGATCTTCTGATAAAGATCTTTAACATTCACTTCATCGCCTTCAATTAATTGAATAAGTTTTTCAGGGCTATATAACAAAAAGCCAGAAATCCCTTCATCTTGGTTGTACTTCTGAGCATCAATCAAAATATCAATCAAACTCTGCTCTGATAATTGAGGGGCAGGCTTACTCGTATATATCAATTGAAAATTATTACTTTTGCTACCCTCATCCATTCTCAACCTCATTGATATTATTGAACTTAATTGACTTTTTATTGCCTATTTCGCAACAGTTTTTTTATGCAACAATTTAAAGTGACTCCCAATTAAGAGTCACTAGGAGAATCAAATGTTCAAATTAATGACCCTTACTTTTCTTTTGATAACAAGTTTTGAAATAAGTGCCGCAACAAACACATCTATTGATTTAGAGAGATTAATTTCTCAAAAAAACTACCTCAACACCATTAACCAATGCACTGATAACAAAAGCTTTAGTTCAGTCTTACAAAACGCTATTAAAGATGCTGACAAAACAAGTTATAGAGCAAATTATGCTGCCAGTATTGAAGAAATTATTTTGCAAAAACCATCATGCTTTATATCTTCTGCGGAAAAGCTAAGTACGAACGATTGCAAGAAACTCTCAGCTTTGTACATCAAAGAACCATTCTTTAATCCACGCTTTTCCCTCAACGAATCTTTATCTAGGATTAAAGATTTCAACAATAGTTGCCTAGCTAGTTAATAACTGTTGATGACTCTTAAGCTATAAAACGGGTGTTAAAGATACTTACGCATTGATCCAGTCACAACGCCAACCAAACTGACTGTTTGCCCTTCTAGGAAACGAATCGGTTTGTATTTGCTATTAGCTGGAATGAGCTGATGATGTCCTAAATACTTGACAGTAAATTCACCATCCAATTCTGCCAGGACAATATTACCCACAACAGGATCAATTGAACGATCTACGATTAATACATCGCCATGTGAAATGCCAGCATCAATCATTGAATCCCCTTTGACCTTCACAAAAAAAGTTGATACAGGATTCTTAATCAAATAATCATCTGTTGTTAATCTACTTTCAACATGGTCCGCTGCCGGACTGGGAAAACCAGCAGACACTGAATGATCATAAAGAGGCATTGATACAGTGCCATCAAAACCGCAGACATAACTAGCCTCAACATTACCCATGAAATGATTGCGGAGCTTGCGGTTATAGGCTGAAATAAAACTAATGAGATTCATCATATCCATCTTCTGTACGTTCGTACAATAAATGAATACTAATATTTTAAATGACGAGCGTCAATTCTTTTGCAGAAACAGTTTTAAAGAATAGAATGATCCTACATCAATAAAAAAAGAGGTCTTTATCATGGATGCAAAAAAAACAAACGAGGTCATCAATGCCCTCAATCTTATTCTAGAACTTGAATTAGCTGGGGTAGTTCGCTATACGCACTATGCTTTAATGGTATTTGGTTACAACCGCATTCCAATCATCTCTTGGCTACGAAGCCAAGCCACGGAGTCTCTTGGACATGCTGACAAAGCTGGCGAACTCATTACACATTTAGGTGGACACCCATCTTTATCCATAGGCCCTCTTCTAGAGACCCATAATCACGATATTGGTGACATATTAAGAGAGTCTTTAGCTCATGAGTCCAATGCGCTCAATGCTTACAAATCTCTTTTAAAAATAGTTGGCGATGAATCTGTCATGCTTGAGGAATACGCAAGAGAAATGATTTATCAAGAAGAGCTACATTTAGG
>JACCDW010452748.1_pt1 | contig 14461 bp, 22 predicted proteins | sample 7449781 | NCBI WGS metagenome assembly JACCDW01 (sample SAMN15323449, study PRJNA562643) | freshwater metagenome | isolation source: river surface water | place: USA:Blue River Watershed | collected 2017-08-18
ATCTTGTTGGCACATGATAGTTACCAGATATTAAGCACAGGATACAACGGTATTTGTAGAGGACTTAAGGAAACAGAAGATAGATGGACACGTCCAAAGAAGTATGAATATGTAGTCCATGCTGAAATGAATATGGTGTGTAATGCTGCAAGAAGTGGAATTAAAATAGAAAATAGTATTTGTGTAGTAACAATGTTTCCTTGTGTAAATTGTTGTAAGGCTTTGATACAATCTGGTATTGATACAATAGTATGTGAAAAACCTGATTTAAATCATGAGAGATGGGGAGAAAGTTTCAAAATATCTCTTGAACTTCTTGATGAAGCAAACATACATATAATATATGTTTAAAGGTAGTATATATATTGTTAGTGTGGTTGGGTGTTGTGTAGTGGGTCTCAGTATAGGGTCTTAATACCATATGTTAAAACCCCTTGCATACATGCACCCTACACATCACACCTTACATTGTATATACATACAGATGCTCTCCATTATAATCAACAAATCATTTTAAACAACACCAATAGATACACGAAACACACAACATCCAAAGTAATGCAGAATATCTGTGAAACCCATTACAGTCCATTTATAAGGTGTGGTGGTGTTGCTTGCGGTAGTCATAATGGAAACAAACTTTGTTTGGGACATTTGATATGTGCAAAGCAACAGGAAGAATGTTCTATTTGTTTTAATAAACTTACAGAGCGCAGTGCAATTTTGCTCACTTGTGGTCATATGTTTCATTGTGATTGTATGAGTTCTTGTAGGACACCACAGTGTCCATTATGTAGAAAACAATTAGAACCAGCAGAAGCAGTTGCAACAGTTGGAAAGATGTATGTTGACAAACTGGCTACAGAATTGTATTCATTACCTGTGGATAAAATCAAAACCGCCATTGAGTGTATCAAGATAATCATGAAGATATGTGCTTTTGCACCAAAACAGATGTATGAATTGTTGAAAATACTTATTGTGTAAATTATTACATACTATTTTTCAGGATTTCTTGAATGATATATTCGTGTCTTTTGAGCGTCTCAAGAGATATTCTATATTGTGCTCCATATTCTTTTTTATCATATGATATTTTTTCACACTTGCAAGCAATGTATAAAATACTAATTGCAAGTTTATTTGTTTTTATATTCTGTACTTCTGAAGAATTTTTAATTCTTTCAATAATCTTCATAGAACATTTGATGACAGGCCATTCATCTTTCTTCTCAAACTTGACATTATCATATACCTGTCTTTTTATTATATCAAGAAGTCTTTGTTCCCAAACAACATCATTTTTGACAGATTTCCAAAACTTTTTTGGTTTGACATTCATCGTAGTACAAAGTTCATGGGCTGTTACTCCTTTTTCAAAGCTATAAACATTTGCAACAACATCTGCCGTTGTTAGTTTTTTATTGTTATTTTCATTGTTGTGTTGTATTCTCTCAGTCATTATATTGGTATCATTAATCATTCCATTGTATAAAACCGAATTGATGGTAGAAACAACTTGTTCAACCTTCTTATCAATTATCTTCGTTTCTTTGTATTCATGATCCTCATGATTCTTGTAGCAAAATCTATCATCAATAAATCTTTCTTCATTTACCAATCCACATGATGTACAAACAACATCACCATTTGCCCAATCCCAAACAAGTTTATCTGACCTACAGTCAGTGCAGATTTGATTATAACCTTGCATCATAACGTTATTTTAGGTGTTTTTTGTATAATACAGAACTTATACATTTATAAGTGAACCTAAATATAACTGGAACTCAAATATCACACAATATCACATCTTGTTAGTCGTATATCATGACTACATTTTCTCACAGTGTGTTGGAACGTAGTGATGAAATAGGATGTTGAAACATGGTCTTTATACCCCCTCTTTTGAAATGCAGATATCTGTTCCATGTTCATCTACATCAAAACTTCAAGAAAACTATATGTAAAAGCAAACTTACATCAACTGGAACTTGTGTGCCATAAAGGTGGACATCAAGGATATAACCTTGAGACCACCTTTGCCACTAAAAGGCTTGGCACACTGGTAGCACAATGCCTCGCGCTTTAACCTGCGCTTCTTGCTACCTTTGCCAGTATGCTGAGCAACATACATGGCAAACAGGCAGCTTATGCCACACATTGTGCACTGTGCATCATTCTTATCAACTGGCACATAATCATCATCAGCAACCAAGAACTTGCCATTCAACTGAATGCACCCCAACCTCTCAGCCCTGAAGCAACCCTTGACCATATTCTCAACCTCAAAAATGATAGAGTCATCACGACGGATGGTGATAACATACTCCATCATTGTCCCCATGAATGTGAAATACCTGATTTCTGTCTCATTGCCACCCCAGAACAACTCACGCTGCTCCATATACTCAACTGGATTTCTGCGGATGATCCTGGCAAGGTCTTTCTCACCCTTGACATAGTCAAAGATGTAGTCCTTGAGAGCCAGGTTCCAGGCAAAGCTGAGCAGCCCAAAGCCAGACACAGAGTGCCCCAGGTTGCCAAACATGAACTCCCCTGGCTGCTGGTAGATGACAGTGAACATATCACTGTCCTGGAAAGCACGTGGATCCAGAACAAACCTTCTGGACATCAACATGGCATCCCCTACATCCTTCATCCCCACGTCATCCGCCAAGAACCTGTTGCACTCAAGCACACCAGGAGTGCCCGCACGCTTGCTGAACACCCAGGTTTTGCGGCTAAACCGCTGCCACACCTCAAGCATCTGCAGGTCAATGGGGTGAATATCATCCCCAGGTGAGAACTTGCAGTCTATGAGATGGTGCCCAAAGTGCAACAACCCATCCTCAAAGTGAAACCCAGCCATCCCAAAACCACCCATGTAAGCCCACGGCTGTGTCCAGGAAATACCGCTGATGTCTGGCGACATCTTGTAGAGGATGTCTTCATCCACCAGGGCGTTGAACTCCTCGGTGAACTTCTCCTTGTAGTTGCTGGTGAGGGTCTTCTGCACACAAGACATAGCATAGGTGATAAAAACATATCACATAGAATATCACAAGTGCATAACATAAAGTGGTAACAATATATATCACCATAACACAATATATATCACCATAACATAAGTGATAACATATCACCCTAACGAATGTGATAACATACATAACCATAACATATGTGATATCATACACAATATAGATATCACATATCACCACGTACCTGAATGGCAATTGGGAGAGGCCAGTTGTCCCTGCTGTAGTAGCCCATGTCCTTGACATCTTCCCTTTTAATGTAGTCGTAGTAGATGTTGTCAAACCAGTCCACGTCTGGAATGCTGTTGATGGCATTGATGGCTGTCTGCAGCTGCTCCAGATCCACAGGTGTTTTGTCTGTAGCGTTTGCAAAAGGCTCCACACCATCCAGCTGCGGCACGCCCAACACCTTTGCTGCAAACCAGATGGTGTATTTCCGCATGAACTGCTGCCAGGTCATGGACAGTTCGTCGCCCCAGTTGATCGCGATGACATCCTGGCTGCTACTGGCACTGGTGTACTCCTCGTCCTTAATCATTGGAGATACGGACACCTTGTGGTTCAACAGGCTGCTCGTGGCATAGCCACTAAACCTCACTGTCTTGCGCTGAGCCGCAAACGTCTGCGCAAAGTTGCTGTACATCGCTGCACAAACTGGGTGCAACGCAAACAAGCACAGGGAACACACAACAATGATTTCCAAGGACAAACCAGCACGTTCGCAAAGGGTCGTCGCACGCGATCGCAACAGGTGTAGGTTGTGAGCTGCGCGAGAGTTCTGCACGTCGCAAACTGTCTCGACAGGTCTGGTATGCAAGCTAGAGAGGTTTGCGACGCATTTTATTGCTTGCATGGAGAGTTCCTGCAGTCCTCGCGCCGTATTCCGCCGCCAATCGTATCTCGCCGCCGTCCGTGAAATCTCACCTTCGCAGAACCACATATCACTGCATGGAGCTTTAGAGTCTTATTTATCGCATCGCGACGCTCACAACTTCATATTTCACCTTTCCGCTTATCACAGATGCCCTACGAAATGCCGTATGGGTAGAGCGCGCATTACGTTTTCCAAAGCTCAGAGGGCAGCGATCACTCTGTACAACGAAAACCGACCCGCGCACAAAGAGAAAGTGAACAACCATTACTGTGCTGCACGCGCGCAGTGGTTGAACAACACCATCTTCGGTCCGGCAGGAGTAGACTTAGTCCCTCTTCCCTCTCCCAAGAAACTCCAGAAGTCACAGCTTGACGCCAGACGCAACAGCAGCCAGCCCACTGGATCCACGCTCAGCATGTCTGGGCGCAAGTCGGGCTCGGCAGCCGCTCGCGGCTTCACCTTCAATGTTTCCATGACCAGCGACGACTTTGCGGATCCCATCAAGGACATCATCGCCGAGCAGCTGGAAGACTTGACGGGCGAGTTCTTCACCAAGGCCGACGGCAAGCAGTTGATGAAGCAGATTGACAGCCGCCTTCTGAGCTATGAGCAGAGCATCACCAGGTCCATTGCCTCCCTGCTGGTGAGTTGTAACTTATCACCATTCACTTATCACCATTCACTTATCACCATTCACTTATCACCATTTCATTAATCACCAACATCCATGCTTTTTTGTTGAAGCAGAAGGGCACTGGTGGTGTCATCCCACCCCCCAAGCCCCGGGCTCCCTCAGGTGCTGCAGCAGCTGCCAGCACCCCCAAGAACACACCAGCTGCCAGCGACAGGGTAGGTACACATCATCTGTTGTTATCTCTATGTTTTGCTTAGAGTGTGATATCTGTCACTTCTCACCAACCTGTACCTGCAGGGCAAGGCTCCCTCAGGCGCTGCAGCAGCTGCCAGCACCCCCAAGAACACACCAGCTGCCATCGACAGGGTAGGTTCACATCATCTGTTGTTATCTCTATGTTTTGCTTACAGTGTGATATTTGTCACTTCTCACCAACCTGTACCTGCAGGGCAAGGCTCCCTCAGGCGCTGCAGCAGCTGCCAGCGCTCCCAAGAACATGCCCAGCAGCAGCAAGGTAGGTATCCCACATTATTCTGTTTGCATGGTGTGTTGATGTATGATTACTGTCTGTGTTTTGCATGGTATGTGACATCATATCACTTATCACCTTTATTTATCACTCTCTGCAGGGCAAAGCCACCCCAATTGCAGGAGCAGCTGCTTCCAAGAAGACACCATCCAGCAGCCAGCACCCTCCCAAGGTATGTGATGTTTCTTTTTGATATGTTTGTTGTACACATGATGTCTTGTTTGTGTATGATGATATGTATGACAATATGTTTTCACACCATGTTTTTCATTTGGTGCAGAAGCACAACCGCTACGTGGATGATGAAGCACAGGAGGACAACCGGCCACTCCAGCCAGAGAAGAAGAAGCGCAAGGTCCACCTGAAGGACAGCGACGAGGACGGCGAGGAGGACAGCGAGGAGGACAACCCCGAGGTGGACCCCATGTACGTGGACCTGGAGGAGGACAACCTGGAGGAGGACAACCTGGAGGAGGACAACCCCAACGAGGACAACCCCAACGAGGACCAGCCTGCTGCAGAGCCCGAGACCTGGACCATCCAAGACGAGACTGGCAAGAAACACACAGTGTTCATCGAGGATGTCTCGGGCAAGTGTATCTACATGTCATCTGGTGCCCGCATCCCAACAGAACAGGGCAAGACAGCACAGGAGGTGGTGAACGCCATCGTTCTCTTTGGTGATGAGGCACAACTGTTGAAAAAGTGATATGATATCACCTTTCATCATCATATCATCATGTCCCAGGTTATCCCTGCTGGGGTATCCAATGTTGTTATCAGATTACCTCAGTTGGTTGTTGCTGCCTGCTCCCTGAGCAGTGCCTCTGCTTCTGCTGCCAACATTTCTTGGCTCTGTGTCTGTGCCTCCATCATATCGATCTGCTCAACAACATACTGCAGCTCCCGCGGTGCCCACATGATAAAGCTATGGGTAGCTTCTAGAGACCAATCCCTTGGCACTGTGTTCGCAACCAGTGCCAGCATGGCATCTGCAGCCACTAGCTGACTGGGAGACAACTTCAACAGTGATGTTCGCATATGTATTATCCAGTTGATCATGTGAGCTGGGGTCTTCAGCATCATGTGTCGAAACGCCACACCTTCTGTTATAGCCTGAGCCCGTCTCTCCACCATCTTATCACATGGTGTCCTGTAATGCATAAGTAAAAATAGTATATGTTATAACACATATAACATACAGATATCACTTGCATGATAACTTATAACATATCACAAGAACAAACAGGAGTTATATACATATCACTGTCACATAACAAATCACCCACAGTTCACATGACACACATATTGCCCACTCATATATATATGTAACCTACATATCACCAACTGTTTTATATTTCATATCACATTTCATCAACATAAGTATAATACATATCACATATCACCATATATCTGTTACCTGCAGTTTGGGCAGGTGACCGCCCCCTTCAAGCCGTTGCGGCGTGTCATGTTGTAGAGCTCCATCACGCAGTTGTAGCAGTAGAACTGCCCACAGCAGAAGAACTCCACCATGTGCCACGTCTCAGGACATCCGAAGCAGATCCCACATCCTGCCAGGACTGCAAACCACAGGAAGTGGTTCCGCTGGATGCTGTGGAACATGCACCGTAAAATGCCATCATCGCAATGTGTAGCTGTCCGTTTGCATGTCTGGCGTGAATGACGACCAACACACCGAGGCATGATCGTCGATCATAGAACAGGTAATGTATGATTGTGCACAGGAACCACGCTACACTTCACGAAATGGTACATAAGGACATTATGATCCCTTGCGACCATTTCTAGCTTGGTCGCAGCTTGCATTCGCTCACAAATAAAGCGCACGTGTACTAGTGAACGGTCAGCTCCCTACGCAGTCACTAGGGTATCAGATATTACAGAAACAACCGTCGCGTCAAAAAGAACTGGATCACTTTGTATCCTTGTTATATAACAACTACAATACAACCAGAAATACATCTTGGACAGTGCTCAGACTGCATTGGCGTCCGTGCAGAGGTGCTGATTGGCGCCTTAGATCAGGACACCTGCAAGATTCATTGCACTGGCAGAATAGATCCATACCCATCTGTATAGTATGCGGTACCTCACAAGTGAACAGTTTGAGCGGTACGACAACTCTACAAAAATCTATATATCCCAATTCCTTGTTGATCGTACAAACCAAACCTACTACCATACTACCGCGAATTCGTAGGATCTCACTCTTGATCCGTCGCATCACCCCCAGAGCAATGGCGACCTTCATCATCAACCATATTGAGGCTACCATGCTGCCACCAAAGTGCATCGGTGTGCGGAATGGACAGTCCTGCCGCAACAATGCGACCCACGGTCCCCGCTGCGCCATCCACCACAGGATGTGGATGAAAACTACTATTGACCCGGAGGTAGCATCGGCGTATGAGTCCTTCCTCCTGGACAACGACTGCTAAAAGGCACACTCTACTTGGCGTGAAATATCACATTGATGATGATCTTGGTCTCACTTGGGAGACCATGTATTACCACCTGGACAACCTACAGAGCAGCAGAACAGAAAGCGTAATTCTTACCAGCAGAGTGTTCCTTCATACAGTGTTTTATGAAGGAGGCGTCGCAAGCTTGGGTTTGTTGATGAGGTACATCTTACATATCCTGAACGGTTTATCCATATTGGGGTATTCTGTTTTGGTATTTATGTAAGATGTTATACTATCATCTGATAAGTAGAGTGATGATATGTTTGGTGATATGCATACGTAAAACAATATATATCGCATGGCAAAATACTTGTCTGTTGTGAGCAATGTCTGTTTCTCTACCAGATAAGGTGCAGGAATGACGTATATGGTTATAACACAAATCGTCAAGAACATATCCAACACACACTCAACACACCCGAACACCTATGCCACATATATATTTGAGTGATACTATTTCTTTTCACCAACTTGGTGTTTGTCTATGGAGCATTATCATCTTGTCAGTTTGTATTGTTATCACCAAAAGTGATTATATTTCATTTGTTTTATAGCATTCTTGCAAAACTCTGAACTGGCAAGATATATGATACACAGTGCAAATATGTGTGATAGATACAGGTTATCAATACCAACAAAATATAGTGATGATGGTAAGGCGAAAGTATGTGATGTTGTATGTAAAGATGCATGATATGTGTATTTGATATGATGTATGTAAACAACACCAAAGGAAAGCAGAATAGGATTACCAGCTGTTGCATATGACTACATCTCCTCGTCGTCCTCATCCTCGTCCTGTAAGTTCTCGTCATCTGTTTGCTCCACGGCTGTGGCAGCCTTCTGGGGTGTAATTCTTCTGGGGTGTGGCTTCTTGCTGGCACTTGCTGCTGCAGGCTCCCTGACTGCATCGCTCTCTGCCTTGCGCTTGGGGACCACCATGGAGGGCGCCACCTCCAGTCGGAACGGCGTCTCCTGTGACAATCAAACAGATATATACAGATATAATTTGTCTTGATACAGATATAATTTGTCTTTGCACACAAAGGTATTTAAGACATGAAAACATTGATAGTTAAACAAATGTCAATATCAAAAGTGAACCACACATTGTGTATCTTCAAACTAAAACCAGATAGTTTGTCAGAAAATGACAAGCTGATGCTAATTCCATTTGTTGATGATACATACACATTTAAACAATTAGTGATAACACTGATAGAAAGAAAGATATCAAATGATAAACAAACATATCAATGTATAATGGCAATTGGATTCACGGAATGGTATGCAGCAAATATAATGAAAAAGTTTGAGAAAATCCCTGATTGCTGGAAATTATTAACATTAACAGAATGGTTGAATGCATGGTTTGATGATATTATAGAACAGTTATAAAAAATGTCTTACCTCGGGGAAGTCAAAGTCGTACTCTTCCCGCAGCTTCTCAGCCTTCTCCATAGCCTGCTCCGCCTTCTCACCAGCTGCCGAGGACAGGTTGCGGAAGATAGTGGAAGTCCCCAGCATCTCCTGCTTGTTTTTGATGTTGGGGTCATTGGCACGCTTGGCCCAGTTGGCAGCCAGCAGGTTGCTCAGGTAGCTGGTGTTCTCTGCCTGGATGTTCAGGTCAAAGTAGGCTTTGTACAGCTCCTCTGGCTTCTCCTCCTCAGTCTCAATTTTCTACAAGCAATATCAAATAGTGATGTTATGTATGAAAATATATGTGGTGATAACATACAGAGTGGTGATAACATTCAGAGCGGTGATAACATATAAAGTGGTGACACATAGACTGGTGATAACATATAGAATGGTGATAACACACAAAGTGGTGATAAAACATGATAACTGTTTAATGACATAGTGCGCATTTACAGTTAAATTGTACAAGTAGTGTATCATACATGTATCTGTACTCACAACGCCAGTGAAGTCGTAGAACTCCTTCTTCACGATCTCCACCATCTGCTGCTTGCAGTTGGGGTCGGCGTTGCTGAGGAAGGTGGCGGCACCCACGATGGCGTTCAGGCGGCTTGCTGCTGAGCCGTTCTTGTCGGTAGTGTCGTCGTCCTCTGCAACATCAGGCTGCTCGGAATCCTCGTTGTCAGGCTTGGGAGCTTCTGCCAGCGTGCTGGGCACCTTCTGGATGCCCTATAAGGTGAAAGAGAAAGTTACGATAAGTTATCACAGAATGCGGTGTATACATATACACCATAAACTCACAGGCAGCCCCTTCTCCTTGGCGATCTTGTTGATGGTCTCTGCCACGCTGGCATACTCTGCATCACGCTTCTCATCTGCCCCGCGACCACGGGTGAACCCCCTGCCATCCAGTGCGGACAGCTTGGCAATTCCAAACAGCTTGTGTTTTTTTATCGCTTCATGATCCCACACGAGGCTGTTGCTAGCACTCATCTTGTACGAGAAGCACGCGAAACTGCACAAGTCCAACAGAGAACCACTTTGCCAACACCACTGAGTAGTTTAGAGGTTGTGCGAGCTATTATATTGCTCCATGCAAAGCAACCTAACGCAGCGCCTACAATATCACTTCTCGCACGGCGGCGGAAGTACGATTTACGTTAACTTGTTTTTGCTTGCAAAGTGCAGTGCAGGAGTGCTAGAAATGCAAACAGACACTCCCAAATACATACAGAAGGAACTGCATGTGTTGCGACGAAGTCGCATGTCTTCTACCGGGTGTAGTCCGTTGCGATCTTTCACAGTACCGCGCAAATCACAGACACACCATGCTGCTGGCTCGCAAACCTGGACAACCACCCAAAACACCTTCTAAGAAACTTGAACGTGCTCTGGAGTATGTTTCCACCAATGCGGACGTGTTTGATGACAGTTTTGCGGATCTCGCAATGCACCCAGAGCTGGAATACTATGTTCCGCGTCAGTTCTGTGGCATTCCACTGGAAAAGCTAGTGTCAGACGCCAAGTATGAGAAGGTGGTGCAGTTGGCTTCCCTGTGCGGCTGGGTAAGTCCTTTCCAACAACAATTTTAGCACATGTGATCTTGCCAGAATTTTATATGCACACACTTTTCTCTTTACAGAACAAGGACCATAGCACTCCCAGGATTACCCGCAAGACCTCGCGTGAGGCAGAGGTATGATATTGTAGTTGCCAACAGCATTTGCGTTCATCACCACATAACAGTGATCTGTCTCCTCTATAGGATGCAGAAGAGTCCAGCTACAACAAGATGCTTCACCTGGAATATGTGAGTGTATTTGTGCAGCTCATTGTCAAACAAACCAACTTGTCTTAAGAGTTGTCAATCTGCACACAGGACGTCATGCTGGAGGGCTACAAGTCTGTGTTCAGCAAGAAGGTGGCGCTGGAGAAGGAGTATATCATCCTCATCAACAAGAAGGTGGCGCTGGAGAAGGAGTGCTCTATCCTCAGCAACAAGAAGGAGCTGCTGCTGGACTTCATGGGACCCTACCAAGACATCCTGGAGCTGGAGGAGAAGAAACAGCTGCTGTTGGGAGAAGTGGGCATCCTGAACGACATCAGCAGCATCTATGCCACCAAGGACAACCTACTGGACGAGGTGAGGGATAAATCACAACATCCAGTTCATATGATGTTTGTTTATCTGTGATATGTATTGTGATATGTTGGATATGGTGATAAATGTATGTTGTAGGTGAACATGCTCACCAAACAGAAGGACATCCTGGAGAGCAAGATCACCACATTCAAAAGCATTGCAGAGGGTGCCCGTGCGTCTGCTTCATGGGCATTGCTGGAGACCAAGAACATCCTGGCACAAGCTGAAGCTGAAGGTGAAAACATCAAGGCACAGGTGAACTTCACAGCTGTCCAGGAGGCCTCCAGCATCAGAGCTGCAGCAGAAACAGAAGCAGAACAGATCCTGACACGTGCAAATGCAGAAGCTGGTGATATCCTGGACGCTGCAGATGAGAGAGAAGCAGAAGCTACCAGCATCCATAATGCTGCAGTAGTCTTCAAGCAGCAGGTGGAAGTAGAGGCAGCAACAATCATGGTAGCTGCAGATGCCAAGGCTGACATGGCTTCACGCAAGTTTTCTGAGTTCCTGTCCCAGTTCAAGGAGAAAGTCAGCAACCTGAGCCTGGAAACAGCAGTGGAGACTGGTATTCTGGACCTCAGCCAGGTTCAGTGATATCTCTGTAATTGCTTACACAATCAATCCATTGTTGGGCTTCAGATTCTGACACCATTCATCAGGTGATTTGGACAGCCACATCACTGCGTGCTTCCGTACTGTCTCCTTTGATGATGCAGGAGTACGATACCCCCGACACCCACTGCACTGGAATTCACCCTTCACCACATCTGCCCTCACACCTGGCTTGCATGTGATACAAGACCTGTTTCCCAAAAAGTACATATACCTCTCTGCATCATCACCACTCATTCCTGCATCTCTCAGCAGGTTGGTGACCCTCACAAACAACATACACTCACGCCCATCATTTGTGTCTGAACCCTTTGGGAAAACATATGATGACCCAGAGTTCCAATTGTTGTACTCAGAAACTAACCCTATCAAGGTCTCGTCTCCCAGCTTGTGGTCCTTGCATGTTCCAGTCTTCTTGTAGAATATCTTATCTGGCAGCTCCGAACACTCATAATATTGTTCCTGTAGTATACAAAGAACATTAACATACACATTATCATTCAACATTGTCACTTCACATTGTCACTTCATATATCCTTCCACATTATCACATCACATTATCACGTCCAATTATCACTTCACATATCCTTCCACATTATCACATCACATTATCACTTGTGTGAAAAGAAATCATCTCACCTCCATGTAAAATGTAAACTTCTTGGAAAGTTGATGCTCTTGCATTGGCGTTGAGGGCTGAATGTAGTTTTGCATACAACTCCCAACATAAGGTGGCTCCAAAGTCTGCTGCGCGTAAGTCCGTGGTGTATTCTGCGGTGTCATCTGTGCCTCTGTTTGACTGTGGAAGTTGTAGTACGGAAGCGACGAAGCAAATGGAACATCGCTTGTCATCCCGTAGGGGCTGTCAAACATATCCGCGGGTATTGGCGATGAACAGTAGTGGGTCTCGATCTGTCGCGGTAGCATCTACACACAAACAATCAAAAGTTAGTGATACGTACATTATCTAATAGCTTGTACGATACATATCATATGCGTTTCATAACTTACGCAGGGCACCTGAGGAGAATACATGGTAGTCGCTCGTCGTAGAAATAGGACACCTCCGCGGAACACAGGCGCGATAAGCTTGTTTCTCAGCACTTCGTATAGGTTGGTATCATAGATTGGTGTATTGTACCACTGTTTAGAACAAAACACGTAATATATACACATTTGAAACATACACATTAGGACTTGATTGACCGCGGTCTTGACTCGATCCGCGGACAGGGTCTTAACACCCTTTCTCAACATGCTGACCATATACTCTATTTTTACACCGTGTGTTTGACTTTAAAGTGTTAATGTATTCTATCTCTACGTACTATATGTCTCAATCGAGACATGTACGATGACAACCAAGATCTCGCAAACACACATGCAATCGCAACCACAACACACAGCAACGATGGCTTTCAGGTGCTCCGCAAGCAGCATCTTCTCGCCTCGCCGCAAGGTGTCTGTGTATCGCGTCAAGTCTGAGCCCGCTGATCAACTGAATGCTCGCGACAGCAATATCGCTCAAGAGCAACAGTTCATCATGTGCTGTGTTAAGACGGTCAAGAGCAGCAGGTGCTCAAACCAGGCCAAAACCTACAACGAGGACGCCAAGATGTGGGTTTGTGGCATCCATGACAACATGCTGAAAGCATCGGGTGTCTGCGTGATCTGCTTGGAACCTATGGACAACCCTACAGACCGCATCAGGCTGGAATGCAAACACACATACCACAAACATTGCATATGCCATCTGGACCTGGCTTCCTGTCCGTGCTGTCGTGCTCCTATCATGGACAAGTACGCCAGGAAGATCTTCACCAACACTAAGTTATCACCCCTGGCTGACAAGGTGTTCTCACTGCGTCCTGAGAAGCAGAAGGCGTTCTTCAGCATCGCTAATAGGTTGTTTGAGGTTCTGGGGGACATCAGTGATGATACAGAAGATGCTGTTGGACAGATTATGATGCTCAAGTCATACATCTCCACATACTCTTTTGGTATCAAGTCCCTCCAGCAGTACAATGGTGATGGTCTTGGTATTATGGAGGACTGGTCAGTCGCAGCTACAACAGCGTTTGAACACATCAGGCAGTATGACACTTATGATGGTTTGGTCTTCAGTACTGAGGGAATTAACTTCTGGGCTGACAGCCGCCCACCTCAGCCAGTGTTCACTCCTAGTCCTGCAGTTGACAGAGTGATTACCAGTGAACCACCATTTATCCCCATTCAGCCGCTGCAGCAGCCTACTGACCCACGGTTAGCCGTCAATATGCAGTTTGTCCAGGTGGTTCAGTCTGGACAGGTGGCGCAGCAGCCAGCGTTTGATGGTGGGTTTGTACCACCCGCACCAGTGCACACTGATACTGATATGGAGTGGAACAGGGAACCATATACCCCTACTGCTCCTGCATACAGCCCTACATCACCATCACTCATCCGTATGTTCTGATGTTATGTAATCACCAGTGATATCATATTTGAGTTCATCTACGTGATATGTGTCTTTTTGGTGATATGTGTTTGTTTGGTGATATGTGTATGTTTGGTGATATATGTATGTCTGGTGATATGTTCTTTCTGGTGATATGTGGCGGTCTGGTGATATGTGCCTGTCTATTTTTCATTGATAAAAATAATCAGCATATATGAGTTTGACACAATGAAGTCAATGTGATATCTTATTGTTCAGATCATAAATAGCACAATCACACACGCTA
>JACCDW010505786.1_pt1 | contig 14460 bp, 8 predicted proteins | sample 7449781 | NCBI WGS metagenome assembly JACCDW01 (sample SAMN15323449, study PRJNA562643) | freshwater metagenome | isolation source: river surface water | place: USA:Blue River Watershed | collected 2017-08-18
AAGCAGTTGGCGACTACACAAACGCAGGAGCAACATTCTCAAAGGTTGAATTGACTACAAAGAAGATTCGTCTTGACTGGGAAGTTTCTGCAGAAGCACTAGAAGATAACATCGAAGGTGCAGCACTAGAAGATCACATTGTCCGCTTGATGACAAATGCTTTCGGTAATGATATCGAAGACCTTGCAATCAACGGTGATGGTGCAACAGGCAACTTCTTGTCAATCATGAATGGTTTCGTAAACCATGTCAAGACTGACGGAGATGCTCACGAAGCAGTTGTTACAGTTACAAACGATAACTGGACAACAGATGCAATGCAAAAGATCATTCTTGCAATGCCACGTAAGTACCGTGCAATTAAGTCTAACTTAAAGTTCTACGCAGGAACAGACGCATTCCAAGGTATCGTTAAGAACAACGGTACACTTGCTGATGCAGTTGCTGAAGCATTTGCTTCACAGGCTGGTGGAACACCAACTAACCGTCAGAACTATCTTGACGGTGTAGCACAGACATTCGGTGGAGCACGTACAACACGTGTTCTCGGAATTGACGTACAAGAAGTTCCTTACTACCCTGCAGGATATGTCGACTTGACATTCCCACAGAACCGTGTATGGGGCTTCCAGCGTGACATCACTGTAAACCGTGAATACAAGCCAAAGAAGGACACTGTAGAATATACAGTCTTCGTACGCTTCGGTATTCAATGGGAAGAGCAGGATGCAATCGCATTCGCTGATGCTGCAGCAGATGCATAATCTGTAAACAGTACAATTTAGGGGGAGTAGGAGTTAACGCTCCTGCTCCCCTTATCATTTATAATGATATAATACATTCAGGAGGAAATCATGGAAAATTTTAATTATAATCCTGCAGAAGATACAGTTGAAGAGACACCAGTTATCGAAACACCAGTTGTTGAAGAAGCGCCTGTTGTTGAAGAGCCAAAGGTAGAAGAAGCACCTGTAGAGCCTGTTAAGGAAGAAGCACCAGTTGTAGAGCCAAAGGAAGAAGTTTCTGACGCAATTACAACACCTTCATACCAATCAGTCAAAGAAGAGCAAGCACTTGGTTCAGTAGCAAACGGAGTCATTGGAGCATCAACAGCGCCAAAGGCACCAAAGAAGAAGGCAGAACCAAAGCCTGTAAAAGAAGCAAAGACGGTTGCAATTAAGTCAACTAAGAATGTTTCTTGGGTCGGAGTTGGCAAGGTATCAAAGGGAATCAACATTGTTTCACAGAGCGAAGCCGATCAATGGCTAACTCGTGATCACATCACACTAGTTACACCAGAACAAGTTAAGTCGGAGTTTGGTGCATAACTAATGGAAGTAATGAGAGTTCCACCTTATCCTCTAACAACTACATGGACGTTACCAATACCCAATTATGAGTATGTTGTCTATGTCGAGGATTTGGTGGACCACTCAGTAGAAGAAGAAAATATTTTTTCAGATGAAAATGGTAAGTTAGTCTATGAACTACCACTTTCAAAAGTTCAGTACGATAGAAACTTTTTTATTAAGTTTTACGATACAGAGCACGAACACACTCTATATGAAAGCAACTTAGATGTCATCAGACCATACGTAAATCCAGAGGAACTTGGCACAACAGCATCTGAGATTTCAGAATACAAAATGTTAGAGTTAGTAGCAAGATCAATTATTGACTCACAGGTAAATGATGGTTTTTATAATCACAAGCAAATTATTCAGTCAGTAGGCCAGGGAACAGATTATTTCCCACTATGGGTATCTGCAAACAAAGTTTTAAAGGTATATGAAAACAATGAATTAGTTTTTGATATTGATACACCAGAATCAAATAAGTATGATTATATAGTTACTCTAGATAACTCTGGTATTCAAAGAGTTATTTCAGATCCATATAATAGACTAGAGCAATCGCCACCAAACATCATAACTGCTAGAGGAGACCTTGGCTATTATGGATACAATGGTGTAGCATTTCCAAACGGATACGATTACACCTTCATTGTTGACACTGGCTATAAGGCTGTTCCAGCAGACGTAGAGTATGCTACAAAGTTGCTTATTGAAGATTTGAAGTGTGGCAAGTTAGATTATTACAAGAGATATGTAACAGCATATAATACAGAGCAGTTTAGAATTCAGTTTGACAAATCTATGTTTGATGGAACTGGTAATTTCTTAGTGGACAAGATTTTAGATAAGTATGCAAATACAATTACCAAGCCAGGGATAATTTAATGATATGCGAAGGCACCGATTTTATATTTCCAATGCAAGCAGATATTTATTATCCAATTGTAGAGCAGGGAACTTACGGTAACGTAAAAAAGAATTGGATTATTGATAGAACAATTGCATGTTATCTTTCACCAGCAGGTGCGGGGTTAAAAGAAGAAGTTGTTCCAAATGTTAATATTACACAAGATAAAGTTCTTCTTGGTAGATCAAAGACAGACCTAAGAATATCTAGTCTTAATGCTCCTAACTCAATCACAAATGTTATTATTACAAATATCAAAGATAAGAATTGTAATCCAATCTACATTGAAACATCTGGACCAAGAGCAAACAAATCAACCATCTTTGAGATTGCATCACAAGATCCAATCACAGGGCCCTTTGGAAATGTAGAGTATTATAAGTTGGTTTTGCGTAGATCTGAAAACCAGGCGGTAGATGTATGAGAGTTACATTTAATGACAAGAAGTTTATGAAGGATCTAAATAACATAATCGAATACTCTTATGGTTTTTTAGAAGGACTTGAGATAGGCAAGAAAGAACTGTACGCAAACATTGCTCCAGAGATTGTAGAACTTGCTTCTCAGTATGTAGACTCAAATGCAAGAGTAACTCCAGAACTACTTCACCATGTTTATGAATGGCATAAGACTGGTAGTCCAAAGGCAAGATTGTTTGACATTGACTATACAATCAGTAATGTTGGCATAACATTTAATAGTAAGTTGAAGCAATCAACATCTATTAAGGATGGATCAAATGTCCCATTTGCTGAAAAAGCACAAATTATGGAAAACGGTATTGGTGTAATCATTAGTCCGAAAAGAGCAAATGCTCTACGCTTTGAAGTAGATGGAGAGATAGTTTATACAAGTAACGATGTATATGTTGACAATCCTGGAGGACAAACAGAAGGCCAGTTTGAAAAGGTTATCAATGAATTCTTTGGAGTTTATTTTAGACAGTCATTTTTGAGAGCAAGTGGGCTAGACAGACACTTTAAGAATCCATCTGTCTACAAGAAGAATATTAAGGCAGGTAAAAGAGGCGGTAGAAATGTTGGTAAGTCTACTGGTATCAAGTGGGTCGCTAGTGCAGGAATTAAGGTGGCATAATGGCAGAATCAACATCAGCATTTAATACACCAACTTTGTGGATTAACAGGTATCTTGGAGAAAAGATAGTTGAACTGGCAGATGTTCCTATGCCATTTTTCCCATCACGCCCAGCCTCAATTGATGAATTAACGGAGCAGTTTGTTGTAATTAATGATGAGCGATATCCATATGCTGGTGTTATGGCAACATATGACAGGCTTGTTAGAATGAGAAGATCTCCATTTCCACATATAAAGCAGGAGCAGTTGTTGTATTATTTTTATGCTACAGCAGAAGGTGTAACTGAGCAAATGGTAAGGGTACAAGAAGCAGTGTTGCGCCTAATGGATCGTGAGGATGAAACAGCCGAAGAAATTAATGCTTGGGCTAAGGCTAAGGGTCAAATAGATGGAATGGAAAATAAGTTCTATTTCCATAGGTTTAAGATATACCAACTAGAAGAGGTCAGAGACATTATCGACTTCGGAACAGCCAGAACCTATGGCGGTAATAAGATTATTATTGACTTTGAATACCACCAAGACACCTCAATTATCAACTCATAAAAAGGCTGTATAATTATCAATGAGGAAACAAGCCCTTTTAATCTAACGAAAAAAAAGAGGTGAAACACTATGGCATATACAAGAGGTACTAGCAACAACATCATCGTTGGTGCAGCAGCACTTTTTACATATGAAAACGGCAACTTAACTGATGCCGATCTACCAAATTACCAGGTTGCAACTTCATACAGAGAGTCTCTCTCTAATGATGCTGACTTCCGTAATGTTGGTTACACAATGAACGGACTTGAACTACAGTTCCAACCTGACTTCGGTGAGGTTTCAGTGGACCAGGTTCTTGACGTTGCAAAGTTGTACAAGCAAGGTATGCAGGTTAACCTAAATACCACATTTGCTGAAGCAACACTTGAGAATCTTCTATTCGCACTTGCTGCATCAGATGCAAATCTATCTGAAGCAGACGGAGTGGGCGTAGGCGCAAACTCAAAAGAACTTAACCTTTCTGCAGGAGAACTTGGCGAATGCCCTGTTGAGCGTGGCTTGGTTGCAGTAGGTCCAGGTACAGGTGACTGTGCAGCAGGATCTTCAATTGAACGTGTTTATGTTGCATACCGTGCACTCTCAATCGAGAATGTAACTGTATCTGCAAAGCGTGATGAAGCAACAATGTTTGAAGTTTCATTCCGCCTTCTTCCAGATGACAATGCGTCATATGGTAAGATCGTAGACCGCACAATTCCAACAGCATAATACAACTTAATAACATTATTACCCTTCCTATTAATTTAGGGAGGGTAATTTTGTTTTTGGTATACTATACTAATGGCTACTGAAATATACGATAGTGATTATCTGACATTAATTGATGGAACTGAGATTTTTATTACACCACTAAAAATAAAATATCTAAGACAGTTTATGAAAGCATTTGAACATGTTAAGGCTTCACCAAACGACGACTACGCAATTGATGCTCTAGTTGAGTGTGCAAGAATATGTATGAAACAGTATTATCCAGAATTATCTAAGTCAAAAGAGTTAGTTGAGGATAATATGACTATGAAGGATATTTATTCATTATTAGAAATCGCAGCGGGAATTAAAGTTAACGAGAAGTCAGAAGAGCCAGTAAAGAAACAAGCAACAGAGAGTGGATCAACCTGGGAGACATTAGACCTAGCCAAACTTGAGTCAGAAGCATTTTTGCTAGGAATTTGGAAAGACTATGAAGAACTAGAAAGATCTATGTCAATGCCAGAAATAATGTCAACGCTATCTATAAAAAGAGAACTAGATTATCAGGAAAAGAAATTTTTGGCAGCCATGCAAGGTGTAGACTTAGATAAACAGACTGGCCAAAAAAATGAATGGGAAGAACTTAAGGCTAGGGTTTATAGTAAAGGCGCAACCAAGGATCCAAATGATATACTAGCATTACAAGGTCAAAACGCTGCAAAGATGGGGTTTGGCATTGGAATGGGATTAACATACGAAAAAATTGACTAGTCGCAAGGCTAGTTTGTGATATAATTAACTAAATAACAACAGGAGGAATAATGGCTGAAAAAGCAAATAGCAAGAAAGTTACGTTCGTAGATGGAACAACAGTTGAAGTAGCACCACTAAAGATTTCGCTACTTCGTCCATTTGTAAAGCGATTTAGCGACCTAGCATTGGTTGCAGACGATAACGATAAGTCTATGGATGTTCTACTTGATTGCGTTCTAATTGCAATGAAGCAGTACAAGCCAGAACTTGCGGAAAGTAAGGAAGCGTTGGAAGATCTACTTGATTTGCCAACGGTGTATGAGATTATTGAGGCTGCATCAGGAAGCGATGCTGCTACCAATAGTAACATTGTAGCAACAATCACTAAGTAAAACTGAAAAGGGGTGTTATGAGAATTGTCAGACGTAAATGCTAATATAGGCATAAACTTTAACACGGCTGACGCCTTAGCACAACTAAGACAGTTACAGGCTGGATTAAGCAAGTTTCATCAAACACTTGCAGAAGGTAATCTTGCTGCTGCTAACGCACAAAAGGGTCTAAATGCACAACTTATCCAGTCAGTTAATGCGACTGGAAAGTTTGCTGCATCTCAAGTAAAAGTAGCAACAAGTACACAAGCCTTTACAACAGCGCTTGAAAAGAATCAATTAAGCCTTGGTCAGTATTTTAGATATACTGCTGCTGCAGCAACTGCAAACACCAAGACTCTCACTAGAATGTTTGCACAAGAAAGAGAAATCTTAAACCGTGCACGTAGAGATAGAGTCAAGGCATTACAGTCACAATATATCCAGTTACAAAAGGCTAATGGTGGTTTTGTTGATGCCATAAAGGTAATGCCAAAAACCTTGGCTATGGCTAATGGACAGTTCACTGAACTTGGAACAAGAATCCAGTATGCTGCACAAAGACAGCAATTCTTAAACCAGTTACTTAGACAGGGCTCAACACAACTTCTAAACTTTGGTAAGAATACTCAGTGGGCTGGTCGCCAGTTGATGGTTGGTTTGACTATGCCTCTTGCAATGCTTGGTGGCTATGCAGCAAAGGCATTTAAAGAGATGGAAGCAGCAACCATCAAATTCATGCGTGTATATGGAGATGCCTTTACAGATCCAGCAGCAACAGACGCTGCAGTTGAAAACATTAAGAAACTTGGAAATGAATATACAAAGTTTGGTCTAAGTGTTCAGTCAACTATGGAGATGGCAGCAACTGCTGCTGCTGCAGGTTTTCAAGGTGCTGCACTTGATGCACAAGTTAAGCAAGCAAATAAGTTAGCAGTACTTGGTCAAGTGGAGCAACAACAAGCACTTGAAACAACCATATCATTACAAAATGCATTTGGAATTTCTGCAGAAGATCTTGCAAAAAAGATTGACTTCCTTAACGCAGTTGAAAACCAGACAGTTCTTTCTATTGAAGACTTGACAATTGCAATTCCTAAAGCAGCACCAGTTGTAAGACAACTTGGTGGAGATGTTGAAGACTTAGCATTCTTCATGACTGCAATGAAGGAAGGTGGAATTAATGCATCAGAAGGTGCTAACGCATTAAAGTCTGGTCTTGCTTCTATGATCAACCCAACAAAGAAGACTTCCGAAATGCTTGCTGCAATGGGAATAAATATCAAGGGTATTGTTGACGCAAATGCTGGAGATCTAAAGGGCACAGTTATTGGATTTGCAAGAGCCCTAGACACACTAGATCCTCTTAGTCGTGCAAGAGCAATTGAACAACTATTTGGTAAGTTCCAGTTCTCACGTATATCTACATTATTTCAAAACGTAACTAAGGATGGCTCTCAGGCCTCTCGTGCTTTACAACTATCTGGAGCATCACTAGAAGAGTTAGCAATCATATCTGAACGAGAAATGGGAAAGATTGAAGACTCTGTTGGTGTTAAGTTCCAGGCATCGGTAGAACAATTCAAGCAAACAATTATGCCAATAGGAAAAGAGTTCCTAGAAGCATTAACACCAATTGTAAAGTTCTTGGGTGGACTGTTTGAAAAGTTTAACAATCTATCTGATGGAACTAAAAAGTTTGTAACTATAATTACAGCACTTGTTGCTGGTATAGGTCCTATATTCTTGATGACATTTGGTTTGCTTGCAAACGGGCTTGCAAACCTTATTAAATTATTTGCAACAATTAGAGGTGGAATAGCAAAACTTAATGGTCAAAATAAAGTTCTTGGTGGAGGCTTTGATTATCTAACCCAGCAAGAACTTGAAAATGTTGCATCGTCTAATGCACTGCATGGATCACATGAGCGTTTGATTAATGTTTTCAATGTTGAAACTCTTGCACTTCAAAAACTTGCAACATCATATGGAAATGCAGCATCACAGGCACATGCACTAGCCATGGCTTCTCCAGGACTATTTGCATCACCAGGTGCTGGTGCTGCAGTATCAAAACTTCCTGGTGGTCGAACAAGACCAGTTAAAAAGTATGCAGATGGTGTTTTACAGGTTCCAGGTCCAAAGGGAGCAGGAGATATTCAACCTGCAATGCTTGCACCAGGTGAAGCGGTTATTCCAGCAGATGTAACTGCAAAGAACATTGGCTTCTTGCATGCAATGATGGCTGGAAAGATTCCTGGTCACATGGCTGGAAAACTTCCAAAGAGACCTCCATATCATGCAGAGCCTGGTGAAATGCAGTCTGGTGCAAAGTTTCTTGGTATGCCAAAACCACTTTCAAAGACCAAACAGTCACGAGAAGTTGCAGACAAGATTGCGGAGTCTGTTGCAAAGAGTCAGTTTGGACAAGTTGCACCAACAGACTTTGGTACATTATTGCAGGGTACATCAGGAAGAAGTTTCCCAATTCCAAATGTTGGCGGGGTATATAGAAAGCCAAATGGAGAGATAGTATTCGTAAAACCAGCAGTTGATGCCACATCAGCATTAGCAGAGCAACGTGCAACAATTATTGCACGAGAAGCACATGGACTAAAGGCACCAAAACAAGAAATTCGTACAATGATGGATCCAACAGATCCAACTGGTAAGAGAAAGTTAATTGTTCTTGAGTCACCATATGATCCAAAGTTAGCAGAAGCAAGTGGTAAGTTTACAAAGAAGCAAATGGTTACACAACTTGTTGCATCACTTCTTCGTGGAGATAAAGATTTATCTAAGTCAAATGTATTTGGTAATACACTTGCAGATGTTGGTCCAGCGGGAGTATTTAATAGAGCATCTGGATTTAGAGAAGTTCAATCAGCAATGCCTTCAATGCAAGACCAAGCAATGATAAATCTTCTTGGTATCAAGGGTGGAGCAAGAAAAGACTTTGCACTAGCCACATCTGAAATTGCAAAGAAGATGACCCCACAAGAATATAATGCAGCAATTCAAGCAGAGATTCAAAGAGTTCTTCCAAAACTAAAGAAAACAATTAAGGGTTTTAACTTACCACCAGCAGAAGCAGCAGCATATGACAATATGATTGCTCGCCTTGAAGCGGGTTCAAAGGTAAACTGGTCTGAGTTCCAACAAATACATGCCAGTGCAGGAGCATCTGTTAAAAAACTTGAAGGCGGATATATACCAGAACTAGACGATACAAAGAGGGCTCAGTCAGCAAGAGAGATGCAGAAGTTCTTTGATTGGGCAGATGAACAAGTTAAAAATTCAAACTTAGATGCAAAATGGAAAGACACATGGAAGAAGAGCACCAATAATGCATTTAGACAAAGTTTAATGGAAAAGATGATATATGATCCAGACAGCAAAACATTCTGGACTAATAAAGGCGGAACAAGCGGTGTAAGTTTAGAAAGAATGCAAGAAAGATTCCTATATCGTTTTGGTATTGCTCCAGACCCTAAGACTGGTCAGTTTGTAAAATCAAACCTATTTAATATCTCTAAATTCTTAAACAACGTTACATCTGGTGGACAGTCTAAGCGTGGCGGAGACATCAAGACAAATAATCCAGCAGCAGCCAATGCATGGGATGAAATAAGAACAGCAATGGCTGAACCAGGCGGAATTAAAGATGCAAAAACAATGCAAAAGTATAGAGATTTTCTTGCAAATATGAAAGATGCAAATGGAAATGAAACTCAATTAGCAAAAGACCTTAAGTCAGATAACAAAAAAACTCAAGAAACTGCAATGAAGAGTGTGGACAAAATGTTCTCTCTTGCTGCTTCACACGCAGAGGCAATTCGTGTCTATGACAGCATGGAAGATGCCAATGCAGGGAAAAACTCAAAACCAGCAAATAGATTTGACAAGTATTTAATGGGAAGCATGGGCCCAGATTATGCAGTTGTTAATGAGTATGTAAAAACAAATAATCCACAAAATAATTCAAGATTTGAAAAGATTTTAAAATGGAATGATAAAAATGGAAATCCTCTTGGTTTGAGTGAATTTCAAACAAGAAAGATTGAGCATGCTATCCAAGCAATAATGAAAGAAGAAAAGCATCCGTTTGAACCAGAAAACCAAAGGCATGTAAAGGCTCTTGCAGAGTTAGAGGTAAAGGCAAGAGACTTAATGGTAACTAATCCAGAATTAGCAAAGGGTATCGGACTGTCTAAAAATAATGCAGATAAATCTTATGTAAATGCAAGACTTGTAAATGAAATAATGAAAGATAGAGTTGCTGATTCTACCTGGTTTGATAGAATGAATAAGAATAAAATGTTCATTAATACTCAGGGTGCAGTAGATGAAAAGGGAAGACTTATTAGAGATGCTATAAGCACAACAAGAAAAAATGAATACTACTATGATGAAAAGAATAATAGGTTTATACCATTTAATGGTCAAAATACTAGAGGACTTAAACCAGGTGAGGGACTTGGTAAGGGAACAGAAAATAGATCACCAAAGAAAGAAAAGGTTGGAAATGCCCCAATTGCAACTAAAAAACAGGTTAAGGCCTTTAGACATGATAATGGAGATCCACAGTTCAGAGAAACACAAGGTACATCCACATACCTTCGTATGCAAAGAGAAAAAAGATTACGTGCACAAGGAAGAACTGAAGAGCAAATTCAGCAAGCACTTAGAGCACAAGAAAAAAATGATAGAAAGATTGCAGAAGATAAAGCAAAAAGAGCAAAAACAGAAGCAAATGCTGCAAAGAGGGCAGAACTAGCAGCAAAGGATCAAGCATATAGAGATCAACAAGCAAAGAGATTACGTGCTGAAGTAAACCGTGCACACGAAGAAGCATTAAAGATGGATAGGAAAATTCAAAAGGATAATGCTAAAGCACAAACTAAACAAATAAGAATGGCTCGTCAAGAAAAGGTTGGTAGATACTCTGGTGGAGCGTCTGCAGCACTAGGTGGTATCGCAATGGGTGCTATGATGACAGGGGCAGATTCTAAGGTCACTGGTGGTCTATTTGCAGCCTCTGCGGTAGCAGGTATGGCTCCAATGTTAACCAACCCATATGTGGCTGCAGGAACGGCTGTAGTGGCTCTTGCAGGTGGCCTATATATGCTTGACAAGGCAGCAAAGAAGGCAGCCGAAGCACAATCTAAACTTGTAGATTCAACATTAGCAACAACCGAAAAGATGAAGGCAATTGGAGAGTTGACTGGAAAAGTCGGGGCTTCAGAAATATATTCTCGTAAGAGATCTACATCAGTATCAGATAGATATACAACTGGCTTTGAAAGAGGAAAGCAACAATTTGGTGCTACCTTTATGGAGAGCGAAGTTGGCAAGAATGTTATGGCTGGTTTTACAGAGAGCATGAAGTCTGGAACAGATGCTGCTGCTAAGCAGATGGCTATTCAACTTGCTGGTTATATTTCAGATGGAATTATGACAGCAGAGCAAGCACAAAGCGTTGCCTCTCAAATTGGAATTAATTTAAATAATCAAACTCTTACATCTCAAATAAGTGGACAGTTGCTAGAACTTGTTGGTCCAAGTGGAGAAGACTTATTAAAGAATCCATTAGAAGTAAGAGTAAAACTTGTTCAAGAACAAAGAGATTTAACAAAACAAGCAACTACTCAGTTCACCAATATGATGAACAAAGATATGAACATGTTTAATAAAGATAATTTGTTAGGTACATTGGGAACAAATTTCTTGCCAGGAGGACAGACTGTACAGTCAATTCTGAGTGGTAGTGCAACTGGAAAGGGATATAACTTTAAGGAAGCATTTACTCAAACTAGTTCAGAAAAACTTGCTGCAGCATCAGCAGGAATGGGTGTGCAAAACTTAGAGTTTAATCAAGCACAAATAGATTCTTTAAATGTGCAATATGATAAAGAACTTAAAATTTTAGAAGCAAAGAAAGCAGCAACTGCAGATGCAGTTAAAAGAAAGCAAATTGAAGGCGAAATTGCTGCACTAGAATCAAAGAGAGAGACTGGTGTTCAAACTCTTAGAAAATCAAATTCTGATATTCTTAAAGACCAACTTGCTTTATTTAAGGTTGCACAACAAAGAGCAGCAGTTGAAGATGCATTCTTTGATTCACTTAAAGACCAGGTAAAAACAAAGTATAAGGGTACATCACAAGAAGCATTTGTAGATCCACTATTAGAACAAACTGCAGGTCTAAAAAGCAAGGAATTAGAAGTTAAGATTAATACCATTGTTGCATCTGGACAAATGCCTCCTGCAACAGCAACAACACTTCTAGATATGTTTGCTGGAAAAGAAACAGAGTTAAACACATTTATTAATACTACAACAAAGTTACACGATCCAGGAAAGATTGCTGAGTTAGTAAACTCTTTAGGCGGATTAAAGAATAAAGAAAAAGCAAGAAAACTAATTGTTGATATTGCAAGCAAAAAGCCAAAAGAGGCAGACAAACTTATGTCTACTATTTCTCTTATGCAAAAAATGGCTGGTAAAGAAATTAACATCAATGCATTTTTTGAACAAAAAGATGCTATGGATAAACTCATAGCCCTTCAAGGAAAACTTGAAGAAGTAGAAAAAATGCCAACGCCTATTACAAAAGAGGCAATTGCTAAAATTGATACAGATGGTAATTCTGCAACACAAGATATGGACGCATTGCTTGCAGTTTGGGATCAATGGGGAAATCTCCCAGAAGAAACAAAAAAGACTGTTATTCAAGAATACATCACATTATTAAAAACAATAACTGAGGGCGATGTTGATGCAGCAATCGCTGCTGAGAAGGCTTCAGCGCCAGGTGCTATGGGGTCATATATTGATTCTAAATATAGTACTCCAGAAGCAAGAGATGCACTAAAGAAAAAGATTGCTGCTGATAGAGTTATGCAGCAAACAAAGCAAGATCTTGCTTCTAACGCAGCAAATGCTGCTAAGGATGGCTCTGGAGGATCTAAAAAGGCAGACCCTATCAATGATATCTTAAGAAGATTAAAAGAAGTAAGACTTGCCTCTATAAGTGCAACAGGTGGTATACAAGAACTATTTAAGGCAGTTGGAGATGGCAAGAAGGTTAAGGGTGTAATTGGTGATGTGTTTAATGGAATGCAACAGCAGTTAACAAAGAAGGGTGCAAACCAACAGTTTATTGATTTCTTGACATCAATGATTGGAGATCCAGCAGAACTTTCAAAGTACATGAAGACTGCAACTAAGGCTACAAGCGGAAAGAATAAGGGCAAGGTAGTAGATCCATTTACTGGTAAGGTAATTAAGGGCGGTAAGGTTGGAGATGTAGTCCTATCTGATAAGGGTAAAGCAGCACAAGCAGGATTAGGCAAGGCTATTGCTGGAGAATATAATGCAGCACAACTTAAGGCAATTACAAATGACCAAGACCGTGCAAAGGTTATGGAAAGAATATCGACCCTTGCTAAAACAAATAATAAGTTTGTTATTGATAACACAACTCTTCAGAATATATTAAATGATGAATACTATGTTACTGAAATTGCTGCTGGAAGAATCACAGACAAAGAACTTGAAACCAATACAGTTCTAGCAAAGCAAGCAGACCTAAGAGCAAAGATTAATGGTATTGTTTCAGAAGGAATGACTGCAGATCAAGAAATTAAAGATAAGGGTAGAATTGGCGAACTATTAAAGTTTATGAAGGAAACAACAGACCTTCCTCAACTATCTGAAAATGCTTTGCTTGATATGATTAAGGATCCTCAACAATTATCAGGTGCTATTGCTGCAATGGATATGTATAAGAGCGGAATCGAAAAGGTTCCTGCAAGTCTTCAGAAGGTTGTAGATGGACTTAATAATGTTCAAAAGAATGCAAAGATTCAGGGATACATTAACTTTGCAGCACAGACAGTTCCTGAAAAAATTTCTCAAGGTGCTGCAGCAGCACAAAATGTTCTTAGTGTGAAAGCAAGACTAAGAGAGCGAATGAACATCTCTGAATTAAGAAAGTATGGAACAAAAGCAAATCCTAATATGGGTGAGAATGCTTATCAGGCTGCTGTAAAGGCAACAGGTGGTGCAGCGCTTACTGGTGGAGGAAAGAGCCTAAATCAGATTCAGGTTTCTCGTCAAGGCCTTGCATCACAAATGAATCTTGTCCAGGCAAGAGCGGGGCAGATACAAAGAGATATTTCGCAAAAGGAAGATGAATTAAATAATGCAATTGAAGAGAAGAATAAGTATTACGATAAGTTAATTGATACTGAAAAGAATTCTATTGAAGCAAATGAGTCAAAACTTAAGAAAGAGTTTACAGACTTAATTGATGCTAAGCAAACAGAATCTAATAAGTTAAGCAATGACTTAGCAATCATTAATCATCAAGAAGAAAATATCAACAAGGTCTATGACGAAAGAATTAAGGCATTAACTGAGACGCAGCAGATAAATCAAAGATTAATTGCCCAACAGCAAACACAACTTGGTTTAGCAGATGCTATTACACAAGGTGATATTTCTGCAGCAGCCCGTGCTGCTCAAGAGATGCGATCACAGAATGCTGCAGCATATTCAGAAGATACAACCAATGCTCTAACACAGGCAAGAGATAATCAGATTAAGGGCCTAAAGGGTGCAGAGTCTGGAATGACCAAGGAGCAGATTGCAGAGCGTCAGTATCAAATATCTCAAGAAATTTACAAGTTAGAAACAAACCCTGCAAGACTTGCTATTGTTGCTGCTATTGA
>JACCDW012005315.1_pt1 | contig 14454 bp, 14 predicted proteins | sample 7449781 | NCBI WGS metagenome assembly JACCDW01 (sample SAMN15323449, study PRJNA562643) | freshwater metagenome | isolation source: river surface water | place: USA:Blue River Watershed | collected 2017-08-18
GAAGATACTACCTCCTCTGAGACACCTGCCGCTGACCCAGCTGATGCTGGTTCAGCCGATGGTGGCGCTGCTGGAGAATAATAGATTCCTACCATGAACAAGGACCAGTGCTTTTTGATAGGCCGGATAGCCAAAGTTCATGGACTTCGTGGAGAAGTAAATGTGGTGCTCGACGTAGATTATCCTGAGGAATACGAAGGATTAGAGCACCTCTTCCTCGATCAAAAAGGGCGTTTGATCCCCTTCTTTCTGGAACACTTTGTGATCCAGCACGGAGGCAAAGCACTCGCCAAGTTTGAGGAACTCGACCGCATCGAAGAAGTGGAACATCTCGTAGGATCGGAAGTATATCTTCCACTCTCCGAGTTGCCCCAACTCGATGAAGATCAGTATTACTTCCACGAACTGATAGGTTTTGACGTCATCGACGTGACGATGGGACCCATCGGACCTGTGCAGGTCGTCTACGATCTGGAAACACAGGACCTCCTCGGAGTGACCCACCAGGGCAAAGAAGTGCTCATCCCCATACAGGATGGCATCATTACCCAAGTGGACAAGGCAGCAAAAAAAGTTTTCTGCCAGTTGCCCGAAGGCTTACTTGACATTTATCTGGAAGATTGAGCCATGCATATTGACATCATCTCGGTCGTTCCCGGACTATTGGAAGGCCCTTTTTCACATTCCATCCTCAAACGAGCGGAAGAAAAAGGAATCGCCACGGTTCGGATACACAACCTCCGCGATTATGCCACTGGCAAACAAAAGCAAGTGGACGATTATGCATTTGGTGGGGGCGCAGGGATGGTCTTGATGATCGAACCCATTGCCCGCTGCATCGAAGCCCTTCAACAGGAGCGTCAGTACGATGAAATCATCTACATGACCCCCGATGGAGCTACTTTCGATCAGCCCATGGCCAATGCCCTCTCCCAAACGAAAAACCTCCTGATCCTCTGCGGTCACTACAAAGGGGTCGATCAGCGGGTCAGGGATGCCTTCATCACCAAAGAGATCAGCATCGGAGATTACGTGCTCTCTGGTGGCGAGTTGGCTGCAGCAGTTGTTGCTGACGCCATCATTCGACTCATCCCAGGCGTACTCAATGACGAGACCTCTGCGTTGACGGATTCCTTCCAAGATAACTTACTTGCCCCGCCAGTATATACTCGGCCGGCAGTATACGAAGGAAGAGAAGTTCCCGAGGTACTGCTCTCAGGGCATGAAGCCAAGATAAGTCAATGGAGATTTGAAGCGTCGGTTCGCCGAACTCGAGAAAAACGACCAGATCTTCTAGAAGATTCGGGTTGGGAGTAGGCGAGACAAGAGTATAGAAGTAGTAATTCATTTATACCGCTGCGGCGGTGCACTGCGAAAGCATAAAAACATAGAGCTATGAGCGATCTAATGAAAATTGTAGAAGCGGAATACAGCGAGGCGAGAGCCAAATTCCCTTCCTTCAAAGCCGGTGATACCATCAACGTACACGTACGTATCAAAGAAGGTAACAAGGAGCGTATCCAGCAGTTCCAAGGAACTGTGATCCAGCGCAAAAACCCAAACACCAACGGTGAAACCTTTACCGTGCGTAAAGTATCCAATGGTGTAGGTGTAGAGCGTATCTTCCCTATCATCTCTCCAGCCATCGAGCAAATCGACTTGGTACGTGAGGGTAAGGTGAGAAGAGCCCGTCTATTCTACTTGAGAGGACGTCAAGGTAAGGCGGCTCGTATCAAGGAAAAAATCAGAACAAGAAGCTAAGTCTACTCCATTCCCAAAAAAAGGCCTCGTATTTACGGGGCCTTTTTTTTAACCTTTGCTGTTTTTTTTAACAGCGAAGGTTTTGCATTCCATTTCAAGCATTTAAACCTTCGAGGTCTGAAAGACCTCAAAGGTGGACCTCAAAGGTCGGCGACAAATTCCTATCTTTGTAAGCTTAGTAGCCATTCACATCCATGACCAAAGAAGTTCGCGTACGATTTGCACCTTCCCCTACGGGAGCACTCCATATCGGAGGGCTGCGCACCGCCCTCTACAATTACCTTTTTGCACGAAAAATGGGAGGCAAGTTTCTCCTACGCATCGAAGATACTGACCAAACGCGCTTTGTGCCTGGCGCCGAAGAATACATCCAAGAATCCCTGGACTGGATGGGGATCTCCCCAGACGAAAGCCCCTGGAAGCCGGGCGATGTAGGTCCCTACCGCCAATCCGAACGCAAGGCGAGCTACATGAGCTATGCCTTGGACTTGATCGAAAAAGGGCACGCCTACTACGCCTTCGATACTGCCGAAGAATTGGAAGCCATGCGCGAGCGCCTCACCGCTGCCCGCGTAGTGCAGCCCCAGTACAACAGCATTACCCGAACCCAAATGAAAAACTCCCTCACCCTCTCTGCAGAAGAGGTGAAGGAACGATTGGCTTCGGGAGATCCTTACGTCATTCGCGCCAAACTTCCCCTCAAGGAGGAGGTGCGCTTTCATGACCTAATCCGCGGCTGGGTGCTTGTGCATTCCAGTACCCTTGACGACAAGGTCTTGATGAAATCGGACGGCATGCCTACCTACCACCTGGCCAACATTGTGGATGACCACCTGATGGGCATCACCCATGTCATCCGTGGGGAAGAATGGCTTCCCTCTGCTCCCCTACACGTATTACTGTACCGATTTTTTGGTTGGGAGGATACCATGCCCCAGTTTGCACACCTACCCCTGCTCCTCAAGCCGGATGGCAATGGCAAGCTCTCCAAGCGCGATGGGGATAAGTTGGGATTCCCCGTATTCCCACTCAATTGGACCGATCCATTTACAGGAGAAAAGTCCAGTGGCTTCCGCGAAACGGGCTACCTGCCGGATGCGCTGCTCAACTTCCTTGCCTTCCTGGGCTGGAATCCAGGGGATGAGCGCGAGATTTTCTCGGTGGACGAACTCGTAGAAGCATTCTCCATCGAGCGCATTGGCAAGTCGGGAACCAAATTTGATATCGCCAAAGCGAAGTGGTTTAACGAGCATTACTTGCGAAGCAGTGCTCAGGAGGACTTGATTGCCTACCTCCAGCAAGATGCGCAAGCAGCAGGCACTACGCTTTCCCATGAAAAAGCAGGGGCCATCGTCTCCCTTCTTCGTGATCGCGTCACTTTCCCAGGGGATTTTTGGAGAGACAGCCAGTTTATCAGTCATGCACCTATCGAATTCGATCTAGAGGTAGCGTCCAAAAAATGGAATGCCGATGCTGCCACGCTACTCCAAGCCTATGCAACTGCATTGGAGTCCGGTGTAGCAGCTCCATTTGATGGGACGATAGCCAAGGCGCTCTTGGAAAGTACGGCCGAAGCCACGGGCATCAAGCTGGGCAAAGTCATGCAAGCTGTCCGGCTAGCGGTCACTGGATTAGGCGCTGGACCTGACCTGATGGAAGTTTTTTCGATTTTAGGCCCAAAAGAGGTAGCCAAAAGAATTCGATTTGCGTTAGATACGCTAGCAATCGTAGACTGAGATGACCAAAAAGAAGAAAAAAGAAGAAGAACCCCGCGTACACGAAGAATTGAAGGGATTCAAAATGGAAATCAACTCCTTTGGAGAGATCTCTTCCAGCCTTCCCATCGAGGCAATCAATGACTTCCTCAATAAAAATGTGGAGGACAAAAAACTGAAGGACCGAGAGGAATAGGTCTCACTTCTTTTTTGAGTAAACTAGACACCCGCACAACCATGAACAAGCAATTTTACCTTTTTTTGCTCCTCCTGTGCTTACCCTTGTTTGTACTTGGGCAAACTGCCACTCTCACCGGAAAGGTAAAGGATGCGGAGACAGGGGAAGTCCTTCCTTTTTGCTCGGTCTTTGTCAATAATACCACCATTTCCACTGCTACGGATCTCGAGGGAAACTTTACCCTTTCGGGTTTGGAACCCGGAACCCTAGAAATTGGCTTTTCCTTTATGGGGTATACTGCCCAAACGAGAACGATTACACTAAAACCAGGAGGAACCTTTACACTAAATTTGAGCATGACTCCTTTGGAACAGGTACTTACTGAGCAGGAAGTAAAAGCCTCTCGAGATAAAAGTTGGGAGCGTGATCTCCGCAAATTCCAAAGTCTTTTTTTAGGGATAGACGAGGCTGCATCCCAAACCAGCATCCTCAATCCCTGGGTGATTGAATTTCCCGAGGCTACCGAAAAGGGGAGTTTTGTTGCGCGTGCAGAGCAGCCAATCGAACTCGAAAATCGCTACCTGGGCTACAAAATCACCTTCAACCTCAAGGAATTTGTGGATGCTCCTACCGCCTACAGGATCGTGGGTGCCGCTCGATTTGAGTTGCTGCCCTCAGACTCAGAAGCTCAGCAAGCCCTCTGGGAAAAGAATAGGGCAGAGATCTATCGCCGTTCCCCAATGAACCTTTTCCGCTCCATCCTGAAGGGAGCCTACGAGCGGGAAGGATTTTACCTCTATGGGGATAAGGCAGGCGGTTCGGCGAGCATGAATATCCGTACGGACATCTTCGCCAACGAGCTGGGTAAGTCCGTGGTGCCTTACAAGGCCGATCCACTTGTGATTCCAAGTAGCCCTCCAGGAGATTACCTACTTCAGCTCAAGGGACGCATCGAAATCCACTACCAAAAGGGCTTTGCACAAGCGAATACCTACCGGGACGCTCCCTATCCCATCTCCTGGTTGGAGGTGAAAAATGGGCAGGTCCGTGTACGGGAAAACGGCACAGTTCTCAACCCAGAGGACCTGGTTTTCTCCGGAGACATGGACCGCAAGCGAATATCAAATTTGCTTCCCTTGGACTACAATGCGGAAAAGGCACTATTGCTGCAGGACCTGTCCAAAACAGCCAAAAACTTACAAGAGAAGGTTTACCTCCACACCGACAAGCCCTACTATTATGCAGGAGATTCCTTGTTCTTCAAAGGGTATTTTGCCTACGGCAACCCCTATTTGCGTGATGTACTAAGTAATGTGCTCCATCTGGAACTCATTTCTGAAGAGCGGGATATCCTCCTGGCCAAAAAATACCCTATCCGAGACGGTATTGTCGTGGGTGACCTGCAGCTTCCTGACTCATTGGATGGGGAGCGCTACTACCTGAGAGCCTATACCAACTGGATGCGAAATTACGGGCCCAACCAGTATTTCATGCAGCCACTTCCCGTGTTGAATCCCTACAAGCGCATTGTTGCCTCTGAGGGAATTAGCCAATGGACCAATCAAGGGGTAAATCTCCAATCGGACAAAGCAAGTTTCGGCCCTCGAGAAGAAGTCAATTTAAACTTGCAGCTGAGCGATGCGAAAGGCCGGCCAGCCCCAGCCACCCTATCCGTGAGCGTTTGGGATGCGGAGCAGCTCGTGCCGATTCGTCGGGAAAAAGACATTCAAGCCAGCATGCAGCTCAGTCCTATTGCAGAGGAATTGGGCACAGATCGATTTTCCTATCCCATCGAAACTAGCATTTCCATTACTGGAAAAGTAACCGATGCCAAAGGGAATGGAGTAGCCACTGATGTTACTGCCTTTGTCAATGAATTTCAGGGAATGATCGAACTAAGTTCCAATGCCGCCGGTGATTTTGCGATGGAAAATATGGAGTTTTATGGTTCCATGCGTTTGGGATTAGTGGCAGCTGACAAAAAAGGGCGGCCGCTGAATGTTCAACTCCAGGAACCGCTCAAAGCACCTGTGGTCTTGCCTCAAGCACCTTATTTTCCCAAAGTCACTACCCTAGCCACACCTGCAAAAGTTTCCGAACCTGAGGTAGCCAATCCAGAAGCCAAAGCAGAAAAGGTGCAACAAAAAGCCATCTATGGCAATCCGGATTTTGTCATTGAAGGAGAAAAATTGACCAAGACAGGCAGCGCTACAGACCTGGTGAATAGTTTGGTGGGAAATATCCCAGGTGCCCAAGTGGCCCTGGTCGGAGGTACGGGGCAACAAACTATTCGACTTCGTGGAGGAGCTGTTTCGGCTTTTGGTTCGATGGAACCAATCGTGATGGTGGATGGGGTAGTCCTAGTAGGTGGAGGAATGTCAACGGCGGCGGACAATTTGCGCACCCTCAATCCCTTTGATATTGATCGCGTAGAGGTAGTTACTCGGATGGTGCCTATGCTCGGGGATCAGGGAAAAAATGGGGTCATAGCCGTCTACCTAAAGGATAAGTTAGCTGAAGGGGAGGAGGCGCTGTTAAAATCCCAAGGGATGGTGAGCTACACTTTGGAGGGCTTTCAAGTGCCGAGCAACTTTACCCCACGCGTCTATGGGCCGGGAGATAAAGACGATCGACAGACCTTGTATTGGAACCCTTACCTAGTCACCAACGAAAAAGGAGAACTTTCGCTTTCCTTTTTTTCCAATGACCTAGGTGGTGCGGTGGTAATCGAAGTTCGGGGCTTGACAGTGGAAGGTAGTCCAATTCAGGGTACTTTTGTGCTGAATAAAAAATAACAACAACAAATTGAACGATTTGGGAATGAGTAAAAAGCTGTTGCTACTGGTCTTAATTCTCTTGCCTGGAATGGTCTGGGCCCAGTTGAGCCTGGGTATCCGTGGGGGGCTTGCTACGAGCAGCTACAGCTACCAAGCCACAGCAGGTACCCGAGTCAAAAAAGTAGACGGAATTGCAGCCCCTACCTTTGCGCTAGTGCTGGAGTATTTCGATTCTAAAAATGCAGGTGTGGAGCTCAATGTGCAGCAGCTGACCCTTGGCTTTGCCCAAGTCAACGATGCGGACAAGGTCAATCAATCCGAGTTTACATACCTCAAGATCCCGGTGCTAGCCAGTATTTTTGCTGGACGGTCGGGACGATTTCAAATCAAATTTGGTCCTCATTTCGGGCTGTTGAGACAGGCCGAGGACATTACTCGGGAGTATTCGGGTGCTACACCCAAGGAGCTTCCTACCTTTGGACAGCCTGCAGATGTACCCAGAAAGCGAATGTATGGCTTGACCGGGGGAGCTGGAATTTCCAAACTCTTTGGCAAGTCCACCTTGTCTGCGGAGGTACGCTTTGCCTACGACTTCACCAATCCAGAGTCCCAGGATCGAATTTTTGACATGAAATCGACCAACCTAGAATTTACCCTAGCCTATTTGTTTCGGGTCAAGGAGCGTAAGCAAAAAACTCCTTAAGCGATCCTTTGGCAAGCTTGACCTGAGTCGATACCTTTATAGACAATTCTTTTCGATGTACGCATGAAAATCCAGGTAATCAACGGTCCCAACCTCAACTTGCTCGGCAAGCGTGAGCCCGATGTATATGGCAGTGAATCTTTTGAAAGCTACTTTGTGCAGCTTCAGGCCCAGTTTCCAGGGGTAGAATTCTCCTACTACCAAAGCAATGTGGAAGGTGAGCTGATCAACAAGATTCAGGAGGTAGGCTTTTCTGTCGATGGCATTATTTTGAATGCGGGAGGCTATACGCATACCTCGGTGGCCCTATCTGATGCAGTGGCTGCTGTCACCACCCCAACCGTTGAGGTTCACATTTCCAATTTGTACAAGCGCGAAGAGTTTCGTCACAAAAGCATTCTTTCCAAATCCTGTGTGGGCATGATTGCTGGTTTAGGATTAACCGGCTATGCGCTGGCAGTACAGTATTTTCTAACTACAGCTAGACGATGATTACCTTTGCTCCAGGACCTTCCAAGGTGTATGATGCCCTCCCAATGTATCTTCAAGATGCCTATGCAAAAGGAATCCTGAGTGCCAACCACCGCAGTGCAGTGTTTATGGATTTGTATCGGGAAACCGAGCAGCTTTTTAGAGACAAATTGCAGGTTCCTGCTGACTTTACCTTGCTATTTACCTCTTCGGCTACAGAAAGCTGGGAGATCATTTCTCAGTCGCTGGTAGAGCATTCCAGCTACCACTTGTATTCAGGTTCCTTTGGTAAAAAATGGTTGGAGTATGCGCAGTACATTATTCCCACTACTCAAGGACATAAGCTTGGGGCCAATGAATCTATTCCGGTGGATCACTTGCAATTGGGACCTGAAGTTGACTTGATTGCTGTGACTCAAAATGAAACAGCCAATGCATCCCAAGTGCCGATGTCGGTGCTGAAAGCATTGGGAGCACGCTATCCTGAAAAAATGATTGCTGTGGACACGACCTCTTCCATGGGAGGGATTGCCCTAGATTTTTCATTGGCAGATGTATGGTATGCATCTGTACAGAAATGTTTTGGCTTGCCAGCAGGCTTGGGCATTCTTTTACTATCGGGCAAGGCCAAGGCCAAGGTAGCTCGTAAAGGTGAAAAAGGCCGATACAACAGCCTCAGCTTTATGTTGGAAAATGCCGCGAGTTACCAGACTCATTATACCCCAAACGTGCTTGGCATTTACTTGCTGTTCCGAGTCCTTCAAGACATGGATCCTATCGCAAAGGTGGATACACGGCTTCGGCAGCGAATGGAGGCCTTAGAGCAAACCATTTCACAATCGACAGCTTTCCAGCTGTTGGTAGACAATCCTGCCACAAGAAGTACTACCGTAGCAGCTATTTCTGGTGAGGAGCAAGCGATTGTTGCCATCAAAAAAGCTGCTGAAAAAGAAGGCATGCAACTTGGGGGAGGCTATGGGCCTCTCAAATCCAGCAGTTTTAGGATTGCCAACTTTCCAGCGATCACTGATGCCGAGTTTATGCGCTTGGTCGATTTCTTAAAAAGGCATTAGCCTGTTGAAAATCTACGCACAAAAAAAGTCCCGCATCTGCGGGACTTTTTTTGTGCGTAGGGAATGTTTATTCCTTTTCGGTAGGGACCGAATCCACCCCTTCCAAAACTTCTCCTTCCTTACTAGCTATGACAGCTGCGACCACTACGTCTCCTGTGATGTTGACTACCGTCCTAAACATGTCTAGAATCCGATCCGGAGCCATGATCAAGGCAATGCCGGCTGCTGGGACACCAATGGCTTCAAGGACCACGATGAGCATGATCAGGCCTGCACCGGGTACGCCTGCAGATCCTACTGCAGCCAAAGTGGAGGTCAACACAATCATCACTTGCTGGCCAAAGGTAAGTTCCATTCCTAGCGCCTGAGCGATAAATACGGCTGCTACACTTTGGTACAAGCTGGTGCCATTCATATTGACTGTAGCGCCTAGGGGGAGAACAAAGCTGGAGATATTTTCAGATACGCCTAGCTCCTCTTCTGTGATCTTCATGGTTACAGGAAGTGTAGCATTACTGGAACTCGTGGAAAAGGCGAGTAGCTGTGCAGGGCGAATGGCACGGAAAAAGTGACCCACTGGGACCTTGGTCATGAACTTGAGCAAAAGTGGGAACATGACTACCATGACAGTGAAAAGACCTGCTAGGACAATCAGGCTGTACTTTAGTAATGCTAAAAGTAAGCTGACTGCCGAATCGGGATCATCCCCAGCAATCTCCACAATTAAGGAAGCCATCAAGGCAAATACACCGTAAGGTGCAATGACCATGATATAATTAACAATTTGGGTAATCACCTCGTTGAATCCGTCAAAGAAAGCCATGACTGGTTCGGCTTTGGATCTAGGAATTTGCAATAGTGCAATGCCCGCTAGAATGGCAAAGAATACGACTTGCAGCATGGCAGCATTGTCTGTGGTGGCTAAAAAGAAGTTTTGAGGAACCATGTCAATCAAGGGCTGCAGTGGGCTCTGATTCTGAAGTTGTGCTGCGGATTCGGCTCGCTTACCGGCATCTCCTTCATACAAGGACATCAAATTTACTCGAGTGGATTCAGGCAAAGCTTTTCCAGGCTCAAACAAATTGACCAAGCTAAGACCTATACTGATGGATATGACAGTGGTAATCAGGAAGAGAAAAAGCGTTCGGCCCCCGATGCGGCTTAACTTGGAGATATCACCCAAGTTGGATACGCCGATTATCAAGGAAGCCAGTACCAGGGGCATGGCGATCATCTTTAGCCCATTGATAAAGATGGTACCTATAGGCTTGATGTAATCTAGGGTGATCCATTTGGGCATTCCAGTCTTGATGGAAACCAGTCCAAAGATCAGTCCAAGAACAAGTCCAATTATTATTTGCGTGTGTAAGGGTAATTTTTTCAAAAGTTCTTTGGGTTAAAGGGCTTCAAGTTTATTGGATTTGGAGAGCAATAGGAAGTCAGCGATAACCAATGCGGCCATGGCTTCTACAATGGGAACTGCTCGAGGAACTACACAAGGATCGTGACGGCCCTTGCCACTCACTGTGACTGCCTCTCCAGCTGTATTGACTGAAGATTGGTCTTGCATCAGCGTAGCTACGGGCTTAAAAGCAACTCGGAAGTAGATGTCTTCCCCATTACTGATGCCGCCTTGAATCCCTCCCGAGTGATTGGTAAGGGTTTGGATTTTTCCGTCTTGCTGGACAAAGGCATCGTTGTGCTGGGATCCACGAAGGGTGACCCCCTCAAATCCACTTCCATATTCAAATCCTTTGACAGCATTGATGCTTAGCATGGCCTTACCGAGGTCGGCATGAAGTCGATCAAATACGGGTTCTCCCAATCCTGGAGGACAATTTTTGATTACACAGGAGACAATACCGCCGATGGTGTCGCGGTCCTTACGAACTTGGTCGATGTGTGCAATCATGACTTCCGCCAAGGCAGGGTCTGGGCAACGAACGATGTTGTCCTCCGCCAAGTCCAAGTTGAGTGCGGTGTAGGGTTTTTCAAGTCGGATATCTCCCACTTGGGACACATAGGCTTGAATGCTGATTCCTTTGGTGGCGAGTAATTGCTTTGCAATGGCTCCTCCTGCGACTCGAGCGGCCGTTTCACGAGCACTGGATCTTCCTCCTCCGCGGTAGTCCCGGTGCCCATACTTTTCGAAATAGGTGTAGTCGGCATGGGAGGGGCGGAAGGTGTCTGCGATGTGTGCGTAGTCCTTGCTTTTCTGGTCTTCGTTAGGAATGAGAATGCCTATTGGCGTTCCGGTGGTTTTTCCTTCAAAAACACCTGAAAGCAATTCGATTTCGTCTTCCTCTTTGCGCTGGGTGGTGATTTTGGATTGGCCTGGTTTCCGGCGCTGCATTTCAGCTCGTATTTTTTCCAAGTCCAGGGTCAAGCCGGCAGGACAGCCATCTAGGATTGCTCCTAGTGCTTTTCCATGGGACTCGCCAAAGGTGGTGAGTCTAAACAGCTTGCCGAATGTGTTGCCCATTATTTTTTTCGAATGATGATTACTGCTAAGAGAATGAGAGCGCCTAGAAGTAATACATTGATTGCGTTGGTAAAATAGTACTTATATCGCTGGTTTAAAAACTGGTTGCTTTCAGTGGCAATTTTATCGTAAATGCCGCCTAGCCTTTGTCCAGAAAGCGCTTCGTTCACCTTTGATTCTCCCGTTACCTGGATGACTGCTTGAGGCTTGAGTGTATCGTACACTTCGCGTTCTGGATCAAAATAGATCCAGTTGAAGTAGTTGTTGAGTGGGTAGTCCCCGGCTTCATTCAAGGTAATGAAGTAGTCAAATTCTTTGATGCCCGACACCCGACCATAACCACGGTTGATCTGCTGACGGACATTGGGATCAAAGGTGTTCAAGTTAGTGCCTGGTAGTCGCTTGGGAGCAGCCAGGGAGTTGATATTTCCTACCCCTGCAATTCCAAAATTGTATGCAACTCCTTCGCCTGTTTTGGCCTTCAGCGTCGTGATATTTTCGCGCAGCTGGAATACTCCCACAGCAACTTCACTTTTTAAAGGATGTGGAGGCAGTGGTTTGACAGTGATGGTGCGAGGCGCGGAATAAAAGGTCTTGAAATCTTCCTGCCTGTTGGCGCCAAAAAGCGAAGGATTCTTAGCGATTTTGTATTTGATCATTTCCCATGGAACGCGTGGAATTTCGATCTTTCCTTCAGAAAATGGAAAAAAGGTACTTTCAAATACTTTGAATTTCACCCATCTTTTCCCGTTTAGTTCTACCGTTTGCGGTTCGATGGTAGTGATGCTGAAGTTTTCTTCCCAGGCCTTGGCGGGTTTCAATTTTTTGAGAATGCCATCGAGCTGCTTGCCTGCTTCATAAAATTGAAAGGGGGCTTGGTTTTGCTCCGACATAAAAAATGAGATGTCCATCGTAAATCCTTCACCAGCATAAATTTCTGATTTATCGATGCCTACAGAGAAGAAAGCATCGTCTGCGATTTCCACAAATTCTGGAAGCTCATTGCTTCTGCCAAAAAAGTCTGCGAAGGGATCAAAGGCATTTCCTCCGCCTCCGGAACTGCTAGCGGCTGCATCGGCTACCGTAATTCGCTTGCCTGGCGAGGGATAGGTTTTTCCATTGATGATGATCGAAAACTTGCCAAGAGTAAATTGCCCTTTTTTTGTGGGTTTGTAGTATTGGATGATGCTGTTGGAGCTACTCATCTGACCATTGATGATATTTGTGGCCGAGGACTGAGAGATGCCTTGTTTTTGAAATCCCGTGATTTCGGGAAATTGGTCGTAGGATTTTATTTTTTCATTGGACAGGGTGACTTTGATGGTAAAAGTCTCGTTGATTCCGATTTGATCGGGCCCAAGATCCACTTTAACTTCCTGTCCGAATGCTTCCTGTCCTGCTAGCAGGAGAAAGCAAAAGAATACCAGTAGGTGTCGTGCTGTCGTCATCATCGTTGCGAAAATAGGGGAATTTCAGCTAGGTCCCTCAAAATAACGCAACATCTTGGGATATGCTGCCGTTGAAAAACTTAAAATCAGTTAATGCCTTCAAAATTTTTAGACCATGCTGGATTACGTAAAAACTATTTTACAGAAAGTAAGCTTCAATAGGTTTCTATTTGAACGAGAGCTGAAAAAAGGGCTTGGATATTTGTTGCCTGAGGAATTTGTAGAATTCAAGGTCTGGTGCTATGCCAAGTTTGGGCACCTCCATCAAGCCATCTTACTTCGTCATGTAGGGCCGCTTAATCTACTCCCAAATGCATAAAAGAAAATCCCCTGAGAAGTCAATCTCAGGGGATTTTTTGTTGTTTAGTTTTTAATCTTTCGTTGCAAAATCTGGATATGCCCGCATTTGGTGCTCGTTGATGTCTAGGCCTTCGATTTCCTCCTTTTCATCCACCCGAATACCAACTGTTCGCTTGAGGGTGAAGAAAATCAGCCAGGAGCTGCCAAAGCAAAAGGTGCCTACAGCGGCGATTCCTATGAGTTGGGAACCAAGCTGGTTCAATCCTGCCAACTCTCCAAAGATCCCTACGGCCAATGTGCCCCAGAGCCCACCAATTAAGTGTACTGCAATGGCTCCAACGGGATCGTCGATTTTGAGTTTGTCAAAAGCAATGACAGCAAGTACCACCAATACGCCTCCAATGGCTCCAATGTAGATGGAATCTAGTACGCCCATTTTGTCAGCACCAGCGGTGATGCCTACCAGACCTGCCAAGATACCATTGAGTACCATGGTGATGTCATAAGTTTTGAACTTGATGTAAGAAGTGAGGAGTGCTCCGATGGCGCCTGCGGAAGCAGCTAAGGAGGTGGTTACAAATACGCGGGAAACGGTGCCTGGGTCCGCGCTGAGTACAGAGCCCCCATTGAATCCAAACCAGCCAAACCAGAGGAGAAACACGCCCATGGTGGCCATGGGGATGTTGTGGCCTGGAATTGCCTTCATGCCTGTTGGGGTATACTTTCCGATGCGTGGACCGAGTAGAAATGCACCTACCAAGGCTGCCCAACCACCGACAGTGTGTACGATGGTGGATCCGGCAAAATCATAGAATGGGGTTTCTAGCGTATTTAAGAATCCTCCGCCCCATTTCCACATGCCCACCACTGGGTAGCAAAAGCCTACATAGATTAGTGAGAAGATGATAAAGGGACCCAGCTTAACTCGTTCGGCAACTGCTCCTGATACGATGGTGGCAGCTGTAGCGGCAAACATGGCTTGAAAGATAAAGTCGGTAAAATAGGTGTAGCCTGCATTGTAATTGCTGCTGTCCCAGCCCTCGGGAAGGGAGAGGCCAAATCCAGAGAATCCAAAGAAGGAACCGGCAAAGTCAGCTCCAGGATACATCAGGTTGAAACCGACAAAAGCATAGGTAAGGAGACCCAAAGCCGGAATAATCGTATTTTTAAAGAGGATGTTGACGGTGTTTTTGGCTCGAGTGAGCCCTGCTTCCAGGGTAGCAAATCCGAGGTGCATGATGAAGATCAACAAGGTGGATATCATCATCCAGAGATTGTTGATGGTGAATAGGTCTTGAACAGGTGCTTCCATAGGTGAGAGAGCGAATGAGTTAGGGTTAAATAGAAATGATTAGAGCGCAGCTTCGCCCGTGTCGTTGTTGCGAATGCGGTAGGCCTCTAATACTTCGTAGACAAATATTTTTCCATCTCCTACCTCGTTGGTTTTTCCTTCTTGTAGGATGCAATTGATGACGCCTTCGGCTAGGTCATCGGGAACGACAATTTCAAGTTTGGTGCGCGGGATGTAGGCGGGCTCGTAGGCTAC
>JACCDW011372651.1_pt1 | contig 14452 bp, 12 predicted proteins | sample 7449781 | NCBI WGS metagenome assembly JACCDW01 (sample SAMN15323449, study PRJNA562643) | freshwater metagenome | isolation source: river surface water | place: USA:Blue River Watershed | collected 2017-08-18
ACTTGGCGTCGTATGAGCGTCGTACCATTTAACTCTAAATTCGTTCGTGAAGATCGTCCAGAATACAATCCTGAACGAAATATCTTCCATGCAGATAAACAATTAGATGAGAAGATGTCGCAATGGCGAACTTACTTCTTCTCAAAACTTGTACACCTTTACAAAACTGAATATCTTGAACGCTGGCTCAGATATGTTCCAAAAATTATGAATGATGCCCATATAGCTTATATGGATGCTTACCATCCTTTTATGAAATTCTATAAATCTCGTATTCGTGCAAGTGATCGCACTATAGGTAATTATGTGCCTGTTCGTGAACTATTCACTATATATGATCAATGGTATAATGCTGAAGGTGCTAATTTAGGCCTACGAAAGCTGAAAAATCAAGATATTATCTCCTGTATGAGCAAATTAGTAGATACAATTATGCTAGGTAATCAAGAGGTTGTTTATAACGAAATGGTAGGTGATCGAGAGGTTATTCATGACGTAATCATAATGATAGGTAATCAAGAGTTTGTTCATAACGTAATGGTATTTAACTCAGCTGAGGAAGCCAATCGTTGGGATGAAGCATAAAAAGTATTATAAATAGAAACTATTAATAATTATTTTTATTGACAGGACGACGTTTAATCTTTTTTGGGCACTTTTGTACTTTTTGGGCACTTTTTTCTAAAAAGTGCAGTGTTAGCCGGCTTTTACGATAATGGAGGCCATGAAAAATCCTAGTAGGGCGAAGAAGGCAGTAATCATGATGAAAGTCTTACCACTGTAACCGGATTTTTTGGTGACATAGAAGATGAAGATGAGTGAAGTTAACAAATAGAATAATGAAAATGCTGCTAAGATGTAATCTTGCAATACGATAACCTTCGGTTTCTTCTTAATTTCTTCATTATCTTGTTTGTATTCATTGAAGGTGACATTGAGGGCTTCCGCTTTACTCTTCATGGAATCCATTTTCTTCCGCAACTCTTTTTCTTCTTCAGCCATTTTCTGAAGATAAGAAGAAGCATTATTCGTGCTAGTCATCGCTCCCATGAGGTTCTCAGTATCAGTAATTTCAGATTGTGCCAAAGCCTTCAAATCTTCGAATTGTCTTCTGAAGTCGACTTGTTGTCCGATGAAGTTATTTCTGATATTATTGATTGCACTTGTATTTGCACATGAATTTATATATTCCTGATTCTTAGTCCATTTAGCTCCTGTATTAGGAAGACACTCAGCATTAGCCATATCTATTACGTTTTCAGATTACCTAAACCAGAAGATGCTGCATTTGCACCACTTCCAACCATATCAAAAGTTCCTTGTAAACCGCTAATGAATGAATTTGGTGCATTTGTGACCGCTCCAGCAGCTGATTCATATGATTTCTTAATGAGAGAAGTGGCAGCGGGACAGTCTGGTGTCGGAATAGGAGGACCGGCGAAACGAGGGAAATCGCGTTTATTCCAGTATCTCTTATTACGAGAATAAGAAGTGTATTGAGCACGGTTCAAAGTAGTTAATAAGACAATGATAACTAACCAGAAGGCAAGGAAGGCAACAAAACCGGCGCTAATGATACCCATGCGCCATAATCCTGTGAATAGAGCCTGAACTAGAACAGCAATAAAAACGACCTGATAGACGAAAAGTGTATCAGCACGATTGCCGGATGTCCATTGGTTAATTTCGTATTGACGCTGAGCACTATCACGATCTTGTTGCAAATTACGAACATCCTGTTGCATACGTTTAACAGGATCTTCGCCTAGCTTCAAGAAATCATTGTTGCGCTTGTAATACATGTAGGTGCTGTTTTGTGTATCAATTGCACGATCCATATCACTAATAGTTTTAGCAATGTTATCGTTTTTACTTTCTAGGATCTTATCAAGTACATTTTCCTTGTTGTCAATTAGATATTGATTAAGTTGCCCTGACTGTTTCATTGCAGCAAAGTTAGTTGCTGTCGCAACATCTAGACCTAATTTTACTTCATCTTGAAGTTGTGTAGCCCTTGACATATCTAATCTTAAATATCATTAAAATAGATTTATCAACATGAAAGGGTCTTGTAGCCGGAGCTCTAAGCGGATGCCTTGTAAACATAGAACAATAGGCCTAATGCAACAACATCAAGGAAGAAATACAGAGATAATAGGTTTTTATGGGCACCTGCTTTTTCCTTTGTATATGCGACCATTCTTTTCTTAATTTCCACAGTTGGTGCCTCTTTTTGTAAAATAGCAGCCTGGGCCTTTAAAGTATCGACGTATTTTTGAATCTTATCATTTGCGTCATTGATCTGACTTTGGAACTGACGAGTAGTAGAGTATTGATCTTCAGAAATGGTATTGGAAATCTGTGAAAGATCTTGTAGGCGGCGATTGAGTCTAATGCTCTTCTCAGTTAATGACTGAATCTGTCCCATGCCACTGGTTTCCCCCGCAGTAGCATTTGATATCTTTTCAAATAATTGAGTAATTGCATATCTGTAACGACCCATGTAGAAACAATATTCATCTTTGATACCATCCTTCATTGCGCGAACTTTGTTGACATATTCATTTATAATCTCGCTTTCACCACGACCTTTTTGATGAGTAAAATCAGGCGGAGCCGGAATAATGCCAGAACTTTTTAATTGTTTTACATGTGTCTGTAAGAATGAATCAGTAAGTAAGAATGTTTCAGGTTGACGATTAGCATCAGATGGAAGTCCTGCAGGACTTACTACTGTCTTATTTGTAGCTGAACCAGTATATATTGCATCTAGTTGTGTGTCAGTATATTGGACATTGTTCGTAGGACAAATCATTCTAACGTTATATCTGTTTTTCTTCAAGAAAATATACCTTTAATCTTATCAGTTATCGACGAAGCTCCAATAGAATTATTAGCAATATTTACTTCAACATTTGTAGCGGAGGTCATAGTTGCAAGAAGATAGATTCCAATTATTGCAGCAACAGCAAGGATAACTGATAAGACAATTAGGATGGGAATTGATCTCTTCTTCAATGGTCTTTCGAGAAAACCCCATGTTTGATGATAACTAACAGCGGAATCTTTGGTTTCAACCATTTTATTTCGAGTGTATGCCGTTGATAAATTATCTTCCTCCTGTTTTAATTGATCTTTCAATGTATTAATACGTTCAATCTGACCTGTAACATTTGATGCAAATGTGTTTACATCAACTGTTGCTAACACTTCTTGCCGTAATGTCTTCAATGGCTGATAAATGTTTGTCTTATAATTATTATATTTGTCATTAATGGCTTGTATTCTATCTGAAATTGTAGCATTTTGACTATTAGGGGGATTATTCCCTTGTCCAAGATTAACTGCATTTTCAACACCACCAGATTTGACATAATCTGCAAAAAGCGCTTTTAATGCATTAATCTGACCATTAAGTGTTCCCTGATCGGTACTTGTTGTACTGGCAAAATATAGATCTGCATTCTTTTTTCTATCTTTCAAAATATTGAGTCTACTTTGAAATTCGGCTTTGACGGATCCTCCTTGAGCCGCAAAACCTTCTAGTGCAATTGACGCAGGCATTCCTAACGAAATATAACATTAGCCTAACGGCTTACAAACACTGTAAACAATCGTTTCACCCGCAGATTCACTTGATCGTGTAATCTTCACAATATCATCAGGTACTAGTCCAAGACAACGTGTGACAACATCAGTATGATATCTCAGTACCGGTAATTGACCTTTTGACCGACAATTAAGAGCTGCAAGCAAATCTTTATGTTTATCTTCAGGAATGATCTCAAACTTTGGTTGTAGAATATGATCAAGTGGATTATTCACAAGACGATATAGATTGTAAAAGTGTACTTTTAACTTCCTCATATGCCAATACTTAATTGCAGATTTATGATGAGCATCAATCACTTCATCATTAAGAAGTACAATAAACTCGGAATGTGCAAGATCTTCATCAGATAACTTCAGATCATCAACGAAATCATCAAATTTACGGAATTTATGTAAATAATAGATAACATGGCAAATACCCTTGTCGGCTTCGTCTTTTTTCGTTGCGCGGAAGTCTAATGCATGAGAACCACCTGTCCCTCCAGATTCACCCAACATAAGTTCAATCTGTCGAGTTGAGAAACGTTCAAATGGTTTTACATTATAACCACGTTTATCCAATAGAGCTAATACTGTTAGACGAGATCGATATAACGCATCAATCAATTCAAAAGACATTCTTGCTATCTCCTCTAATAGTATTTTTTTCGTCAGTTTTAGGCACTCGTTTTAGCCTAATTTGTTCACAACTATAGTACCTGTATTAGCAGGGGGAGCCGGAGCAGGAGCAGCTGCTGCAGGTGCTACAGGCGCACGGCGAGCTCTTATTGTATTATTATTACTTGGTTGTTGCATATTTGGCAATAGACCTTCAAGTGCTAGTGCCCGTGGGCTTGTATCAACAATTACAGTAGGAGCAGTTGGTACCATCGCCTGGTTCATTTGATTTGCAGCCGCTGCAAATACTTGTGGTTGATTAATTGCAGTATTAACAAGCATGGATGCCATTTGTTCATTTGTCATTAATGGTGCAGGTTGAATAATCTTCGCATTTTGTGGTGGGACCTTCGATCCAAGGACTTTTATGGGTGAAGGTTGTGGGATACCACCAGGTAACACCTGGACCTCTTCATCACCTTCTTCATCAGGGACTTCGGGCATCTCATCATCGGCACTTCCTTCCACGATCTTTTCATTATTCTGTTTTGGGAATCCAATAGATGGTACTATCTCTTTTTCTTCAGGTGGTACAATATTACGCGCCATAGTGGAATTAGATGGCACTAACGTCATACCAACCTGATTTGCGAGAGATACAAGATCCTTCAGATTTGGCATAATTGGCGCAACACGTCCTGCACCACCACCAACCTCTGCGGGTTCCAACTCAGGAACATTAACTTCGGGAATCTTAAATTCAGGTAACATAATTGGAGCATTACCAATTTCCGCAGTAGGTCTAACAATAATATTTTCATCATTAAGTTTCTGAGCACCTGCAGTAGGAATAATTCTCATTCCAACGTTTGCATAGAAAGCCAGCTCACCTTCTAAAACTTTTAGACAATATGGCATTTCTACTTTTACAATTGGTGAAATCGGTTTCGTCAATGGAGGAATCAATTCTAATGTATCTGCATTAGTGCCTGAGTATTTGAGAGGACCTTGACATAAAGGACATACTGAAATACCAAGACGTTCATTATAAATGGGTACTGTACCACATCCACTACAAATTGGCATTTTCACACCATCAGAACGTTTCATCAAAGTTTCACGTAAAAATGCGGAAATGCCATGTGTTACAACTACATCGCGCTCTAATTCACCGAAACGAATACCACCTTCATTACCACGACCACCAGTAGGCTGATGAGTCTTCGCCTCCTTTCGTCCAGTTGTACGAACCTGCCATTTATCTTCAACCATATGCTTCAATCTCATATAGTAGGCAGGTCCAATAAACACCTCTACTTCTAATTGTTTACCTGTAGTTCCATCATATAAGATTTCATTACCATAGCGTTCATAACCATACATATTTTCTAAAATAGCGCCAATATCATCAGTTGGATTACCTTCATTCATAAATGCTGTTGCATCACCGATTGAGCCATGGCATGCGGCAGCTTTACCGAGTAAAGTTTCAAGTAACATAGCCATTGTCATACGACTTGGAATAGCATGTGGATTAGCAATTACATCAGGAACTATTCCATCTTTTGTTCTCGGCATATCAGCTTGAGGAATAAGTGCGCCTAATGTACCCTTTTGTCCATGACGATTAGAGAATTTATCTCCTAATTCAGGACTGCGATCTTGAACGATGCGTACTTTTACGAGTCGAAGGCCTTCATTATTAACAGTAATATTGACTGATTCAACAATACCACGCGTCCACACCTTCGGTGTAAGCGATGCATCTCTATATTTCCCTGATTCAGCCTGGAAATAGCCACCAACAATGACTGTATCTTCATCGACATATTCACCGACTTTGACAATTCCACGTTCATCTAATTTATTATAATCTAGTCCAGGACGAATATCTAACCATTGACCAATCATCGCAGGATTGCCGATCTTCTTCTTCATATTTGTTGTTTTATCATGTTCTTCAAAAAATTCATAAGAACGATAAGCAATAGATCTGAAGAGTCCACGTTCAAATGCATTCTTATTGAAGACAAATCCATCATCACGATTGTAACCTTGATAGGTACAAATAGCCAAAATACAATTATTACCATAAGGAATACGACCTTCAGCTAAATAATCGTAATAGAGTGAGCGTGCTAATGGCGCTTCATTATACATACCAATATGTCCAGAATTATCGAACCGATTTTTCCAATTAGTGGCATATATACTAATTGCCTGTTTACTTTGACTGTCAGAGAGCTGGTTACGAGGACTTTGATTGTGATTTGGATACGGAATAAGTGATGTAAGTAATGATAGAATAGTAGATGGATGAATTTCTATATGTGTTGTTTGACCGGCGACAATATGTTCTTTGAAATTGGCAATTAAAATTTCATTCTGTTCATAAGGATCAATATATTCGATTGCGCTCTCATAAGGAAGTAGGGCTTTCAAATAGTCTTCGGCGGTGGGTTTGCCCTCTGCTCTATCAGCGAGAGGATCAACGAAGAATGGACTTGATAAATCAGCATCTTTTCGAGCAGGATGTGTACCCATAACAAGATCACGCCAAGTCTTTGTAGACGCGATTTTTGCAATAGGGAATTCACCATTAGGGCCAATCATGATTAGAGGTCTTAATGGGCGTCCTTCATCTGTGAAGATGACAAGACGACGTTGGTTATAACTGAATGAAATAGAAACAAAATAAGGAAGATAACCAGTATGTTTCATGGCTTTCAAGACTTTTAGGAGTGTGAGTGGATTAGATGTGTAGCCAATAATACCGTTATTGATTATGACGGGGACATAGAATGACTTCTCGCCGGCAGTTATGGAAGCACATGGCATTACACCTCCACGTTTCATTAGCCACTCAATAAGAGGACCGGGTTTCATACCGGTACTAATAGTGGATAGAATCGTCAGATTCTTTGTAATACCGATGGAGGCACCACTGGGTGTTTCATTAGTACAGAAGAATCCGTATTGACTGGTATGAAGTTGTCGAGGACGTACGAGCTTTTGGCTCGTATCGAAATCAAGAACGACACGACGACAATGACTCATGAAATCGAGATAAGAGAGACGACTGAGAGCCTGAAGAACACCGGTCTTCTCTTCACCGAGTCCTGATCCCCATTTACCTTTGAATGCTTTCATCATGAGATCGGAAATATATCCTATTTTGAAGAGTTTTGATCGATTAGCGTCTGAGAAGATATTGACGAAGTTTTGTCCACTATAAATTGATTTATGGTAGGCATACTCCTGATCAATTTCATGTCTAATCTCTTTCTTCCAGTCTTTATAAGCACTATTAAACATGTCTTGTACCAGGAAACCACTATTAAGACAGCGTTGATTTCTAGTGTCATCACGACTGGGAGGTTCTTCGAAACCTTGATCAACACGTAACAAGGAGCGAATACATTCAGCGAGGTAATTAGCACGAGCTCCAGGACTATTATGAACATGAGTGAATAGACGATTTTGAAGAACATCGAGAACTGTGGCTTCCGTGAAACCTTTAGTGAGTGTTTTCATATATTGAATAGCGAGCGTCTTTGTTAAAAATGGATATGCATCAATAATCGAAGGAATTAATTTGTCTTGTAGGAATTGAGCATCTGCATTAGAAGAATCGGGGAAGATCATGCGAACAATATCTTCATCTGCCTGAATACCTAATGCACGGAAGACAACAAAAATATTTATTGGTGCACGAATCATTGGTAGAATTGCATATATAATTCCAGATTTTCGTGCAATAGCAAAGGAAGTACATGTGATAGTACGGGATTCAGGATCTAATGAAGCTACATAAGCATCTGAACTCACCTTTTCAGATTCAGTACCTTTATCACGTTTAGTAATATATAATGTATTAAAAGCTGCTTCTTGACGGCTGATAAGAACTTTTTCAGATCCATCAACAATGAAATAACCACCATTATCGAATGGGCATTCACCTGCCTGTTGTAAGAATTCTTTCGGTTTTCCATGGAGCAGACAATAACGACTGTGAAGCATAATAGGAAGACTAAAGAGATTTAGATCTTGGAAATCGAGATCTACGGGTTTGTTAGTGGTAATTGTTCCATCTTCATTAACATCCTTAATAGTTAATTTAATATGAATATCGGCTTTCACATCGGCTGCATATGTCAAATTACGAAGACGAGCTTCATTAGGGAAAAGCACACGAACATCGGTGGAATTATCTAAATTGAGAACTGGTGTACCAATTTTAACTTTATCACCCTCTAATCCTCCAACATAGATTTCAATATTATACCTATAGTTCATCCTTTCACGTGTATCTTTTGAAGGTATCATCTCTTTGAAAATTCGAATGGGGTTATTAGCCTGAAGAATAGAAATCAAATCTGTTGACAAGAATTGATCATAACTGTCAATATGATGTTTAGTATATGGATACGGTTGTGTAGTGAAATACTTATGTATTACATCTTTGGCAACACGCCGACCCTCATCTGTTGAATTTATACGAGAAGTCATTAAATAATTCTAATGACTTTCCTTATATTTTATATCGATATATACTCGCTTTATTATTTGGCTTCAGATCCACCAACCTTAATTTCATTATTAAGATTACGATCAATAACACCAACACCATCAAAGTTCGGCACCATTACGTCATTTGCCTTATATGTAAAGGCAGGTTGCGTGGGATCGGGACTTGCCGGGAGTGGGGCATTTTTAAACATCATTTGACTATCATGACCAACACCAGTGGGGTTTGATGATAACATGGGTCTAAAGGCAGCAGCTAGGGCAGCAGAGCCACCGCTTTGTCTGCCTCTGCGGAGGCCACGACGTCTAGTGCGGCGCCCTCCTTTCATATAAGTGGTTGAACCAACAGGAGTAGCACCAAGAGGTGTAACAGCATTAGATCCGAGATTAGCCGCCGGCATGGGGAAACTGTCCTGTTTGCCACACATAGAGGCAAGACCATCTTGGGGAATACCAACGCCGAAACCCTTTTCAACATAAGGCAAAAATGATCCATGAGCTGTATAACCAGCTGCATCTGCTTGACCAGGTAATGTGGGAGCAGCATAAATACCAGGTTGGAGTTCAGATCCATTCACAGGGGCCATGCCGCCCTTCTGCTTGCCTACCGCAGGGCTCAACGACATATAATGTTCTATAGACGCAATTGCAGACTTAGATGGCAAGGCACGTCCAAATGTCTTTTTCCATTCTTTTGCATAGGAGGTGGCAGCAGCAGCCTTAGTAGTCTTCTTGGCATGGACTGAAGCTGCACATTTACGACCAAATGCCTCAATATGTTCAAATGCATGCCGTAACTCAGGAATACTTAAAATACCCTTTTTGCCACCTGATTTCCGTGTTTTTTTGGCCATTACTACTATCTTTAAGGAAGTTTATTGGCCAATGAATTATTTCTGCTTCTTGAATTATTGAATCTAATTCCATTATTTAGACCACGATTCACACTTTGATTGACAGTATTAATTGCCGAGTTAGCAGCATCAGTTACTCGACTTGTCACATTACCAACAGCTGTCTTCATTGTATTAAATGCACCCGTAATCTCAGTAGGAACAGCAGGCACAGGAACGCCAGAACTACCAAAGAATGTCATGATGTAACCTAAAATGAAGAATAAGGCTACACCTAATACCAGTGCCGGGGCTAAAAATGATGTATTCTGATACCAGGTTGCTAAACGATATTCATCCTTGAAAAGACCATAATGATGATATACACCAAATACCAATAAAACAATTGATAATATAGTCAGCACATATGGACTAAAACGTGGTAAGATAACGAATGTAACCACAGCTGCTAAAAGTATAATTAGAAGTGAGGGCAAAAAAATCTCCATATCTATTCTATTTGCAGACCTTTATTAAATCTTATCAATCAAATCAACATGTGTCAATAAAACTTTACGACAGCAATAACGATGTAGTTTCAAATCATTGAGAACTTGACTTTCTGCAGTAACCGGAAGTTTCGTCGTATCGAGATACACGATACCGTTTTGCCCACCATCACGTTTACGATATTCATTTACCTGTCGCTGATAATAACGCCACTTATCAGCCAACATATTGCCACATGTAAAACAACGAATAGGAATAATCATCTCTGATTACAATTACTATTAGTAAAGCGCTGTCAATTTTTAGGTGTGCGTTAAAATAAGTTAAATATATGTCCGGCTGCAAAGGAGAAGATGACTAGTGTTTTGTATGGTGGCTCATTAAACTATCAGGGTCGTAATCCTTTACAGGGTGAAATTCGTGGTATTCGCCGTGAACTTGATGAGATCCGTGGTCTCATTACTGATCTAAATGTTCGTCTTGATAAGGCTGATATTGCGGCCTTACCTGAAGAGGAGACTGTTGCATTCCAGACTGCTCGTGCTGCTGAGGCTGCCGCTGCAGCCGCTGCTGTTCAGGCTGCAGGTGGATCATCTTATGCTGCTCGATTAGCGGCAGCGCGGCGATAAGCAGCGCGACTCCAAAGCACAGCAACCAATAAAAATAACTACTGTATTTTCAATACTGATATTATTTTTATGCGCGCATTTTCCTAAGAGTAGTCTCCGAAATAGTTATTCCATGTAGCATTTTGAGACGAGCAACCATTTTCTTGAGTGGAAGATTTGGATAATCTGCCAACTCTTTTTCAATAATTGTATTTTCTTCATCTGTAAGACCTTTTTTCTTTGCTGGCACAGGGGCCTCCACAATAATCCGTTCTTGACCTTCACTTGTAACAGTTAGGGGAACAGATGCCGCAGAAGCCTCAGGCTTTGCATGATGTTTGTCATGACATGCTGCACACAAAACCATTAGATTTGATGCATGATTATCGCCTCCATCAGCACGCGGTACTACATGATGTACTTCAAGGTCTGAGACCACAGGTGAGCCACAAAGTTCACATGCTCGACGGGTAATCACCGAATTCCAAGCAGACTTCGGTGCCTCTTCATCAGCCACAGATCCTAATAGTCGACGACGAATCTGATGGGCTTTATCTAAGAAGGCTAAAGGAACATCCATCGCCTTCGCTACTTCGAGACCATAGAGACTAGAACCAGATCCAGGTTCCAAGTTACGATGATAGACTAATTTACCAGTAAATGGATCCGTTGAGACTTTTAGATGCCAGACTTTTAGGGCAAGATCCGCAGGATTAGGAAGAACATCAGTTAATCCATGTAAATGTGTGGCAAACACATATGATGATCCACGTTGGGAAAGCCATTCTATACCTGCTGCCACAAGGGCTTTAGCTGAAACGGATTCTGTTCCTGCACACAGTTCATCGCCTAGCACAAGTGTGCGCTGGTCAGCTGCTTTCAAGATGTCACGCATCTCTGTCATTTCGACTGCAAATGACGAAAGACCTGCCCATAAATTGTCTTGATTGAGAATTCGTGTAAATAGAGCTCTATAAGGGCTCAATTCAAATGAAGTCGCAGGAACATAACAACCTGTCTGTGATAAATGAACTGCAATACCAATTGATTTCATTAATGATGATTTACCAGAAGCATTCATACCATAGACGAGCCATCCACGAGCATCCGCATCTGAGCCAAGACTAACATCATGAGTAACATATCGAACTTTTGTCAACAGCTCCTCTATTAGTGGGTGACGAAGGCCAGTTGCTTTAAGTCCGCCTGAGGGCTTAGAAACAATTAGGGGACGACACCAATTTCGTGTTCGTGCTTCTGTTCCTAGACCAAGACTGACATCAACTTGTTCAATAGATTCTGTAACAGAGGACCATAGATCTTGTGTTTTTGAACAGAATGATGCACATACTTCAGGTAATGCAAGTGCAAATGCTACATGAAGACGCTCACGTAGGCCTTGAATGCGTTGATTAGTTGTATCTAGCCAATCGGATTCAATACAATGTCCACTTGCTTTCGCTGTATGCACTGTAAATGTCCGTTGAGCTTCTGGCAGAGAGGCCAACGCAGTGCTGCCTGCACTTGTACTACAGAAACCTTTCAGATTATTAAGGACTGTCTTTGTACCAATAATTTTATAGGGAATCTTATCTGATTTCTCCAATCTAATTGTTGTATCGGTAGCTGATGCGATTCGGCGAATGACATTTAGGAAGTTATTAATAGCTTCTTCTTCGACTGCCAACTTTGTCTCTATATCAGCAATAACGGGGTGTTGAGAAGAATGAAGGAATGTTTTATTCTCTGATTGAGCAGCAGCCTGATTCAAATCAAATAATTCTGCTAAGACTTGACCAAGACAATTAGCAGGTGTGATATCTTGATCTAGAAGTTTTGAAATAGCAGCAGCACCGAAGTAAGAACTTTGCAGAGCGACAAGATCTGCTGCGTTTACCTCGGAGCAAATCATTTTCCTGTGAAGACGAGGAAGATCATAAATGAGTCGAAGATGTTTGAAGATCTCTTTTTGTTTTTCTTGAGTTAGCGCCATCATTGCATCAATAGCCTTCAGGCGTTCTTCGATAACAGTTGCATCCGCAGATGGACTTAGAAGACGGCTTTTGAGAGCACGTTTACCGAAAGGAGTTGTTGCTGTATATTTGAATAGATCAATGACTCCTTGCCCTTCCTGTACTGGAAGAATCTGAAGTTGATTGAGTGCATGATTTCCCATGAGAAGAAGATGATCTGGACTCCATGTGCGTGTTTGTTGCAGGAGTTGGAATGCAGTCGGTTGATAATCTTCGACAAAGCGAAGAAGAGAACATAGAGCGCGTTCCTGTAATTCATTTTCTAAGTGCAAATAAGGACGAAGTCCAAGAAGACTTTTAGGGGCGAAGAGACGACGAAGATATTCTTCACGTGCTACTTCCATTTCAAATGCCCCTTGATCGGGTACATGACGAACATGAAGAATATTTTGTTGACGTCCGAAGTCGAGTTGAGATCGAAGAGAATCTTCAGTCGGTGGCTTCGTCGCCGAACGCCAGAAGACAATTAGTTCACGAGGTGCGAAGACAGATAGGAAGTGAAGAAGTTCATCGGACGTATAGGCTTCTACTGTACCCCGCATTTGACCATGGGTTGTATAGGTTGATCCTGTACTCAGATCAAATGTTGCTGCACCGAACAGTGGAGGCCCTGCTGCCACAGGAAGGATCCATAGACCAACAATTGTAGGCGAATCAGCAGTTGATAGTGCTTCAATATGAGTCGCAGGAGTCAAAATGCGGGAAACTTTACGCTCGCTCACTTTTCCATGTTTATCCTTGTATTGATTAACGACAATTACAGTCCATCCAGCTGCTGTCAATTTTCCAGCCCATTTATGGAGAACGTAATCAGGAAAACCTGCAAAGAGTCCTACTGAATCGGGCCCTACATCCGACGAAGGCGTTCCGGGTTGTAATGAATTATAACTCGGAACGTCTTTCTTAATAGTCAGTTGAATACCAAGGAAATCAACAATTTCTTTGACATTCATCTGTGTTTGACCATTAGGGGCCTGGATATCATATAATTCATAGAATGAACCGACCTGTAGGAAGATTGCAGTCTTTTGACCATATTCGCCTGTATACTGCCGCCAAAATCTGGTATATTCTTCATACATTTGCGTCAAAGCACTAAAAAGTAAACTACTAATAAATTTGCGCTCAAACTTTAGATGCTTTTTGAGACCCCCATTTCTGGGGGAAATGGCTCAGTTAGAGTAATAGACTTTCTGTAGGCCATATTCTTTCATGAGTTTTTCTAGAATAATCGAACAATGCGGGCATGGCTTAGAATAAACCCAACCTTTCACTCCTGGTCCATAACGGAGAACAACTAATTGTAGACCCTTCAAGCCTTTCATATTTCCGAATTTTTTAATCACAGCAATTTCTGCATGAATCATTCTATTAGCGTACCCACACCCTTGTTTTCTTGATCCCACTTTATTTTTGGCCATTGCAATGACACGCTTCCCCTTCATTAAAAGTGCAATATGAATATATGTTGAAATAGATTTTCCATGACTCTTCGCGATTGGTATTAGATGTGAAAACATATCTTTATGAATCATTTTATGATAAAATGATTTATACTAATATTATATATTTAGGAACCTTTAACATCAATTTTTTAGTACATAGTAGCATTTGCTGGTTGTGGTCCAGCATCAGGCATATAATTTTCAAATTGTTCGATAGCTGATCGCATTGCATCACCTTGAGCAGCTGCTTCACGAATACTATGTTTCTTTACACAAAGACCGACATC
>JACCDW010247091.1_pt1 | contig 14448 bp, 20 predicted proteins | sample 7449781 | NCBI WGS metagenome assembly JACCDW01 (sample SAMN15323449, study PRJNA562643) | freshwater metagenome | isolation source: river surface water | place: USA:Blue River Watershed | collected 2017-08-18
CTGCGGAGGGACGAATCTCGCCGTTTAAATCATTATTTTTTTCTACTCGATACGAACAGGCGGCAAGGCTTCCTCCTAAACCTAAAAAAAGGAAGAATCCTGCCGCCCGCCAGAACATAAAATCTACTTAACCTCGGCGCTGATCAGAGTGCCATCCAGGCCCTGAAGAACCGTAAGGGTCTTATTCGTTCCACTAGACTTAAATATTGTCTGCGCAACCATCTGCCCAGAAGCTCCGTTCACTTGAGTGAGGGTAGCCTCTGTTAACTCGTTGTAAAAAGGAGCCACTTCCGTCTTTGAAGGCCCGTTCTCTAATACATAGTGAAGCGCATATTCCATTAGGGTAACGGGGTCTGTCTTTGGCCATGCGGGCGCATTGCCATCAGATCCTTCAATCACCTGGTGAGAAGTGCCTTTGCCATTTGCGTCCATCAAGATTTCCACCTGCCGGCTGGAACCGTCATTTGCAATCGCCTGGTAACTACGGAACCGAAAAGCAGGATCTGAAGGCTTAGATTGGGTTAGTTTTTCAATCCGCAGAGCATAAAATTTATCCAAAAAGGCTGCGTTTATTTTTCGAAGGGTCACTAGTCTTTCAATCCGGTGACATCCAAGTTCCGCCGCTTTTGCAATTGTTACTTGCGCCGCGTACGCGGGGAGGGTTGAGCTTGCCAATATTACTGAAACAACTAATGCTTGAAATAACTTCATAAGATTCTCCTTTTAAAAACTAGGACAAGTGTTAGAGCGAAATGCTTCTGGATCAAAAGCCATACGAGCGGTACGGAAACCTTCCATTCGAATATCCGGATCAGCTACTTTATCGGAAACCAGAATGTCGGAAACAATATCGTGCAGCATATGGTTATTGTCGAAGGCCGACGCAATCCTAGGAAACTTCCGCGCAAAGGTAGGAGCCTCTTTTGCAGTTTCCGGCATCATGTCGAACTCCGCGGAATCGGGGAGGTCAGAAATTAACTGCCAGAAGTCCTTTACGGTTTTCGCGACTCCAGCATCCCGCTCCTTCTGCGTCGGCTTCATGAGATCTTCATAAAGGCGAATTTGAAACCAATGATAACTCCAGATGAGAAGATTAAAGCTCGGGAAATTTCGGCGGAAGGCCTTGGAAAAGTAGTGTCCGTCCATAAAGAGCATAGTCTTGCAAACATCCGTAATCGCTAAGTTCCGCTCGGATTTATACTTTGTGAAAATTTCATTCACCCTTCTTTCCATTCCCTGCCCCCGGTCCTTAGACGTTGCCAGCACGTCAAGAACATACTGGTGCAGCATATGGGACCAGTCGAAAGCGGTAACAGTCAGAGGAAAAGTATAGACGTAGGCCGGAGCGATTTCATCCTCATCCACTTTGAAGTTCGGTGGATTTTTCAGAATTGGCATAATCTTATCGAGAAGTTCCTTCTCAAAGGCTTCAGGATCTTCAATCTTTCCCCGGTGGTGCAGCAGGCGTTCATAAACGAGCGCGTGGCCATAATCGAATGCATAGAGCAAGCGCTGAGCGTCCGGATATTTTTTGCCAAATTTATATGCTTCTGGCGGCTTTGGCAGCCAGACTGGTGCCGCAACCGCGTTAAAGGAGAGGAGAGACAGTATGACGATAAAAATTTTCATAAAAGCTACTTCCTTATCTATCAATTAAGACAGCGCTGAATTCATTCCAGCGATAGCGAATCAGGGCGTCTGACGGCAGCATGATGGTCGGGTCTCGAACTTCGTAGTGAAGGTAAGTATCCCAATTTTCCTTACGCCCGCCCGTGCTCGGCCACCCTGGCCGAATAGGCCCCTGACAGGCGAAATCGTTCGCAACAAGGTAAATGCGCATAATAAAATCAGGAACTAGAGGAGAGTCCGATCCTGACAGCCGATTGTCCTGACCGGAAACAAAGATGCAGGTCAAAGGCAATCGCTCCCCGCCGATCTCGAAAAACGATCCATCTTGAAGCATGATCCGATCCCAAAAAGACCGCATTACTTCGGGTTTGCGAGGGTCTAAATGAACGTCGCTGATTTTTGGCTCAACATAGACTGGCTCACCAAATTTAAACTCATAGTTTACTTCCTGGTGACGCCCATCTGGCATATAGACACGAAATATTCCTTTATCGCGAATTTTCATCGTGAGATCACGGTAAATTTCCGGCTTAGGACCATGAGACTTCTTCGTATGAGCCGAACTAACGATCGGCAATAGCAAAGAGACAAATAAAATGATCAGCATACTTCGCATAACTTTTCCTTTATCTACCTAGCAGATCTGCAATTTCTTCTATCTTACGATTTGCATCAAAAGAGTTTTTCGCGCTCAGGGCGTCTCGCACACAGCCGCCTAGATGAGTTTTCAGAATGGAAGCTTCCAGGGCCTGCAAGGCGGACTTTGCCGCCTTAACCTGCTGTAAAATGTCGATGCAGTACCTACGGTCACCTATCATTCTTTCGATTCCTTCCACCTGACCTCGAATCCGCTTCAATCTGACAATTTCTTGGTCGTGACTTGGATGTTCCGGTTCGTGGCAGATTTTTGCCCTTTTCTTTTTTTCAGTTTTAGCAGCAGCAGTAATCACAAATCTCTCCGTTGCAAAAAATTTGAAGTCATCTTGACTAGTACTGTACGGGAGTATAGATGTCAAACAGCACTAAAACGAGAGGGCGTTTATGTATAAAGTATTACGACTGGCTTTGATTTTTGTGACAACAACATTTAACGCGCATGGTCACGGAGATGGGGATCTTCGCGTTGAACTTGAACCGGTCGACACTGGAATCGTAAAAACAGAGGAAATTGAATTTCGATTTCAGCTAGTTGACACCAAAAGCAACAGCCTAGTTGACGAGAATGCACTAAAAATCAGTCACGAGCGCAAGCTTCACGTGATCATTTATGACCCTGCTTTAAAGGAGTTTCAGCACGTACATCCGGTCGCGAATGCCGACTCATGGGAAGTTCCCGTTAAGTTCAACCGAAGCGGAGAGTACTGGTTCTGGGCGCAGGGCGAACTTCTTGACGGCGAAGAATTTTCGAGCCCTGTAAGAGTTACAGTAGAAATTGAGAACCAGGCTTGGCCTACCCCTCCGACCCTCTCCGACATACGCTCCGGCAACGATGGAAACTCTGTCGTTACTCTGTCTAAAGAGCGCCTAAAAGCAGGCAAAATGGCAATGCTCAACGTAGAGCTTTCAAGAAACGATGGAACTAAGCCCGTTAACAGGCCCTATCTTGGCGCATTCGCCCACGTGGTGGCAGTTTTTTCTGACGCTGACTCCTTGATTCATGTCCACCCCATGGATACCTCTAATCCCAACCAAGGGATGCTCCATGCGACTTTCCCCAATGCTGGCTTTTATCGGCTTTGGATTCAGTTTATGGATGCAGGCACCCTGCGAACTGTTCCCCTTTCCGTTCAGGTTTTCTAGAATGATCTCACATTCTTTCCAGCCCTGGTCAGCCCCTGGCCGGGGTTTTTTTAATCCTTCCGCGTCTGCTTGTCACAAGCAGCGGCTATACGGCGTATTCCTTAATAGGCATATGATACTGAACGCTTCGGCAAAGGAATAGGCCATGGCGACAGATCTTTCATTGATGACGGACGAGGAGCTAATGGAACTTTACCAGGGCGGCAACGAATTAGCCTTTAATGCGCTATACGGGCGCTATTCTCCCAAGGTGTACGGATTTATCCGGAAACGGTTGCGTGACCCCCAAGCTACTAATGACGTTTTTCAGATCGTGTTCACCAAATTTCACAAGTCACGAGATCAGTTTGACTCGTCCCTACCCTTCGCCCCCTGGGTTTTCACAATCACCAGAACGGCACTCTTAGACTGGCACAAACAGAAATTCAGACTGAACAGGAAAAGCGAAAGAATCGCCGCCGAGCCGGTTAGTGAAGAAAGTATCTCTGCGAAACCTGAAATCAACTTAAGCCCACTGCCGGAAATTCAGCGAACTGCGATCGAACTGCGATACTTCGAAGATCTTCCTTACGAAGAAATCGCCTTGCGTCTTAAAACTTCTCCCGCAAATGTTCGGCAATTGGTGAGTCGCGGGTTGAATCGTCTGCGATTGGCCATGAAACCAATAGGAGGAAACCATGAAAGCTAATACTCCCAGGGAAGAATGGATCAAAGATTTTGATGAATTCTTGCATTCTCCAGAGATCACCCCGCCCGCTTACGTCAGTGACGGACTGATAAATTATGTGAGCCGGGAGCTACATCCTTCGTTCGCGGCGATCATCACCAAACTTGCCATGGTGTATGTTCCAGTTGGTAGCTTATCCCTGCTGATATGCGCACAGTTCGGCGTTGGACGAGGACATGCACTTACCGATGCATTCATGAAACTTGGCCACTTGCCCTGTATGGCAGTTTGTGGCGCACTCTTCTTGGGCTTGCCGATGCTCGCGGCACTATTTGTCCTATCTAAAACTGAAATTAGCGCCATCCGCCGCCAGATCTACTTACCGATCATTGCCATAGGGATCATATCCCTGCTTATTTTCTTCTGCCTAGGCGCGGATATATCATTGCTTGTGGCTCTTTCGTGGCTGGCCGGCGGCTTGGCTTCGGGAATTCTTGCAACAGAAGCAGGAATAGGCCTTCCTCGGCTAGTTACCGGTAAGTAGCCTTAAGGAAAAAGCGGATGAAAAATATAATACTCTGTTTCAGCATAGCTACCCTACTTGGATTCTCCGACTGCGCCCTTGCCCATGAAAATCACGCACATAAGGAAGAGGAGAAACCGAAGGCCGAAGCAACAGAAGAAATGCAAAGGGACTTAAATCTAATCAACCAAGACTACCTAAAAACGGCCAAACCCATCTTTGAAAAAAACTGCATGGACTGCCATTCACAGAATCCAAGGTATCCTTGGTATCATGGCCTGCCTTTCGTAAAAGGGCTGATCGATAGCGATATCACCGAAGCCAGGAAACATTTAGATATGACCGGCGGGTTCCCATTCAAAGGGCATGGCTCTCCACTAGAAGACCTTGAAGCAATAGCTTCTTCCATCAAAGAAGGCACCATGCCGCCACTTCGATACTTGGTTATGCATCCGTCGGCAAAAATTTCGGAAGAAGAAAAAAAAGTGATCCTTTCTTGGATTGATCGTGGGCAAAAGCTTTTAATGAAACGATCTATTAAGTAAAACACTATCTGCCCTTTGGAGTTACTCGTCTAAAACTCGAAACAACTCCTGGGACCTATAGCCATCTATTTTGAAAGTGAGTCGAGGAGGACGGTAATGAAAACTTTAATTACGATTGGCGGCTTTATTCTTGCGGGTGCCGCTGTGTTTGGAATTCATTATGCCATCAGCAATTTTTCCAGGCTTTTTTCAAAGAAAAAGAAAAAGTCTTGCTGCGAGTAAAACTGAAAATCACGGGCTGCTGTAGAAGTTTTGCCACGGTAAAAACACTTTCGTTTAACTTTATAGCCAATATGGTATCTAGATCCGAGGCCAACTAGATCTAAGGAGTCATTATGAAAAAATCACTTTTGTTAGCTGCACTTCTAACCTTTTGCTTACCCCAAGCTTTCAGCTGGGCGAATCCTTCAGTTGATGTTGGCGCTGAAGTTTTAAATACCCTTCCGCCAGAAGGCTACCCTATCGTGAAAGGCGTCGTTCGTCGCGTAGATCACATGAACCAGAAAGTTACGATCAAGCATGAGGACATCCCAAACCTTGATATGCCAGGCATGACGATGCCGTTCGCCGTAAGAGGACACGAAATGCTAAGTGGCATTTCTCCAGGAAGCCGCATCCGCTTTGTTGCCGACAACTTAAATGGGGTGCTTACCGTCATCTGGATCGAAAAGATTCAATAGCTAAAATTGCGAAAATAAATCATTTATGGGTAAATCATGAATCTCTTAGCGGCCACTTTGATTTGCACAGGTATTGCGCCTACAACTCCTGTGACTAACGTTGAATTTGAGATCAAGCGTTCTGAGAAGCCAAGCACGATCCGCTATGAAATAGCGGAGGGCTCACTCTCAGGAACAGCATACATTCAGTCCATCGGCTATATGGAGCGCACTCAGGTTGGCTCCACGATTACTTATTTTTCCGGTAACAGCCCGAATTCTACAAAGCTAGTTTTGAAACTAATGGGAAACCACATTCATGAGAGCCGGATCAGCCACCATATCTCCGGAATGAAGGATGCATTCGTAGACTGCTATTTTGAAGAAGATTCTGGCGCTCATTCTGAAGGACATTAAAATCTGTTTACGTAATGGCCTAGTATTGGCTTGCCGTCGGATCGTACCGGAATTTTTAGCTACGGAAGCTGCGCTTGGTCTTCCTCGCCTATATGCCGCCAAGCGAAAATGAGGAAAATATGGAATATTTTCTTTTCGCACTTTTGCTAGCGCCAACAGTGGCAGTCGGCTTTACAAATAAGAACCGCTGCTCACAAACAGGATGAAACGGCAAAGCCCGCTAAAGGCGAGCGGTTTAATTTCTTTCCTCGGGCAGGCGAATCCAGCTCCGACACGTTAAGTGGGGACAAATGCCTCGACAGTGTAAGGAAAATTAAGCGAAGAAACGTGGCCTTCAATTGAACCCGTTAGGCATTAGGTGAAATGCAGAAAGAAAAAAGGGCTAACACAGAGAGAAGTCGCTGAAGAACTCACATATAGCACAGCCCAATTTATCAGTAATTTTGAGCGAGGGCGGGCCGTTCCTCCCCTGTCAAAACTTCCTAGGCTCGTGAAAATCCTTAGAATGGATGTGGGCATTTATATAGGTCTATTTCTTAAAGGATTTCGACGTGACCTTGAAGCTAAGCTTGTTGCTAAAGCGCCAAAAAGGGTTTCGGATAGATGGAAAAACCAAGAGTAGCGCTTAGTTCCATCGCATCAGAATCGAGATAGTCATAGGTATATAGCATTGCCTTCTGAGGTTCTGGATTGATGCGCAGCAGGTCGAGGCCAGAACCAGGATTTAAGCGCAAATCGTACACACTAACGGTTTTTTCATTGAAGTCTTCGCTCGCATCTAGCCAGCTAGCGTAATCAGATATCGAGGAAAAATGTAGCCCCTTGCCGCCAACCTTACCGAGGAGCGATTGGGCCATGATCGCGTTATCATCCACCACAACCACCTCCTTACTTTTCAGCCAGGACAAATCCGCCGTAAATTTAGCTGGAGATTCCTTCCGCGGAAGCCATACCGTGATGGTGGTTCCCATTCGTTCCGTCGATTCAACGAAGAATCTTCCGCCCCAGGCGTCAATCCATTGCTTTGCCCGATAAAGACCCACGCCGTTGCCGTTCGCTTTCCCATAGGTAATTTGCGTACTGCCTAGACGGTCTATGACATTTTGAGGAATGCCACGGCCAGAGTCGGAGATCGAGATTTTTACCTCTTCGCCGATTCTCTCTACTCCTACCCGCACAAAACCAGCGTCAAGAATGGCCTCATAAGAATTTTGCAGGAGATTATCGAAAATTCTTCCAAGCCGTCCGGCATCTACGGGTGAAAGGCTCAAAGCGCGTGGATCAAACGTGAAATCCAGATTCACGCTCGACCGCCAGGATAGTTTTTTAGCACTTACGGCTTCGTGCATTACGCATTCTACGAGGGCCAGCTCATTTCGGCGCTCTACTTCGATATGGGTGCCTTCAATTTGTCCAAGATCGTCCATTAATTTTTCAATCTTCTTGATCGAGAGGAGGCCCGCTTCTCGCAAATCCGTGCTTTCATCCTTTAGCAAAAGGTAGGTGCGAAGAAGCGCCAGAGGCGATCGGATGTCGTGCTTTACCTGCTGAACGATCTCCGAAACCTTCTTACGCTTTGTTTCGTTTTCTTGCGTGGCCTTGGTGAGCTCAGACAACTTCTTCCGAAAATAAGAATTTTCTCTGGTGAGCGTCACCTTCTCTGAAATTTCTTGCCTCAGCTCTTGAATGGCCGGCGTTTTTTCGACCAAACCTCTGGCAAATCCGTTCACAATTCCAACAGCCTTTTTCCCTTCAAGAAATTGCCTAATCCCCTTCGATAGCGCCGCTAAAGCGGAATCTACCACGCGAGACGAAAATATTTTAAAGGCAAGAAAGGAGAGAAAAAATAGTAACGAGAAAAAAGCGGCGTAGGCTATCCACTTCAAACCAAAAACTAGAGGGTTATCAAAAAAGAAAGTGAGGAGAAAATCTGGACGGCCCTCCGCTTTGCACTCCTCGCGGTGGAACGCGGATGGATCGGCCGGGGCCTGGCCGTATAGGGCGGCACCGTCCCGCATTGAAACAGGCACGCTCCTGCCGTTAGCCGAAAATTGAGCGAGGGAATAAGCCTGGTCAAAGGCGTCCCGGAAAGCCCCAACCTGCACACGGGCAGCGACTGCGCCGCAGATGAGCGAAGCCCTAGCTTCATATATCCGGCGAGTTTCAAAAGCCGAAAATAGGCTTATGGCGGTGGCGGCTAGTAGCCCGAAACCTAGCACATAGAGAGGAAGCCTGTAGCGCTTCATACAATTGGCATCCTTTCCTCGGTAAGGCGCAGGCCGAACTTGGAAGCCATAATGTCAATAAACGCCTTTTTAGAGGGATCAACTAGGTCTTCTTTCAAAAAAAGAGGAAGAAGCGAGCCCGCTTTCACTTGAGAAAAATATAGGCCAGAATTTTCATCGATCCCGGAACGCACCTCGGGTGAAACATCTGGTAGAGCCTTAAAATCAAGGTGGCGCTTAAATTCAGGGTTAAGCCAGGGATTGGAAAGCCATTCTCGGCAGGCGTTGTATATGGCATTGTCGGAGGATTTGAGGCCGCCCGTCTCCACGATTCGTTCCACGAAGGCAACAGCCTCGAAGATAGCATGACTCCACCGGCTTGAGCTTTGCCAAGACTGAGCCTGATCGGAAACATACCCGAAAGAAACGCCGGGAAATCTCTTATCCAGGTACACAACCATGCCGGCGAAAAAGGCGTTCTGGATATAGGGAGAAACTAAAAAAAGAACAGTGCCGTTATCGGAATCGCGACGATCGACAAGCACGAAATCGCTCCAGCCGGATTTTAGGAAAGTATAGGTAAGGATATGGCGCTCGAGCGCTTCCCGCATGGCTGCCTCTTTGGCACGTTCAAGGGAAGCCCCAACTGCCCATCCGTTGCTGTTGCGAATCGGCTCTTGAGAGCTTTGGTAGTATCCAACCACCAGGCGGCGCTCCGTGAGCTCGGCCGCAGCTTTGAGAGCGGCAATAGACGGATCGGTGTCGCAACCATGGCCTACAATTGGCTTGCTCAAGAAGTTTTCCGAAAAGCTGGCGCAATGAAATGTAAGGCCAGAGAAGGTAAAGGCGGATTCCAGCGCTTTGCCCCGAAATTCGCGAGAGAAGCCTTCGAGGAAGGCTTCTTCTGGAGAATAGAAACTGGCCGCCGCAAGACTCATTTTTGTGTCACCCGCCAAAGCTCAATTTCCGCGTCACTCGGAGGCTGCTCCCCCATGTCGATATTCTTTTGGTGAAGAAAAAATACTCTTGAGAAAAAATTGGGGATGGCGTGCTGGTTCTCTAACAGCCAAGCCTGGTACTTCTTCAAAACGTCGATTTTCTCAGGGGTAAGGTCGGGGTTTTCCGCTTTTTTTAGGTCAATTGGAGCCTGGCGAATACTGCCCGTAATGTAACGAAGCTGTACGGCTGGATACCGTTCTGAGGCAGCATAGGGGGCCAGGATGAAATCAAATCTTTCTCCCGCGGCGCGATCTCCGAAGGCTTTAAAAAAGTCGCTCCGCTCAAGGCGCACGATTTCTACGGCGACGCCGATGGATTTTCCGGCTTCAACGAACAGATTCAAGAAACCGTCGGAAAAATAGGTATACGGGACTGCGATACGAATAGATTTGGCCGATTTTTCGGGTAGCAGGCGGAAGAACTCGGCCTCCGACAAGCCGTAGTCGCCCGCGAAAGGAAGAAATTTCTTAGCTTCTACGATTTCCTTATCGGTGTTCAACTTCCAAATGGCCTCGACAAAATCACGACCAATTTTCTTAGAGCCTGAGAGATTCGCGCCGTGGAGATAAATTAGCGTAGAGAAGGAGGAGGCCGTCACCTCGAAGCCCAAGGCTTTCCAATCGGTTTCGCCATAAGGGTTATGGCCTTTGAAAATCACGTCTAGCTTTCCGACTTTTAACGCTTCTTCTGCCTCTTTTAGGCTGTAGGTAACGAGGTGAATCTCCCTAGCCGCCAGGGGAAAGGCTTTTGAGATCGGGTTTTGCTCATTTCTAACCAGAATCGCCGCTCTATCTCGAAAGCCCGTGAAGGAATATGGGCCGCTAAATTTCGTGGGTTTTAGCTCGAGAGTTTTCTCATCAATATCTTTCCGGCTCCAGATGCTCGTCTCGGGGGAAGCGAGCTGGAGAAAGAAAGTCTCGGATGGAGCTTTTAATCGGATCTCGATGGTGCGGTGGTTTACAGCGTGAAGGCCGGAGCAATCCTGGGTGAGGTCTTTAATGCTCTCGCAGCCTTCGACATATTCCCATAACCGAAAATGCGTGGCAGTGCGCTTGATCAAGAGTCGTTTGATCGAAGTTATTACGTCTTCGCTAGTGATGGGCGTGCCATCCTGAAATTTTGCGTCTTCTCGTAGGGTAAAGGTGTGAACCCCTGAGGAAAAAGATTCCCACTTTTCCGCAAGGAGCGGCTTGAATTTCCCATCGGTATGGTCAAAATCCACGAGCCCACTAGAGATATTGCCGAGAAAATACCACTGCCCCGACGATTCAATTTTGGTTGGATCTGGGAGGACTTCCTGTATTCCAACATGGGCGGTAAGTTTGGAAAGTGGCTTATTCAAGGTTGCTCCGAAAAAGATGGCGCCACCTAATAGGGCGACGCCTATTAGACTAGCACATGAGAGTTGGGTCGTATTCAGCGCGGGCATCGGTAATACCTCCCACTTCTTCTCTTCCCGCCCTCAGCATTTCTTTTAGCTTATCAGGCACGCAGAATTTTTTCATTTCATTGACAGCGGCTTGCTCCGGAACAGTAAGGCCGCGCATTAGAGCGTCTTGTTCGACCGGCGGCGCATTCGTCATAAGACAGGCAATTCCTAAAAGAGCAGATTCCGTTAATCCCATATTTCCTCCTATTATTTGGCAATGGCAAAATGTGTTTCCGCATCGATCCCAAGACGAGAAAGGCGCGATGAAAGCGTGGTTCTAGCCACATTTAGTTTTTGAGCCGCTTCCGTTACCGATCGGCTCGATTTAAGGGCAGATAAAATTTTCTGCCGCTCAAAGGCTTTTCTCGCAATATTGAGAGGTAGCTCGTCCTCTACCGGGGCGGCTACTTTCTGACCGAGAAATTTTAGGAAATCTTCGCCCCGTATAAGCTCTTCTTCGGTGCCGAGGATCAAGGACGCCACCGTGTTTTCTAAATCCCGCACGTTACCCGCCCACTGGCATTTTTCCATTTCCTTCAAAACGGAAGACTCAAAATAACGCCTTCTACCAAAACGCTTCCCGTAGATACCGGCAAAATGAAGTACGAGGGGCTCCAAATCGTCGAGGCGAGCCCTTAGTGGCGGCACATGAATCTGCGCCTTGGCAATTCGGTAATATAGGTCGGGGAGAAATTTTCCCTCATCTACCATTTGAGCCAAGGAGGGCTTCGCCGTGCAGATGACGCGGATCTTCCCTACTAAGCTTCGTTCAAATGTTTCGCCGACTCTCCGAAATTTCTTTTCTTGGAGAAAGCGCAGGAGTTTGGCTTGGGCCGATAATGAAAGGGTGTGGATTTCGTCAAGAAACACGATTCCCCCTTCCGCAATTTCTACGATACCCGGTTTATCGCTTTTCGCGTCCGTGAAAGCTCCTCTAGCGTGGCCAAACAACTCGGACTCAAGAAGTGCACTCGATTCCGAAAAAGCGGCACAATTTACGGGAAAAATCTTCTCGCCCGTTTTAGCAAAAGGTTTTGCCACTAGCTCTTTTCCGACGCCGCTTTCGCCTAGAATCAAGACATCCACGCTCACGCTTCGGAAGAGTTGAATTTTTCGCAAAACGTCAAACATGGCCTTAGAGCGACCAATGATACCTTCCGCCGCAAGGGCGCGCTCGATCTCGCTTAAGTCGGATGGAGATTCTGGCTGAGCGAGCACCCTTTTCCCCCTACGGTAAGCATCAATCCCTTTTTCAATTTCTTTGAGCATTTCAGCGGGCGAGTCGCTTTTAGAAATAAAAGAAACGGCGGAGCCTGTTTTAAGCAAGGCAGTCAAGGTGGCTTTCGTGGAGTCGCCAGTGGCAAAGGTGATTTGCTGATTTTTGTTTCTGCGCTTTAAAATTTCGGCAAGCTCAGCCCCTTTTAGGTCCGGCAAGTGGTAGTCGATTACCACAAGATCAAATGGGGCCTCGCTTTGGGAATATTGTTGAAAGCCCTGTTTAGCATCTTCGGCCCAAACGACTCGAGCGCCAGTCGGCTTTACAACCAGCCGGATCGTTTCGGCAAAGCAGCGATCATCATCGACTAATAAAATTCGGGGGGTCACGGCTCGTGTCTCCTTGCCGCGAATTTATACCAGATGCGTCAAAGATCCAAGTTAAATTGACGATTTTAATCGGAAATAGCCGAGGCTAAATCTATACAAAATAAACAATAGTAATTTCAGCTATATATAACTGGGGATAGTGCGGAGAACTCAAAAACGAGAGGCAAAACTATAGTCCCTCCCATCTATAAGGAAAAATGGCCGCCTAGAGAAAGCCAGGAATTTTTAGCTATTTTGAGCGCTTATCTTTTTTCATCAGCTCGTTATTGAGCTTGGTGAGGCTGATTAAGCCTATTTTTTTATTCGTGGCGGCTCGCTTCTGCATATCGATCGTCCAGCCCACGATTAGCCCCGTGATGATCGCAAAGCTTATTATTCCAAGGAGTCTTTCAAAAGCCGCTCTAAACATCTGTTCCATAGGTCCCCCGTTTTTTTAAATACACCTTCCTTATGGGAGGAATTCCACCCCTATTTTGATGAGTGACGAAACTTCGGCGACGCCTGCCGAAGTTTCGTCGTCATTTTCGTGTTCGACGAAATTTCGTCACCCCCTCTTTTAGACTCATTTCTTCTTAGAAATTACCCGCTTAACCATCTTCATCCCGCGCTGCACGAATCTCGCTCTCTGGGACCGCACAAGCGTTGCGGGCAATCTCGCCCGTCACGATTCAAGGAGCAAAAATGAAGCGGATAAAACCCTGGACCGACAAAGACGGAAACACCCTCCCCGATTCCAAACTAAAAACTATTTCCAAAAAGTGGAGCGCAGAAACATGGGAGGCGTACTTACAAAGCATTGAGCACGAAGAGCCTAATATGGTTTTCCTCTCCATAAAGGGCGACACGATCGAGCAGACGGCGACGGAGGATTTTCGCGCGCTTGTCTCTGATCCTCGCCCGCTGAAGGAAGCACTTTTAAAAGACGTGCGCGGAGCGGTGAATTCTCTCTCCCCGAGAAAAAAAGAGATCATCAAAAATTCCTATTGGGAAGAAATCTCGGAGAGGGACCAGGCACTTCACTCCAATGTCTTACGATCGGCAATTTATCAACAAAAGAAGCGCGCAAAAAAACAGGCGAAAAATTTTCTTCTTAAGAATTCCAAGAACTTGGGTTCATGGACGCGGAAGAGGTAGGCGGCCACTCGTCCCTATAGATGCCAGGAATAAACTTTTTTGGAGTTACTAATGCAAATTAAAAATCGTTTTCATATTTACACCGGAAAAAAAGAGGGGGCAGCAATTTTCCACGAATTGCAAGCGGGCGAAGCCTACGAAGTGGAGCACACAAAGCCCCACTACATCGTAAAAATGTGGGCCTTCCCGCAAGACACGTTTTACCTCTGCCAAAATCGGGAGAGCCGTGAGCGGTTCACCCTATACGGTAAAAAAGTGGAAGAAGGCGAAGAGCTCATTTTTCGGCGTCCCATCGGGCTTGGATTCGTTTCTCGGGATCTAAAACAACATCTCGAGATCCAGTTCACTTTCCCGAGGCAAAAGGTCTTCATGGGTCTTTTCCCCTCGGAAGTGACCTATGACAGCCTGCTATCCGAATCCGGAGGCGTATTATGAGCGTGCCCATCTTCGTTTACCGAGGTGACCTAAAGAGCCTAGCGGCACTCGCCGGTATGCGGAATGCCCGCATCCCTGTGCAAAAAATTCTGTTCTCAGGAAAAAAGAGCGTCGAAGGAATGGCGCACTTAAACACCGTAAACCAATGGCTCGAGAAAAACTCTCTGCCAAAGATCGACCCATTTCAGGTCCAGGCTCTGCCCCCTCATTTCACCTTGCTAGACCCGGTGAATGACTGGGGATGGAACGAAGCCGAGTGCATGGCGGCGATTCGGCTTTCCGGTCTGCCTCTCCCACAAGCCACCTAAAACAATCGCTAAGGAGATTTTTATGAAAGTCTTGTTTATTGTCTCGCTCGTCACTTTTTCCGCGCTTTCGGGC
>JACCDW011756461.1_pt1 | contig 14448 bp, 8 predicted proteins | sample 7449781 | NCBI WGS metagenome assembly JACCDW01 (sample SAMN15323449, study PRJNA562643) | freshwater metagenome | isolation source: river surface water | place: USA:Blue River Watershed | collected 2017-08-18
GGTAGAGCAACAATTCAACACTTAACTCTTTCTGGTTTCCACGAAATGTCAACTTTACCTGTTTGCGAATGGCCTTGCCATTGAGTGCCTGATCATCCTGTTCGAGGAGATTGACTTCAGCTATTTTCAATTCACCAGGAACCACTCCATACATTTCATTTTCAACCATGTTCAGGATTTCAGGCCTCCTGATTTTCTCCCACTGTTTGGCAGAAGCAACGATCTTGCCATTTTGGGCTGTCAAGACTTCTGGAATATTTTGCTGTGAAAATGAATGAACAGAACATAAAATGATCAATGTGCTAAACAATATTCTTTTATTCATGCGATGTTATTTATTTGACTGGATAAAGCCTGTACATCATCATACCATGGTGTGGGATGTTGGATGTAATGGAGGATGCTTTTACGCTGATATTTTTTTGGCGCCAGACATCGCGCACACGCCAATTCCCTTTTAATCCAAGTTTAGTAAGCTCAACGTTGAATTGCTTTGGCTTTTCAGTGCCCCAGCGGAAAAAAGATTGAGGAGTTTTTCCATAATCATCTGTATTGAAAAAACCAACAGCATAAGATCCATCAGCCATGGGTTTCAGCCAGGTTTGAATGCCCCCATCATCTGAAATCAACCGGGCGGATTTACCCAAAGGATCCTGATCAATTTCAATCACTTCATCATTGGTCAATAAGTTCAATGTAAAAGCATCAAGTTGTTCTATCGGGCAGCCAATCAGCAAAGGAGCAGACAGCAATGCAAACAGGCTGATGTGGGTGTATTGCTCATCTGGTGTAAGCCTTGTTGGATGCATGTCTGATCCGGTGGTTACATTTCCGAGTATCATCATGTCCGGATCATTCCAGTGACCCGGTCCACCATAAGGCCCCCATTTATCCAGGGTAAACGTGCAATGATACAAGCCATGCCAGCTGTCGCGAATGTCTGGCCCAGTCCTGTACATGTTGGAAATCCTTGCCCAGTCTTTGACATTGCTGAAAGGCGCTGAATTGGACAAACTGTAAATGATGTCACGACCTGAATTTTTCAAAGCGATGGACATCCTTTCTGCAGAAGGCACTTCAAGGCGCCAGTCATACTTCAGAAAATCAACACCCCAGTCTGCCATTTGAAGGGCATCCTCTTTTTCAAAACGGTATTTGCCTGTATAGCGAAAGGCCCTTTTGTTGTTTTTTACAGAATCTGGGAAAGCTCCATTTTCAATATTGGAGGAACCTCCAGCATACCCTGCATAGCTGGTGATCCAGGGTGTTGAATAGACACCCAGCTTCAAACCCATTCCATGAATTTCATCAATCAGTTTTTTAAATTCAGGAAACTTCTCATTGGGTTGTAATGCATTGTACTTTCCTCCCCTGATACCCTGCCAGGCATCATCGATGTTCACATAATTCCATCCATGGTCTTTGAGGCCCATCTTCACCATGGCGTTTGCAGAGGCCAATACTTTTTCTCCATCAATCAATCTTGCCCAGGAATTCCAGCCATTCCAACCCATGGGTGGTGTCAGGCAAATGGTATCCCCCACTTTGATGATCAATGTTTTTTGGGCTTCCCCCATTTGATTTTCAGCTTTCAATACAACCTCATGATTTCCTTTCTCCATCAATTTGCCTGTGATGATTCCTGTTTTCGCATCCAGGCTCAATCCTTTTGGCAAGCCAATGGCAGAAAACTGAATTGGCTTTTCTCCGGTTGCAACGATGGTGAATAAAAACGGATTGCTGGGTGTTACACCAAAAACAGGTGAAGTATTTATTTTCGGTTTTTTTGCCGGAGCAGGTGTCAGGATATACTTTTCTGCCAGATTGGGTATGGTCCCTGGCTTTGCATCACCCAACATGGAAATTCTTGCATCCGCCCAATTGGAATACACTTTGGTATATCCTTCATCCTTCACCATCACCAGCATCCCCAATCTTTGTATGCCTTTCAAATCAATCGTAAAAGATTTGGGTTGATCACCATGTTTCATTGCCCCTGAAGCAAACAAAATTTTTCCATCACCCAATACATAGAAAAAATGGGGAACCAGCTTGATGCCAAGATCATCCACACCCACTGTAGCGGAAAACGATGTGGCCTTGCCCTCCAACAAAAATGAAATGATACTGGTTGAAGCAACACCAATCCCATGTGTATAGGTTTTTCCTGCCATCCGCATGGAATCACCACCTTGGTTGGTCTTGGCCAAAATGCCAGGAATTCCCTCAGAGAATGACTTGATGGAGAGCTCGTCCAGCCAGATTTGTTTTATTGACTGTGCATGAACAACTGTTATAACCAGCATTGCTAAACACATCACCTTTAAAGCACGGAGCATGATACTCATATTAATTAAGTTTTGTTTTTGCTTTTTCCGCTACCATTATCAATACATTTTTATCATTCCATTCCTGGGTATGGGCAGCCATTGGGGTGAATGAAATTTTTGCATCTGATGTAGGATTTTTTGTTGAATCCATGAATGATTTAAAAACCCTGGTAGATACATTGGAATAAAGACCATCCATGTCTCCCGTCCAAATCCAGATCTTTCCCTGCAACTTGGGGCCCAGTACAGACCAGTTTTTTTCTAACACTTTTTTCAAATCATATTTCTCCCACTGTTTTGCGATGGCATGGTCTATCTTTCCAGTGATGGGATCAAACATCATGGAAGGCAATCCATCCGATGCTTTGGGTCCAAACACTGCGTTGTATGCACCAAACTGACCGCCAGACACACGGTAGTCATTTGTTCTGCTGTTCACATTCTCCCCTTTGATCCAATCTTTCATTGAAAGTGTGGGTTCTCCAAAAGTTGTTCTCCTTCCGGGCTGCAAGTAGCCAAACCTATTGTAGAAAATGGTTTCATCCTCATAAATATTGATCAAACCATAGTGGGAGAATTCGATCGGATCCGGACTATATGACCAGGTACCATCAAAGAAATCAGGATAAAAAACCTGCAGACCCATGGCTACCCACCCGCCTGTTGAGGCACCAGCCAGGTATCGTTTTTTTGAAGAAGGATGATAATGAACCATTTTTTCAATGGCGGGAATGAGCTCTTCGGTCAATGCTTGACCACATGGTCCATTGTTCTCTGAATCTACCTGATAGGTATCGCCATAAGGACCCTGGGAGTCAAGAAATACATAAATAACCTGTGGGGCTTCATTGTTGAACCACCAGTCTGCAAAATCTTTCCTTGTGACTAGGTTGTTGACTGCATTGTACCGTCCATTTAATCCGGGTGCTCGGTAACAAATTGGGTAAGATTTCAAAGAGTCCTCGTAATAGCCAGAAGGCAACAGGATCGCTGCCTTGAGGAATCTTGGGTGTCCTGAAAATGCAGACAACAACTTGCTTTGTATTTTTACAGTCCGAACATGTGGATGGCTGATGATGGTAGTGGGAGGAATGATTGAATCAAGGCTAAGCTGCAGTTTTATGTTCCTGGACTGACCCAATTCAAATGAATCCACCTTGCTGTAAAGGTTTCCCTCAACATTTTCGTTGCCATCATCCATGTTTTGTTTGTAAACAACCTGATAATAGTACTTACCCGTATCAACACCATTCAATTTTTCAAGACCGTTTGTCAAAACTTTTTCATTTCTGGTATCGAATGAAACAGGCTTGTCTGGATTCCAATCAGCTGGTGTGAACCCTATGGTGATTTCTGATTTGTTGCGAGGCGCTTTTTCATGTTGCTTGGTAAGATGAACAAGAATGCGTCCACCGGGGATAAATGAACTTTGCATCTTAGGTGCAACAGCAAGGGTAACACGAACGGGTCGGTCTTCCCAATGGATGGATGGAAAGGTTTCAGCTCCTGCTGCAGATCCAAGAAAAATAAAGACAATGAAAAATAATTTCATGCGATATCCTATTAGTTGCGGCATAATAGTAAAAAGTTTAATCCTGTGTATCATCATCATCGGTCTTCTTTGGTTTGCTCTTTGGCGGATACAATGGCTCAGCATGCACTTTTTCCATATAGCCAATCAACCTGGCTTCCAAAGCTTTCGTCTTGTTAGGGTCTGCCTTGGAAAGGTCTTTCAGCTCTCCCGGATCATCTTTCAGGTTGTACAATTCAACCTTGTTCAAATTCCAGAACTTGATCAACTTATCATCCCCAACCCGAATGGAAGAATGTGATTTCCCGAAATAATGAAATACAAGCCCATCCTCTTTTCTTGAAACATTTCCCTGATTTGCTTTCAGCAACAATGGCTTGAAACTAACGCCATCAAGGTTGGGGGGCAAGGGATGGGTATTCCCTGCCAAATCACTGAGGGTGGGAAGTATATCCCATCCTGTAACTGGGATATTGCTTTGACTACCCGGTTTTACGCCTGGTCCAATCACCATGAACGGGACGCGAATACCTCCTTCATACAAAGTCCATTTTCCTCCGCGCAATGGATGGTTGTTGGTCTTGAAAGAAAGTGTAGAGGGATGATCAAATTTATTTTTGATTGGGGGGACAGTTTCAACAGCGCCATTGTCTGCCATGAAAATTATGTAGGTATTGTCTCCAATTCCCAAAGCCTCAATTTTATCCAGGATTTTTCCTATCCCTGTATCAAGCTCTTCGAGCATGGCGGCATATTTGTCATTGTTATGAATTTCACCCTTTGACTTTTGCAGGTACTTTTTATGCGTTGACTCTTTTGCCTGATAATCAACATGTGTTGCATAGTGTGAAACCTGCAGGAAAAAAGGATTACCTGCCTTTACCTGCCTGCCCATAAAATTCAAAGCACGATCTGTGATGGTTTCAATTCGTTTGGGATCATTGTTCAAAAACAAATCGGTCCATTTGCTTTCCTTGGTCGAGTTCATGTCTCCATTTCGGTTGCCTGTATTGCCATCGCTTTCATCATACCCAAGGTCTTCAGGAAAAATATCAGCCCGCAGGTCCCATTTTCCAAAATGTGCAGCCTTGTATGCAGGAGATATTGATTTCAATACAGACGGAATAGCAGCAACTTTTTTAAAATCTGGATGATAATTTTCTTTGAATGCAGCATCCCCTTGCCTGGCAGGGGTCTGTCCAAACTGGATGCTCCTTCTGGTTGGACAACAAAGCGCACATGGGGCATATCCATTAGAGAACCGCATTCCTTTGGAAGCAAATCTTTCCAACTGAGGCGTTTGGTAATAATCAGATTTTGAGTTGGGAACCCGATCATCCATCAATTGTGAAGTGCTGGTCCAGCCCTGGTCATCTGTCAAGATGAAGATAAAATTGGGTTTAGAGGCCTTGGGTACATCAGCAAAATAATTGAATGCGGTGATACCCAACAAACCCAATGCTATACTGCTGAACATTATTTTTTTAGCAAGTAACGACCTTGTTCTTTTCTTCATATGTTCAATTGTCTTTTCTACCATCAAGCTGTTGATTCATCAGTATCAATCTTTTTATCGAAGCAGGAATCTCATCTTTGGCTTCCTGCAAGATGGACTTTCCATTGATGGTCTCCAGTAATTTTGAACTGCTCGGATCTCTTCCTGCAAAGGTTTTTCCCTGGTTGACAATACCACCAGATGAAACCAACATAGCAGATTGATCTTTGTTCCAGGCCTTGATCAGGGCTGGTTTTGTGGCATCCATTTCAACAGATATTTTCCAATTGCCAACTGCAAAATATCCATTAACCTTATTGATCGTAACAGGCTGAAAGCTGCCGTCCGGCTTCACCTGAATAATGGCCAGATAACGCATATGCTGTTTTTTTCCTGTAGACTCTCCCTTGAAATGCCACTGGTTTTTAAAATTAACAGTGTCACCATCTTCATTGACCTTGTTTGTCCAATTGTCTACAGGAACTGAAAACTGATCCGTCAATTTGAAATCAATTGTTGATGATGAAAACAACAATACCTTGGCTTGGGCGAATTCATTTCCCGCCAATATTGTTTTTTTCAATGGGTCAATGGTCATCTTGTTGTCATTGTGCAACAACCAACTCCAGGTTGCAGGATGGTCGGCTTCCAGCTCATCATAAATCACGATGGTAGAAGGTCGTAGCATGAGATAATGTCTTTTGAAAACCTTCATGCCATGATCAAAATTTTGTCCTTCATCGTGCCCAGCATACGCATTGGAGGCATCTCCCACTGCATAGGAAATTTGACTTCCATTTAAAAACCTTGGTATGAATCCATATGCTCCTGCATTGAACGGCTGCCCTTTTCCATCGATTAAAATTCCATTGTGACCCTGGGTATGCTTGTGCCATTCAAGAAAATGCGGATCGCCCATGGCAGGTCGATAACCTGAATTGTAAAAAAGCCGCTTGCCTCCATAGGCAATGTTAAAGGTGTTCTGGTCTGCATGGGCATGGGACATAGAAGAAAATGGACTGCTGCGCAATGACAACATGAGGTCCTTTTTGCTGTTTTGCAAAGTGGTATGCATGTAGGCCAGGCCAATTTCAGGAAAGACTGCTGCTTTTGGAAATGATGGTTTCGTTGTCAGTGTTGGCAATTGCATTTGAAGGCCTTTCTTCAACCGAAACCACCTAAACTCTTCGTCTGCTGAAATATCCTTGCCCATACCAGCCAGGATTGTTTTTGAATACCATGCAGCATAGGGATCATTGAACAAGCGGGCCATGGCATCTGTATAACCGGCATATCGTAGGCTGGGAGATGAATACTTGTCCCCATCATTGCAAAAACCATCTGAGATTGAGTTGGGAGGGAATGAATAGGTCAACCAACGCGGATTGTTGTTGAACCAGGGCGATCCCATAAAATCAATTCTAGTAAGCTCATTAAAAATGCAGGAAACATCAATCAAAGTCAATGTATTCATCCCAAAATAAGATGTACCCTCAAACCAGGCACCATCTTCTTCTGCCATTTTAGGCGATTGTGATATCCATAGTTCGTAGATATACTCCAACCACAACTTCGCTTCCGGAACTTCACCGTGCAAGGCCAGTCCGGTTTGCAGCAAGTTGTGCATGATGTGCTGCCAAACATGCATTGAAGAAGAGCGGCTTTCCACCTGCCCTACCCACAATGCATAAAATTGTTTTGCCCTTGTGGATGATTGCTTGATGATTTTCGTTCTTTCTTCAACAGTTAGCAAATCCCAAAAACTATCAAGTGCAATGGCCAGGGATGACATGATACCAGCATCGCCAAAATTATTGTTGTGTGAAGGGCCATTGGGATCCCAACTGGCCAACTCCATCATCCAAGCCTTTGCTGCATTAAAATAAACTGAATCGCCGGTCAATACATAAGCTTGTGAAAAAGAGTTCAGCACCAGCTGTACCTTTCTTCCCGACCACTTGCTTGCCAAATTGGCTATTTTTTCATTCTCAAAATCATCCTTGCCTTTGTAGGTAGGGAGTGCTGATGATTCTCTTGAAATGGGTTCCTTAAGATTTCTATTAGCCTCTTCGAGAATCAATGCCGTTTCTTTTTGACCGGTTGATTTCATCCGAAAACTAGACAGGTCCTGTTTTTTGACCAATACCCTTGGATGTTCTGATGGGATGGCAGACATCATCACTTTGCTATCAGGCGTTGGAAATTGTCTAGTTGATGGTGTGACGACAAATGAATCAATTGGGTTCCAGTCACCTCCACTTGTTTTGAATTGCCAGTACCATTTACCAGTTGCCAACTGTTTGTGTGGATTGAAGATGGCATAAGGCAGACCTGATTTTTCGATTACCTGTTTGCTGAAATCTTTTGATGCTGACAAACGAACACTGTAGGTAGCTTTTTTGGTTGATGGCCATTGAAAACTGGGTGAATTGAACCGAGGCGCTTCCCCTTTTGATGGGCTGGTCCATATCCTGATCTTGGGATATGGTGCATCCAAAACAGCTTGTGATGGCGGTTTTGACTGGGAATGTGCTTGTACAATCAACGCCAATAGAAAAACAAAACAAATGACAATATTTTTCCTCGTGTAGATCAATTGTTGTTGTTTTTAGGATTCAATTTTTCCCAATCCATGTATTGTTTCTTCAAAGCATCTACCACATCAGGATACTTTGAAGTAAGATTGGTGGTTTCTCCAGGATCTGCTTCCAGATCAACCAGGAATAAGGAATCTGATTCAGCCAAAACTCCTTTGTTACTTGTATCCACTGGATTCCCCAATAATTTCCATTTACCTTTTCTGGCCACCCACATTTTTTTAAACGCCCAGCAATAGCCATCTTCATGAACGGATGTAGCATTCGAATCATTGATCACCTTCACCAGACTTTTTCCATCCAGATCCTCTCTTGGCAATTTGATGCTGCACAATTCCGCCAAAGTTGGAAACCAATCAGTGTTAACAGCAAACTGATCTCTCACCTGTCCTGAAGGCAGTTTCCCCGGCCAACTGATGATGGAGGGCACTTTGATGCCGCCTTCAAACAATGAGGTTTTTGCACCGCGCAAATTGCCTGCATTGCCACCACCAAAATGAGCACGTTCCTCAGTTGAATAACCATTGTCTGATTGAAAAATGATGATGGTATTTTTTGTCAGCCCCATGTTTGCCAGCTGTTTCAACAATTGGCCAACCTTATCATCCAAAGTAGACATGAATGCCGCGTACAAATTGCGCGGATAAGCCAACCCTTTTTTGTTGTAATATTCCAACCACTTGGGATCGCCCTGGTATGGATAGTGTGGGAGGTTGATGGCAAAATACATGAAGAAAGGCTTGGCTTTTGAAGTAGCCATGAACTGATTAGCTTCTTTCAACATCAGGTCTGGAAAAAACTGGCCAGGATAATGCACTTCTTTTCCGTTACGGTAGAGATCATGTTTGTTCGGACCATTCCAGTAAAAGAAATGAGAGTAATTGTCAATGCACCCGGCCATGTGTCCAAGTGAATGATCAAATCCCTGCGCATTGGGACGCATCTCTGGTTTGTATCCCAGATGCCATTTGCCGATATGTGCTGTAGTGTATCCTACTGCCTTGAACATCTCTGCCATGGTGAACCTGTCTGAAGGCATGCCCACTGCATCATTCAATTCTGAAGCATTGCCAGGCAGTCCCGCACGTTGTGGATTGAGGCCGGTTAACAATGAAGCCCTTGAGGGAGAGCACACTGGAGATGCATAGAAATTGGTAAACATGGTTCCACTCCTTGCGAGTTGATCAATGTTGGGAGTTTCCAAATCTTTGGAACCATAACAATTGAGGTCGATGGCTCCCTGATCATCTGAATAAATCACAATGACATTGGGACGCTGTTGTGCAATGGAAGAAATTGTAAGCATCAGCATACAGACCACCAAACAACTCTTGATATAACTTAAAGCCTGCATGTTGCTTATTTTATGAGTTTTGACAGATAAGGATCATTGTACTTTTTTGCCCATTCCATCAGCTGGCTTCTGCATTCTTGCAATGCTTTGGCATGGCGCGGATCGTTCACCAGGTTGATCATTTCACCGGGATCATTTTTCAAATCAAAGAGTGACTCGCGCGATGAACCTTCATTATAAATCCAATATTTGTATTGACCATTCCTGATCATGCGGCCTTCTGGCTTTAGGTCCTTTCCATCTACCCCTGCACCTTGAATGATATGATCGGAAACCACAACAAAATCACGCTTAGATGGTGGGATGTCTTTTTGAAGATACTGCTTAAGGCTATTGCCAGGATAACGTGCTGGCAATTGAATTCCTGCAAAATCTGATAAGGTGGGCAAGATATCAGTTCCTGATTGAACCAAATATGTTGACTTCCTTGGCTTTAACCCCGGGTAATTGATGATGAACGGAACCTTTGCCGCTTCTTCATAGAAAACCGTTTTCTGGTTCCAAAGGTGTGCACCCTGCATGTCTCCATGGTCACTGGTAAATACGATTACCGTATTTTTATCCTTACCTGATTGTTTCAACGACTGTAATACTCTTCCAATTTCCGTATCCACTTTTTCAATCAGGCGGTAATAAGACCAGATGTATTGGCGCCATTTTTGTTCAGTAAATCCACCAACGGGAAATGCATCACTGTTTTGCATGGAAGTGCGCATGAATTTCATGATGTCAGATTCATTGACAGAGGGCCTCGCATTCGGCCTGAGGGGTGGACATTGATCTGCTGGCGGAGGATCACCGATGGCCCCATCAGGTAATTTCTCTCCACGGGCCCACTGACATATATTGTGTGGATTCATGAAAGACACGACCAATAAAAATGGATTGTCTCGCTTGGTCTTGATGAAATCATCAGCCAAATTGGGTGAAGTGCTGTCGTGCCCGTTTCCGGTTTTGTTGGGAAGATAATCGAAGCCATGGGTGTCTGTTGCCTTTCTATCATAAGGCAAATGCCATTTGCCCACATAGCCTGTTTCATATCCAGCATTTTTTAAAATGCTGCCCAGGGATGGAAATAACTTCGGATCAATTTTCTTCTCTTCATTGTTTTGGATTCCTAACTCATGAGGATACCTTCCGGTGAAAATGGAACTCCGCGATGGAACACAAAGAGGATTGGCGCAATAGGCATTCGAGAAGACAACACCAGTTTTTGCCAGTTGATCAATATTGGGAGTATTGATGTACTTGTTACCAAGGTTGAAGCTCATCGACTCTGCAGACAACTCATCTGTCATGATGATGAGGATATTGGGTTTTTCCTGAGCACGCAAATGAATACATACATTGAGCAATACCATCGAAAAGCAAAGCCTGAATAGATGCATGATCTTCATGTGCAATTATATTTTACAATTTATAATACTGCTCCCATCCTTTTCTTGGTGGCGGACCAACAAGGAGTTCATTTCCAATTTTGTTGTTGGTGATCTGCTTTTTCTTTTTATCGAATATGAGCTTGGTGTTCAGCCTTTGCGCCAATACACCCAATACCATGACCTGACACAATGGACCAGCAATATCAAAAGAAGACCTGCATTTTTCTTCCCCCTTACAGGCTTTTAGGAAATTGGCAAAATGGGTGGATGGGCTCAGTGGAACTTCCGGAAGCATAGAAGCCATGTCCTTTGCCTTTGCTTCGGGGATGATGGCCAATGGAGCGCTGTGTGATCCTCCCTTGAAGGTCAATTCTTTTGAGTAAATGATTTTACCCGGATAGCGTTTGGTATTGATGTTACCTGAAGTTGGCGGTGGAATATCTTTTGCCCTTACCGGTTCACCATATCCTTCTGGCAGCTTGGGCTGGTTGTTGAATCCATCATACCAAGTCAAATCGAGTGCTGGCATGTTATTCCTCTTGGGAAACTTGAAAAGCAAGGTAGAAGCCTGTGGAAAAATCAAAGGACTATGTCCTTCCATAAATAGAGGATCAACTTCGGTTGGCATCCCCAGTTCAAGGAATTGATGGGCCGTATCAATGATATGCGCACCCCAATCACCCAAGGCTCCATTTCCAAATTCAAACCATGATCTCCAGTCTCCATTGATATAGCCTTTGTTGAATTCCTTGAATTGTGCTGTGGCCAGCCATTTGTCCCAATCCATTGTCTCAGGGATGGGTTGTGCAGGAAGAAAGTCTGAAACCTTCATGCCATGCCATCTCCGTCCATTGTTCATGAAGGCGGTGATGGCTGTGACATCTTTGATGATGCCAGCCTCTTTCCAGGCCTTGAATTGAAAATAGTTTTCTTCTGAATGTCCCTGGTTGCCCATCTGACAAGCCACCTTGTATTTTTTTTCTGCAGCCATCATGAGTTCAACCTCATGAAACGTATGTGCCATGGGCTTTTCAACATACACATGTTTGCCTTCAGACATGGCCAGCATGGTGATAGGAAAATGAGAAAAGTCCGGAACGCCTGCTGTAATGGCATCAAACTGCTTCCCCATCTTGTCAAACATCACCCTGAAATCCTGGAACCTAGGAACATTGGGAAACATTTTCATGATTTCCAAAGTATTCGGAGCACCCATTTCAACATCACAAAGGGCAACAATATTGGCCAGCCCGGTACCATGCAATTTTTTGATGATGTCTGCCCCACGGTTGCCAATGCCAATGCAAGCCAGGTTTACCTTATCACTTGGCGCTATCCCATTTTTTCCCAAACCCAGAACAGATGAAGGTAAAATAGAAACACCTGCCAAACCTGCCAGTGCCACACTGCTTTTCTTTAAAAAATCAATTCTTTTCATTCTCCTTTAATTTATTTTACTCAATTATTTTTAAACTGATCAATTTCAGTATGTGAGATTTAGAACCCAAGGGGTCATTTCCATTATTGATGATTGGTTTTCAAGATGGCTTTCTCTTCAACAACCGGCAGTTTTAACCTCAACAATTGCACATCACGTGTATTGTTCAACTGAATCATTGGCATTTCTTTTGCTGTTGGAATACGCAGATCTGTCATCATTGAGGATTGTACATCATCCATCACAATGGCTGGACGAAAATCATCCTGGACATATTTGATCGTCATGTTCCTGACCTCAATTCCACTGGCATGTCTCATGTAAAATCCCCAGGAAGGCAATTCACCCCACATGGAAAACTCCGGATACCTGTCCTTGTTTTCCGGTATTTTGGTGATGGCGTCTGGTGCAATAAAGGCAATATTCTTATCGGCCTTACCGCCATAGGTTATTTCAATATTTTCCAATAAAACATTTTCTACAGGATAGCCAGGAAGCCCCACAATGGATGATGGGATGAGGTTATAAGGCAGAAATGGATGGCCATAAATATGATATTGTGAAGGTCTTCTTGGCATTTTATCCAGACCCGGATTGAGGTGATCGGGTGGACCTTCTAGCGGATATCCCTGATCGGGTTTGAGCAATGGAATATCAGCCTTCACATTCGCAATGTATATCCCCTTCAAACTACCTACCTTGCCATCGACATTTCGATGCCCTCTTCTGATGAATATTGCATTGCCAGTATTGGTTGCTGTTACCCCGCGGATGTCAATGTTTTCCAAAATTCCCCCATCAACAGATTCTAAGGCTATAGCAGAACGATAGGTGTCGTAAATTGTCAGATTTCTGACCACAATGTTTTTGAAACCTCCAACACTGGCTGTTCCCAATTTAAAACCGTTGGCGCTGGAGCGCAGGATGCAACTGTCAATGTAAATGTTCTCACAAAGGAATCTTATGTCTTCTGATTTCAAACAAATAGCATCATCGGATGAGTTGATGAAACAGTTGGTGATCCGAACATTTTTGCTGTCAGTAATATCAAGCCCATCATTGTTCCAGTATGCGGTGCTTTGAACCTTGATCCTATCAATCACCACATTGTCGCACTGCCTGTAATCCTGTATCCAGTCTGATGAATTCTTCAGGGTAATGCCGGTTATTTTAACATTGTTACAGCCCACAAAATTGATGTTGTTCGCCCTGGCAACACCAGGCCTTTTGAACATCCAGATTGAATCGTCCTTCAGTTCTCCTGATCTCAGTTTTTTGAAAATATCCAACATCAATTCCTGTGCCTGCCCATCAATGATTCCTTCACCACTGATGGCGATGTCGTGCTGGTCTCTTGCTGACACAACCGATGGTCTGGATTTGGATTTGACATATCCTTCGGTTGTTGTTGGGCCTAACAAGGTTGCGCCCAACTCCAGGTGAAGATCAACACCCGATTTAAGGAAAATGGAACCCGTCATATAATTACCTGGAGGGATGACCACCCTTCCGCCTCCACCAGCTGACACTCTATCAATTGCTTGCTGAATGGCATCAGCATTGTTGGTTACACCATCTGCTATTGCTCCATACTGTTTTATGCTTTGGTCTTTCATTTGAGAAAAACACAAACTGTTGAACATAAACAAAAAGACAAGCAATTGAACTGATTTCATTTTATCTGTTTTGGAAAAGTTTGGATGAGTCGATATGCTCAAGGTATTTTTGAATAGACTATTACTCTCCTTTTCCTCCCCCTTTTTTATACGGACGAGCTCCTACCTTGGCAAACCAAATAGCATATTCCTCCATCATTGCCTTAGCTCTTGCAGCTTCAACACCAGATAGATCATTCATCTCTGTAGGATCTTTAGCAAGGTTGTACAAGGACCAATATGTTTCCTGAAACTCCTTTACCAGTTTCCAATTCCCTTTTCGAATGGCCTGGTTGCCTTCATGCTCCCAGCAATATGTTCTCTCTGGCGCTTTGTTCTTTGTCCACAAATAAGAGAAACTCTTACCGGCCAGATTGGGTGCTTTTGCACCGGCCAATTCTAGGGCTGTTGGCATCAAATCAATCACATGCCCTGTTCCATCGCTGTATCCTTTTGCTGGTTTGATTTTTGCAGGCCACTGGATGATACAAGGTGTTACAACACCTCCCTCATGCATGTAATGCTTGTACTTTTTGAATGGAGTGTTAGAGGCATTTGCCCAACTCTCGCCATAAATATGATAAGAACCACGCTCGCCTATTTTCTTTTCCGGGTCACTCAAGAGTTTGGTATTGACTGTTTCTGCACAAGCACCGTTGTCTGATATGA
>JACCDW011925610.1_pt1 | contig 14441 bp, 20 predicted proteins | sample 7449781 | NCBI WGS metagenome assembly JACCDW01 (sample SAMN15323449, study PRJNA562643) | freshwater metagenome | isolation source: river surface water | place: USA:Blue River Watershed | collected 2017-08-18
GATTATTGCCTAAAATGGCATATGGCTGAATGATTGCATTAAGAGTTTTAAAGAACTCTAACAAAGCAGGAATAGCGCTACCTACAATGCTCTTAGTAAATAGATCAAATTCAAGCCCTAGCCTTCTAATAGATTTCTGTAATGCTTCAGCCTGCGCTGCTTGTTCTTTGCTTACAGTAGCATTTAAAGTCCCTGTTTCAGCAAGATCCTTTAAATAAGGAGCAATCTCCCTAGCGCTTCTTCCCAATATGGTTTATATGATCGCAGCTTTATTTGCACTATCAGCATAACCATCAAGAGCTTTAGCAATGAGTAGAGTAGCTTCTGCTGTATCCATCTGCCTTAATTGACCAGCAGATAAACCGATAGCGCCTAAAGCCTTTTCAACTTTGCTTGATTCCTCTGTTACAGAGAAAAGAGATTTATTAAATTTTATTAAAGCGCCCTCAAGCGATCCAATCTCTAAACCGCTAATCTTTGCTTGATTTGCTAATGCTGATAGATTCTCAACTGATGCGCCTGTAGCTTCAGCCATATCATCTAGGCGAGCCATAGAATCAATGATTGAATTTACACCGCTAGTAATTTGAGAAATTACACCAGCAGTTAAAACAGTTTTAAAAGCATTGGAAACAAAGCTAGTAGAAGATTCAATCTTCTTCATAGCCCTATCTGTTTCATAGGCTGCTTTGTTTAATGCTTCTCTAAATTGCGCTGTTTCAGCAGTTAGAGAAACTACTAATGATCCTAAAGATGCCATTATTTTTCTTTCCTCTTAACCCTGTGAGCAAACTGCGCTTTTAATACATCAGATGCTTTTTCTTTTGGAAGTGTTTCTAACTTGAAGTATGCCATCCACTCAGTTATTTCAGCACTATCCATTCTTCTTAACATCTCCCCAACTGGCATTCCCAATTTCAGCGCCAAACTAAAGTAGAACTGTCTTTGGGGATGGGCTTTTAGTTTTTTACTAGATTATCTAATTCTTCCTCAGTTAATCTATTTAACTTCTGCGCCACCTTTACACATCTCTCAAGAGCAGTTGCGGATTTCTGACCCAAGGCAATAGCATCTTCATTGCTAAATAATCTTTTGCCTTGATCATCCACAGCAGTAAAGGCTACAAGCCTAGCTCTAATATTATCTAGATTTGCACCTTTACCGCCTACCAATCCTTGTTCCCAAGCATCTCTAGCTTCACCAGTCATCATGCTGATGTAAACCTCACCACCCCACTCAGGAACTTTTACTAACTCTTTTTTTAAATCTACTGCGCTTAAAATTGCTTCTCTATTTAGGATTGCCATCTTAGCTCTCTGTAATTGCTCCAGTAATTTCCAAGGTTACATTGGCTTCTACAACATTATCAACTGCGCCTGATACAGCAAAGCCAGTTACAAATGCAGAGAAACTCCAATTAGTAGCTGGAGAATCATCAGTAAAGACTAATTTAAAATTAGTTTCCTCTCGGCTTGCTCGCTGAGTGCGCAATAGTGCGTGTTGAGTATTGTTAGGAATGTAGTTGATGGTAAAACTCAACTGACCTTCATCAGCCAATCCCATGCGCTTTTCTTTAGCAGCAGAGCTTAGATCGGTTACATCAATAACAGCAGCCGATCCAGTTGGACCACTAAAGGTCTTAATTTCGGCAATAGCAGTAAACACTTCAGGAGAAGCGCCATTACCAATTTTTAGTTGCATCCCTTGTGCTTCTAATGCATTTGAACTCATATTAACTCCTACCTAGTTTGCCAAACATAATAATCCTGAGATACTCTGTAAACAGATAAATCAGGCTCAAAAATATCTTGATCAGTCTGTAAAGTTGCCTTTACTGCGCTTCCTTCAAGAGATGATCGAACAGATTCAGCAAGCACTTTGCAGGCTGAATAAGTCTTTGCATAAGTATCCACCTGAATGCGAACTAAATCAAGTGTAGATGCCCCATCTAGAGTATTTATTGGAGATGAATTAATCCGAAAATACACTATGCAAGGGAATGTAACTTTCTCAGGCGCTTGCAAAGGATAGACCCTGCCATTTGCCAAGCCCTGCAAAGCTGAATAAATTGAAGTTTCAATAGTCATTTTTTAGCCAATTTTTTTGCTTGATCTTGAATTGCCTTATCCAATCTCTGCTTCATTGTTTCTAAAATCTTGCTCCTAGATCCTTCAAAAGCAGGGCGCATAAATGGTTTAGCTTGCATTTTAACAGTTCCAAACTCCAAAAAGCGCCAATAATATGCTTCCCCTTGAACTGTATATTTCTTGCCCACCCTGTTTAATCTGCGATTTTTTGCAGTATCGGCATAAGCCTTCTTGCCTTTTCTAACACCAACTAAGTAAGTTTCCCTACCAGTTCCCGAACCGCTTCTGCTCCTATATCTGTAGATAGATTTTTTAAGATTGCCAGTATCGCCTGCTGGAGCTTTGGCTATAGCTTCATCTACAACTACTTTAGCTGATGCAGAAACAGCAGATCTTAAAGCCTTCTGCTGAATCTCTATAGGAAGCTGATTTAGAGCCTTTTTGATTTCCTCTAAACCAGTTATTTTTACTTGCATTATGCTGGCTTCTTAACTAATACTTCTAGTCCATCGGCTCTACCAATCTCAGCAATGTAGAGGATATTGTAATCAACACCTTCATAGTTAAATAAGGCTGTTTCATCAAAATCTTCCCTGAATCTAATTCTAAATTTCAGAGTAGCTTCAGGAATAAATTGTGCAGATGCAAAATATTCTCTGCCTGTAACTGGAATAATCTCAGCCCATACTGTAGCCAATACTGAATAAGTTAAGATCTCAGCCCCATAAGCATCCCTGCTGGAAGTCTTAACCTTAATTTGAACTCTGCGATCTAGTTTGCCTGCTTTCATTGATCTCTCACAAATACAAATGTGCCTATATCTTCTCTACCTATTTCGGTTTCCATTAGGTTATATTCTAAAAGACTAAAGTCAAAATTACTCATAAATCTTTGCAATCCCTGTTTAGTCCAATACCAGCAATGCTCATCAGGGCGAAAATGCTTACTCCTAAGAATATGCTCTTTATCCTCATAAATAGGGCATGAGATAAAAGCATATTTCTTGATATAGCTCAATAAATGAGTTGGATTGTGAATATGCTCTAGGCTATCCCAAAAGCTCATAGAATCCACAGGATAAGGATCTTTATACTTCCCCACCTCTTTTAGCCAAGCCACCGCATAGGGGTTTATATCAAAGCCATATGCATAATCTAAAGCCTTTACAAATGCGCCTGAGCCAATGCCTATATCTAGAATCTCACTCATTTTATATGCTTGCACTAGCTCTACCCTTGCATTATTAAGGGTTTTCCCTATATCTGTGTTTTCCATCACTAGATACTTTTGCCAATAGGCTTCATCATAGGGCTGATCTTCTACAGGGTAATAGCCAATCCCGAACTTCTTTAGCCAAAGTAATTTACTTTCCAAGAAGCACCCCCAAATTCTTCATAAGAGAATCATTGTTGGCTGTTTCTACATCCATAGGAATATAAACTTTGCCCAATCTATCAGGATCAACCCAGTTAGTTTGGAAAGCCTTATGCTCAAAGTAGTTTGACCAAAGCATTAGAGTAGGGGTATTAAGATGCTGGCTAACAATAGTATTGCCACCGCACCAACCAACAAAAGCAGAAGCCCCTTTAATCAAGCCAAAAAGCTCGCTAAGGCTAGTTTTGCCACAAAGATTAATTACCCCATTATCTTCAAGCTCCTGATTGAATGGCGCATCCCATGAGCTTCCTGTAAGGATCAGCTTGTAGCCCTTAATCTGTTGCATGAAACTTCTAATCTTTTCAGGTGTCATTTTGGAAACCCAATCAGTAAACATCCCATGATTAGAAAAGTAGAAAATGATGTATGGCTCAGTATATGAGCTAGTGCAATCATCTACATTTATTTTGTAATTCCAGTTGATGCCATATTGGGGCATGATGTTATTCATGCTATGCCCAATGCGCAGGCTTCCATTTACACAAATAAAGTAATCATAGCCCTTAAATCCTGTAACTACATCCTTAGAGCCATCCATATACATCTGATGGAATAGGCGCTTTTGCTGATTGCCCATAGGCTCATTGTCATATCCAGCAAACTTTACAAAAGGAATGCGACTTACAAAGCCGTCTGCCCTTGGTCTGCCATCAAAATTCCATACTGTAATCTCAGGGATAACACCTTTGCAGTTTTTCTCAATAAAGGATTCCATCTTGAGCATAACCCAATGAATATCTCCAATACCGCAAATGGTTAGAATCCTCATCTGAACTTTCTGCTTGCTTGATAATGCTCAATTATAGGGTTTACCCTAGGATAGTAATTTCTTGATAGATCAAAGATAAAACAATATTCAGGCGGAAGCTCTGTAATTGAAATATCAGTCATAGATTTTAATGCCTGATCTAGATTTTTTTGATCAAATACTTCAGGATTTTCTTTATTTATTTGAATCCACTTATCTAAAAGCTCGATTGTTCTAGCTGTGTTTTTAAAGAATAGTGTTCCTGAAAGTAGCTCTTTTTCTTTAAATCTGTGAAAAGCTACATCACAATTAAGCTCAGAAAACAGCTTAGGATGATCCAAAACCATGCAATCAGCATCTAGCCAAATAACTGCGGATTGATTTTGTATCTGCTGTTTTATGAAAATTGGCTTGTAATGGGTGTTTGCATCCCATGAGCCTTGATCATCTATGCCTGCAATATGGTAATTTAGCCCTAGCGATTCTAAAGATTGCCTGAGCTTGCCAGCTTCATTTTTATACCTATCGGTATAGTAAGATATAAATTTCATAACTCTTGGGTTATATTTGACCTTGGAAATGTAGTAACTGCAGAATCTCTAGAGCAATTTATAACAGTTAATCCAACTTCTTGCATAATCGGATAAGCATTCTCAATATGCCTTAACCATCTGCGCATATCAGGCGATTTGTTTAGCTTGCTCGGATGTTTTCCAAACCAATGCTGACCTGAGTTTTTAAAGTCATAGCCAAGCAAAAGAATGCGCCTAAAGCCATGCAAGTAGGCAAGATTAATAGCCTGAAATCCGCTATTGTTCCCAGTTGCTATCATTCCTTCTTTGCAGAATAGCGCCTGTGTATCATGCGGAATTATATTTAAGTTATATTTTTGTGCTGCATTCTCATTGATAGTCCACTTCTGCCCAGTAAACTCAGGCTGATAATGATCCCACCATTCCTCATCACAGGCATAAAGCACATCTGCCCAAGGCGCTAGTTTGTAGCAATTATTCACTACATAAACTGATGCCTTGCCTTGGCAATAATTAACATCTTCTTGAGTTAGGCTAGTTCCACTAGCTATGCAAACTGCTGTTTTCACATTCCAATATTCAGGCGATAGAATTGCAGTAAGTTTTGAACAGTAGGATTAACCTGATAAGCCTTCTCTCCGCCTGCTTCTCTGTTTGCATAAAGATCGCCAATGATAAGCATCATGGCAAACTTTAAAGGATCAGGAAGTGGATTTGTATCAGGGCTTCCGCCTGAAGTAAAGCCAACTACATAGCGAATCTTGACATTGTTTTCCTGATCATAAAGATTAGGATAAGTTACATTGTAAGCAGGATAAATTGATGCTGGCTCGGAATAGGTATCAACAATATATTGATTTGCTGCAAGAGTTTGCTCTGCGCCATTCTCATCTAAGTATTTAATTGAAGTAACAGATTGAAGCGGAGCAGATAAATCAATCTTATCCTTCCATCCAGTTAGCGCAAGCTCAACAGTTTGCTGCGCAATAAATCTGTTTAGGTAATTCTCAAGATGCTGTCTAGCTGCTGTAATTAATGCGCTAATCAGCAAAGTATCTGTAGGGCTATCATCTAAGCGCAAATACTCAGAAACATCTGCAACTGTTAAAGGCTCAAAGCTAGGAGCAGTAATAATCTTAGTTGCCATTTTTGCGCTTTCTCACTTTTTTGGTTTCAACAGCTTTCTCTATATGGGGCTTAACTTCTAAATTTTCCCATTTCATTGGTTTAAATTCTGCTACCAATCCTGCATTAATCCAATAATTTGCTACATAAGGATCACAATCAAAAATTTGATCAGTTGTAATATCGCCTAAAGTAGCGCTAATAAAATCTCTTTGTGCTTTAACTAACATGATAAAAATGGGAAGGAGTTTCCCCCTTCCCAAATCATTCCCTATTAAACAGTTAAATTACCATACTGAATAGAAACAGGGCGATAGATTGCCAAAGCCAAGCGAGCTTCTGCACGAACAGTAACCAAGTTCTTTTGGAAGTTGGTATCATCGGCTTCACTCATCTCAACAGTAGTGCCTTGGCGATTCCATACTTGAGCAGCCATATCGAAAGCACCAACCATGAACTTACCAGCAGTCATAGTATTAGTAGCAACTACAGGCAAGCCCCACAAAGTAGGAGCTAAACGCTGTGGTGCGCCAAATACATAGGCTTCATCAGTAGTCTTAGTTCTTTCGATTGCACCCCAATCAGCAGGATTCAAAATAATAGCAGTTGCATTGTAATCAGCAGCAGCTACAGCATAGATAGCACGATTGATGCTATCAATAGCATTATCACCTGAAGATGGAGTAAAGGCTGTGTGATTACCAGCTTTAGCTAGACCGCCAATATTCTGACCCGAACCATTACCATTTAAAAGCTGTTGATCAATGCGGAGATCAACACCATAGCGCAAGCGAGTATCTACATAGCTGGCTAATGCAGGAGCATCATCCATAACTTGCTTAGAGAGCTTGAGCCAATGAGCAATGGTCTTAACAGGTGCGCTGACTAATTCAAAAGTCAAAGCACTTTCAGCTTTAGTTGCAGCTTCAGCAGCTTCAGCAGCATTATTGGTGAATGCAAGCTCACGAGTATATTCAACCAAATTGGAAGAAGTAGTTCCCGAAGGCATAACATCACGAATGCGCAAAGTGCGGAAAGCACCAGCAACAATACCTACTTGGCGCTGTGGAGCAACAATGGTATCGCTGTTAGCAGCAGGAGATCCCGACTGACCAGTAATGGTATTCTTGATCTCTAAGCGAGCTTTAGAAGTGCGACCTTCTGCAAAAGCCTTGAACTCCTCAGAAGTAGCAAAAGACTCACCCAAAGACTTAGGCATCTCATAGCCCTTCTTGATTCCTTCAGCTTGCTTCTGCTCGATCTCTAGAAGGCGATCACCCATTGCCTTGAGTTCTTTAGCAGCTTTCTCAGCAGCTTCAACAGCAGATTTGCTCTCTGCGCCTGCGCTTTTGAGCATAGCATCAATTTCTGATTGCTTCTTCTCAATAGCTTCTACAACTTGATTTAATTGATCTGACATAATTTATCCTTTGATAATATTGGTTAAGCGATTAATAATCATTGCTTGTTCTAACTCAGTCTTTACTTCATCTCGAAGCACTAACTTAATTTGCGCCAGCAATGCTTTTGCGCTTGAGTTGCTAAGGTTTGCTGCATCTCGCAGAAATTCCTCAGCTTCTCGAATACTTTTAATGCTCTCAATATCTGCCTTAACAGAATCAAGAGAAATCCTTGCAGCATTATCAGCAGGGTTATCCACTACTGATACTTCTACAAGATCAATCTTTTTAAGATAGCGAATGCCATCTCGCATTTCATAGCCATTTTCAGGAACTTTAAACCCAATAGATAAGCCATCAATGGTTTGGTTAATCATGCTTGCATAGATCGCATCTGCTGTAGGATGCCCCAATGAAAGCTGACCTTTAACATAAAGCCCTTTTCCATCTTCTTCCATGCTCATCCATTTGCCGATTGTTGCAGGCATATCGGATCTAAAAGAAGTGTGATTGAAATACATTGCAACAGGGCGATTGCGATTAGTAATAGTTTCTTTATAAGCGCCCTTTAGGATTGTGTCATTGTAAGAATCAACCCCATCAAACACAGAAGCATAGCCCTCGAATACTCCAAGATCGCCCATCTTGACTTGGCATGAGCTAAAGTTAGTCATTTTCTTTTCTAACATTGGCTTCCTTACTTGCTTTTCTTCATCAATTCTATCCATAGTTCTACCTTTGGCATTAGCCCAAGTTTGCCCTGCATCTCCACCCCATAGCGCCCATGCAATTCTGCCTGCGCTTGGATAACCTTCTTCACCCTGCCTAAAGCCTTCAGCCTGTTTATCTACTTCATGCCTAGCAAAGTAACTAATCATTCTGCGAACTGTTTCAGGCGATAGCTCCCTTTTATTAGCTAGATCCCTAGCCCTTGCTACACCTACCTCAGTTCCACCTCTATTAAACTCATCTCTCCATGCCAACCCTCTTTTGGCTTCTTCAGCCATAGAATCAGTAGGAGTTAAATCTATTTCCTCACCTCGATAAGTAGCCTTTTCATCTCTCCTGCGCCAAATCGCATAACAAACTGCAACCCTCTGTTCCTCATCAGGGAAATCACTTACAGCTTCTTCATCTCCCATACATCTAGAAACAAATTCTGATTCAGTTTCATTTTCTCTTGGTGTAGGCATAAAACTTCCTTATCTTTGCATATAATAAACCAAAACTATCAAGCCACCAATAGCAATAGCAATTCCTCATCATCAATTCCAAGCTGACCTTCTGCCACAATTTCATCAGTTCTAATTCCTGCACTCATAGGAATAATCTTTGCAGTTGCAGAAATGTATATTTCACCGCTTGCAGTAACTTGATTTGCATGAATTTTTGTAGAAATAGGGGTAATTAGCGCAGATACGCTTCTAACTTGCAATGGTCTTACAAACTCTCCGCCCCTGCCTACATCTGATGGGATCTCATTTCCGCTTGCGCTTACAGATCCAATCTGTGTGCTTCTTTGTAGCCCAATAATCTGAGCAGTTCCATTCTGATCAGCATTTGCGCTTACTGATCCAAATTCAGATTGCAAGGCAATACCTTCAATGGCAATTAGATCATCTACTTGCTCTCCAATATTGCCAGCTTGCGCCTGCGCTTGAAGTCCTTCAAGGCTTATAACTGGATTTTGTGTAGCATTTGCTACAACTTCCCCACTCAAAATGGGCATTTCTATACCCAAAATGGGTATGGAATCTTGAACTTCAGCAGTTATTGGCTCAATTTCTGAGCTTAAAGCGATGCCATTTAGGGCATAAGTAGGACTTTGCTCACCGCTTGCTGTGATAGATTCCGCAAAAATATTGGCTTCTTGCCCTGTAATTGCTACAGAATCATTAACATTTATGTTAATTTCGCCTAGCTCTGAGCTACTTTGTAGCCCATTTATGGCTATATTTTGATTCTGAATACCGCTTGCGCTTATGGTTTCTGCGCTAGAAGTAAGGGATAACCCTGATATTTGTATAGAATCAGAAACAGTTTCAGCTATATTTCCTGCTGATGCTGTTGCTTGTAAGCCAGTTATAGAGATGGATGGGCTATTTAAGCCACCATCATCAAAGTTATTTAGCGCTGAATCAAATAAACCATAGCCATCATCAAATAAAACTGTTGGCTCAGTCCATTGATCAAAATTATTAGGCTGATTGTCAAAATCGCCTAAAGCACTATCAAATAGTGCCATCAGGCAATTCTAATTAGCGCTGAAGCTCCTGCTGCTGGAAGATCAATAGTGAAAGTTCCGCTTACAGAAATCACATCAGAGCCAAAATCAAAGCAGGCTACAGCTTTGTTTGATTTGCTTGAGTTGTAAATCAAGCATCCTCTAGCTGTAATTGTTGAGCTAGTCCATGATGGATCATCAAAAGTAATGTAGGCTGTTCCTGAAGATAGTCCACTAACATAGCCTGTTAAGGTTTTTCCGCCTGCATCATAGCCAGTTCCGCTAACTTCATTAGTGGATGAGTAAGCAGTAGTGCTTGCGCTAAGAGTTGCTGAGGATGTGTATAGAGCAATCTTATAGGTATCAGCAGAAGCATGAACTCCCTCTAAGATCTCTTGCTTGTATGAATTACAAATTGCTGTAGTGATTGCCATAATTATTCCTCTGTGCTTTCTGCGCCTGTTACATTACCTTTTTCATCTCGAACCAGTTTGATCTTCTTTTTAGAAGGCTTTCCATCCGATTCTTGCTTCAAAGTTAGATTAATTGGTGTGCTTTCTACTGTGATATTGGGGTTTAAATCAACCTTTAATGGCTCTTTTTGCTCCTTTATGGTGCTTATTTGAGCCTTTAATTCCCGATCCATATTGCTCATAGCCCCTAAAATCTGCTCAGTTTGTTGAGCCTGTGGGCTAGAAAGCGCTGTTATTGGTGTCATTTGCGCTTGTAAATATGCAACATCTCCCCCCGAAATAGGCTCTAAACCTTCTCTTTGCCTACATTCATTGATAGTTTTGAAGCCTGACATAATGGCTTCTTTGTAAGTTGCGTATCTAGTTTGCTCATCACCCCTAAGAAGTGCGCCAAAATCAAACTCAAATTCAAAGTTGCGCTTATCATCAATCGAAAGCAAGCTATTGCGAATCGCTGATTCATACCTCTCAAGATATGGGCGCAAGCCTAGCTTATAAAAGCCTTCAACAATCTGCTGAATTCCTGATCCCCAAGTAGTGCTGGCTGCTGTGTCATTAATCAACACAGAAGGAACTCCAAAGAAGCGAGCAATATCTTCAATTTGGAATCTGCGAGTTTCTAGCAACTGCACATCTTTAGGATTCATAGAAACTTGCTGATAAGTCATACCAGCTTCAAGCACTCGAAGCGGATCGCCTGAGCCTTGCTGAAGATCTGCGAAGGCTGCTCGGATCTGCTCTCGCTGTTCAGGCTTTAGGAGCTTATCAATAGTCAAAACTCCAGTAGGCTTAAAGCCATTTGATGCCAAGGTTTTAACCCGATCATCTCCAGCAATACCAATTCCGATTGAGTTGCGAGCATAAGCAAGCGGAGATAATCCAACAATACCATTGCTCATCAACTTAATATGCCAAATACTCTCAGCGCTGTAAACTGTTACATCTGTTCCTGAGTTATATCTGTAGGTAACTGTTCCATCAGTAAGCAAAGCAACTTCCATCTGCTCCGCCATTAGGGGCAATAGGCTTACAATCCGCTTGCCAGATCCCCTTGTAATATGCGCATAAGCATTGCCATGCAGAGCTAATTGCATGGTCATAGTTTCAAAAAACTCTAATCTGTTTTGATATTTATTGGGTTTGTTTGCAAAAAGCTCTGCAAGCGGATGGCTGTTATCTAAAATCCTAGTGCCATCATCCTGAATTCTGTAGCAGTTGATTGGCAATCCGCCAATAGTTTCTGAGAGCAATCTAACGCAAGCCCATACTGCGGAAAGTTTTAGAGAAGTATCTTCATTAACTGTAACATTTGCAATCTGATATGAACCAGCATTGGCTTGCTGTAAGCCAGCCTGTCTTTTGCCAGCTATGCCGAAGCCAAATAATAAAGTTGAATACCATGCCATATTAGAGCCTTATTGGATTAGCTAGGAAATCATCAAGAGTTCCTACCTCATTACTATTTGCAATAGCCCTGCTCAATGCCATAATCAAAGCTACCACTCCATCAATCTTATTCTCATGCCTTTCCTTCCTTGGATAGATATTGTCCTTTGCATCCATATGACATACTACATTGCTCACCATCCAAGTAAGAACTGGATCGCCATTGTGATGAAACTTCTTATCTAAAACCAATGCTTCTAATTGCTTCATTGGCTCAGAAAAATTCAACACAGTAGGGCGAACCTCAACCATATTTATTCCTTGATTGAGCAACCTCATAGATAACTGAGTAGCCTGAAATGGATCATAGGGAACTTCAATTACCGAAAAGCGCTTGCAATCTTCTAGAATTTTATTCTCTATCACCATAAAGTCAATGATTGCGCCATCAGTAACAGTAAGTAATCCAAGAGATTCCCATCCTGAGTATTGCGAATTCTCGCCTTTATCTACAGTTTCTCTTGGCAAGTAATAATCGCCAAAGGCATAGTAATGCCCATTCCTTTCAAAAAGTTTTATTTGTGCTGCAATATCTGTTTTGGATGCCAAATCCAAAGCAAGAAAACAGTTCTCACCTTCAAAATCTTCTACAGATAAGGAAGGCTCTGCGCAGGCATCCCAAGCTCGCATATCCATCCAGCTTACATCCGCATTTACCCATTCATTAAGATGCTTAGTTCTAAAGTTATTGGCTGCGCTAGGCATACTCATTGCTTTGGATTGCAATGGAAGTAGAACCTCAGGCATTACAGAAACTCCCCAGTTAGGATTGGCTTTCTTCAAGGATTCTTCTGTAGTCCAATCATCATCCTTATCTAAACCATAAATAATCCCAAATTGAGTATCATCTGACCCAGTTTTTTCTAGAACTTTGCGCACAAAACCCCTTACTTCATAGCAAATTCCAGCCCGATTTGAGCCTGCTGTAGTGATAATCCACAGCATAGATTGAGTTCTTTTGCCAATAGAAGTTTCTACAACATCATAAACAGCCCTAGTTTTGTGGGCATGAAGCTCATCAATAATTGCAAAATGGGTGTTTAAGCCATCCAAAGTAGAGCCTTCTGCGCTTAGAGCTTCAAATTTTGATGCTGTTTTTAGCTGATTAATATTGTGCGCATTCACCTCAATCCCAAAATGCGACCTCAAGCCAGCAGTTCTCCTAGCCATTTGTTGCGCATCTCCAAATACAATCTTGGCTTGATCCCTTGTAGTTGCAAAGCTATAAACCTCAGCGCCACCCTCACCATCAGCGCAGAGCATATACAACCCAATCGCACTACTAATCGCACTCTTGCCATTGCCCCTAGGAACTTCAATATAAGTTCTGCGAAAGCGCCTATAGCCTGTATCTTTATGAACCCATGAAAACACAGTCATTAGAATAAAGACTTGCCAAGGCTCTAATTTGATTGGCTCGCCTGCCAGCTTGCCCTTGATGTGCGGAAGCTGTTCTACAAAAGTGCAAACTCTTGCGCCTTTGGATGGATCATAGATGTAGGGGAAATCCTTATCCCCTTCTCGCATCAAATCATCCAGTTGCCTTCTACAAGCTAATGCAACATATTTGCTACATAAACCCTCTTTATGCATCATTTGTGATACATAATCGGATGCTATCTTTTGGTAATCAGCCATTAGCTAATTTAGCCCAAGGATCATCTTGTATTTCTTCCTCTGCCAATACTATGCGACTTCTACTTGTAGGGGTAAACCCCATCTCACTAGCGCATTTCATCATCATTGCAGCCTGTGTATTTAGGATGCCAACATAGGGCGATTGGATCTGATAGCCTTTAGGAGAAACAAAGACAATCCCCTCAGTTTGTAACTGCTCGGATGCAAAGCGATGTAGATCTTCCGCCACCACCCATGCAGTTAGAACCGATTTGTCTAAGCGCTTGAGCAAACCAGCAGGCGCATTTGAGATTGCATAATCCCAAGAAGCCTTTTGGCTTTCAGTAAACCATTCAGGTGCTTGATCTAGATTCTTGCTCACTACTGGCTCTCTGTTCCTTCTTCTCTCATCTTTTTTTGTAAAAGTTCCTTGCACTACTTTCAGTTCAGTTGGCTTAGGCTTCCGACCTCTCATTGTTTTTTCCTATTGGTTTTCTCTCTTGATAGTTTCTCTCTTTACCCTAAGGTTAATTTCAACTGTGTAGAAATTTAACCCCGACTAGCGCTTGTGCGCTGTCTTAATTCTACTTCATTTATGCCCCCCACTACCTATAGCCTATACCTATCAATTATTATTTTCGATAGCTTTAACCTTATACCCGAAGCCCCCATCCTCTTGCGCTGTCTTCCGACTATGGCAAGGCTTACAAAGTCCTTGATGGTTATCCTCTAACCAAAAGAGATCCTTATCTCCCTTATGGGGAATGATGTGATCTACTTCTGTTGCAGGGATTAGCTTTCCATCTTCTAAACACTTCAGGCATAGGGGATGCGCCTTGAGATAGTTGCTTGCATACTTGCGCCAATTCCATGAATACATTCGGCTATAGTCTGTATTCCTTATTGATTTCCTTCTGTTCTCTTGCGCCTGATAGAGTTCCTCATGCTTATTGCAATACCTTCCTTGGTCTATGGTCTTGCCACAGCCTGCCCAGTTACAGATTGTCTTGGGGCGCAATGCCATATGGTTATCCCTAAGTGATTGATTACTTTTAATTTTCTTATTAAACAGTTATTATCTGTGTAATCTTATTATATAAGGTAAGCATATGATGAATAGGAATGGTGCAGGCTTTTACTTAACTGATGATGAGTTTATAGCCAAATGGAAAGAAAACCCTAGTCCTACATTGATGGCTCAAGCTACTGGATTTAGTGTAAGAGCTATTTACAATAGGCGCAGAAACATAGAGATTAAGCAGAAGATTGAATTACCTACAGATGCTTGTTTAAGAGAAGAATATAACAATACTAAAAAAGAAGAAAAACTAGCAAGGCAAAAAGCACTAAA
>JACCDW010111252.1_pt1 | contig 14440 bp, 27 predicted proteins | sample 7449781 | NCBI WGS metagenome assembly JACCDW01 (sample SAMN15323449, study PRJNA562643) | freshwater metagenome | isolation source: river surface water | place: USA:Blue River Watershed | collected 2017-08-18
ATATATGGACAAACCAGAGTATGATTCTTTAGGTAAATCTTGGAAAGATGCACCTGATTGGTGTGATGATTGTGTAGCAAACCCAGGAGAGAAATGTCCTGATTGTGGCTATACTCATAACTGCTAAAAACCACGGTATATAAACATTACGATAGGTCCTTTATAGCCCTATTGACCAAACGGATCAAACCTTTTCTGGTTATCTTCGACGCATCAAATGTCTCCGTATATCCGCCTTGTGGCATATCTGCCTTATCCAGGAAAGAACCATACCTCTTAGTGAGTGTATTTACTACTAGGGATTCTACTGCTCTTGCCTTATCCCGTTCGGAAAACCACCAATACTTAATCAATATCCAACCCTTGGTCCTATGGGCTGCAAACCTTCTACCTGACACATCTGATATACCTATTTTGACAGCCTTATACACAGGGCTGTATAGTATATATAATAGGGTCATTAGTCTATTATACTTGACTTCCCCCGCAAAAGTTGCTATGATTGGTGCATGGTCTGTAGAATTTGCCTTCAACATAAAGATATGTCTCAAATGGTTATTAATCATACAACTCCAGTAAAGGTCCACTACAAGGATATCTGTAAACCCTGTGCTGGAGAGAAAAGCAGACTCGTTAATAATCTAAGAAAAGCCAACCCTATACCAGAGGATCATGCCTGTCCAATATGTCATAAGAAAGATAAAAAGTATTATTTAGACCATGACTGGACGACCAAAGAGTTTAGAGGATATCTGTGCAATGCCTGCAATGTAGCACTAGGACTATTAAAAGATGATGTATCTATTCTTAATAGGGCTATACTTTACCTGTCTTGACATACCCTGCTAAATATGGGATACTTTGTATATGATAAACATGGAAATACCAGACCCATTTACTGCCTTTCGCATAGAAAAATATAACCGTACAAAAGGATTACGATATGACTTCTTTTCTGGCGAATGGGATATGGAATGTGGTGCATGTGGAGAACCTCTCAGCGCTCCTAATAAAAAGACAATGACCAAGATTCGACTATATCATACAAGAAATGAGTGCCTGGGTGGATACTGAAAAAACCTTTGACCAAGAGTTTAGTGTTGAAGACATTACGAATGCCATTGTAGATCAGGCTAAGGCTGAGGTTAAGGCTAGATATGGTAACAAGAAAAGACATCGGCAGTAAAAGATAGATTAACCTTTATTGCCCGTATAGGGCATATAGTGGTTTGTTATCTCTATTTTGCGCCGAACTTTAAAACTTGACTTACCGCCGAACCTTTGATACAATTGATATATGAAAAAAAACGAATGCCAAAAATGCGGACTTTCACAGAAAGATCCATTATTTTGGAATACTCATCAAACCATGAGTGACGGACATATCTGGTGTACCAATGCCAAAAGATCCTAAGATTATGTCTATGGACTGGAGAAGCCTAGGCTATTGGCCAGTATACAAAGACGGAAAGAAAGTATGGGTACCTAAAGATGCAGAACTATTCGAAGGAACATCACAGGACTAAGATTCTTCCATTACGATGGATAGGAAATATCTTTGGAGAGTTTGCTGCCAATCATTTAATGGCTGCTGCTTATCTAGATGAAGATGGCATGTATGGGTTTAAGTATAAATACCACGGATTTTTTTGGAAGTATCTTAATAAGCCTTGGGAATGGTGGGGAACATACTACACTATAGACATTGATGCAATGATGGCTGCCTGGGATGAAGAACTAACTAAAGAGACACTAGAGGAAGTTGGATCTGATTACGATGAAAACGGAAAACCCTACTGGGAAAACGATAAATAGAGTCCTTGTATGCCCAACCTGCAAGAAAGAGTGGGTATTACGATGGGGAGTCATGGCCAATGAGTCTATGTTTAGACATATGAAAACTGAACACAAGTAGAATCTTAAATGGTATAATGGGTATATGAATAAGACAAAATGTTTCTTCTGCGACAGAGAGGCCATATACTATGATGTTGTTGTTGACAACCAAGAGTATATAGTCGCAGATGTTTGTGCCAAGCATAACTCTGTAGAGTTTGTTTCTTAGTCTTATCTATTTACCCCGAAATTAAGGTCAAATATGGAAAATTTTATGAGTAACTATGCTTCTTGGGTTCTAGCCCTAAGCGGTACAGCAGCAATATATTTTGTTGGAAGAAAGCAAATCTGGGGATGGATATGGCTTACATTTAATGAAGGACTATGGATATTTTATGCCTTAGCAACAAAACAATACGGGTTTATCTTTGCTGCAATTGCCTACTCAATTGTATATATCAAGTCATATAGGCACTGGAGAGATCTAGAAAATCAAAGGACATCTTGGAGGTCTTTTTGTAGTTTAATCTGGAATAAGAAATAAATGATGTATAATTGTCCTTATGAGACCTTTATATAATATCAGCCTAAACTCCGCAGACGGAGAGCCAAACTTTTTAGAACAGTTTAAAGGCAAAGTAACACTATTAACAAACACAACTGTTGGTTGTGGCAATGCTAATCAAATGGAAGTCCTACAGTGGCTTCAGGATAAGTACGGTGGTGATGATTTTCAGGTTATTGGTATTCCTACTAACGACTATTGTGGTCCAGGAATCACTCATGGAAAGTGGTCTCAAGGTATTACTTGTGGTGCTGACTCTCAAAACTATGGTAGAGATGTTTATGGAACTACCTTTCAATATTCAGAAATGGTAGCATCAAACCCAAATGGATCAGTAAGCGAACTTCCAGGAAAGAATGGTTTGGGTCAAGAGCATAAGCCACCTCATAATCTTTATCAAGAAATTGCAGAGCAAATGGACATCCTTGGTAAAAAGCATTATGAACTTGAAACACATAAAGAACAAGACTATTATTCTTTCTGGCTTAACCTGCATCAAAGTTCTGGTGCACAGCAAGGTGGAAACTTTGAAAAGTATTTAATTGATAGAGATGGATATATTGTTCGATGGTTTCAATGCACAGTATTAAATTATGACTCCGAAAAGGGAGTTAAAGAAGCAGCAGAAGCAGCAGGTATTCCTATCAGTGTTGGTCCTGGAAGATCTAAAAAGATTTTTCAAGAAGAATATGATTTAGTTTGCAAAGAAATTGAAGAAACAATTGCAGGCAAGAAATCTATCATTAACCCTAACGCATAAACAACTAACAGAAAAGGTGTAACCTGAATGATATACTCTAAAGAGGACTACAAGGAAAGAGATGTCTCTAAACTATCAGAGATATGGGAACCAAGGAAAGAATATATAGAAAAAGATCTTTGGGTAATACGAAACTTCCTTTCCGATGAAGAGTTAGAGTGGCTAAACAAAGAAGCAAACGATCCTGTTGGTTGGTATGACACTATGAGATCTCCTTATGGTTGTAACACTAAAAATAAATTCTTAGGATACATACCAGATTATGATCCAATTAGTGGTGCCCTTCTTGTTCCTAAAGACAATTCTAGATGGGGATATAGAGATCCCGTCGGATATTTTGAGCCAAGACTTGAGGCTGTAATGCCTAAGTATTTTGCTGGCGCTGGCGCTCTTCAATCTTTCTTTGAGGTTCCAGATGAACAAATTATAAGGGAACTAGGCCATGATGTAGATTATGCAATGGGGTGGCACTATGAAAGAGATGATAGTGATGATGACGAACAACAAAAAACTATTGTAGAAAATTCAAAGACACAAAATAAAAAGATATTGAGTCAAGGAAAGATCACTGCATCATTAAGCATTTATATTAATGACAACTTTGATGGTGGAGTTCTTGAGTTTAAGAATAAAGAATATTCTATCAAGCCAGAAGTTGGCATGCTTGTTAATGTTCCACTATACAAAGAGTTTGAGCATAGAGTTACTAAGGTTACTAATGGTAATCGACACACTATCTATGGAAGATGTTGGGACAGCATAGCAGGAATATACAAATCAACTGATGAAGATTGCTAATGAGTAAAAGAATACTTAAGGATGGATCAGAAGTTGAGTCATTTGATAGCCCAGTTGATTTAATTATACATACTAAGGCTCCAGAAAAATGGAAACTAACTGATATGGAAACTGGAGAAGAGTACCTTGGTTCAGAAATAGGAACTGATTTTGCGGAAGTACTAAGAGAAAAAGTTAAGAAAAATAAGATAGGTACTTGGGTAAAGACAAAGGGTAGATCAAATTAATTTTTATTATCTAGTTTATCTCTAAACTTATTAGCCTCTTCAAATGCTTCATGATCCAAAGTATATCTAAGATGAGAGTTATCTTTTTGCTTCTTTGCATTAGTAAATCTAAAAAAGATCATCTTTACAAATTCTCCTGGCTTAAAGTCTTTTCTTGGTCTCCAATGAATACTTTCATTAGGATTAAAGACTAATGCACAGTTGTCTTTAATATCATATATCCCTGTGTTCAACCCTATATCCCAAGATGTATTTGATTTTAGTTGATAATTTATTATTAATTCAGTGCTATCTCCATCAAAATGTGGTGGAAGGTTTGGAGTTCCATACTTAGAGTTATATTCTACATATGTGGCACCCATTAAAGAAATATCAAAATCTACAAAAGAGTTTGCAATGTTTCTTAATTTTATCATTAAGTGTTCGCTATCTATTTTTTCAAGAGTTGTCTGAAGTCTACCCAAATCTTTAGATACAGATAATCCAGTGGTATCGTCATAAACAAAAGATCCATCCTCATTTACAGGAGTCTTAATATTATCAGTCATATTTAAAAAATGTTTTATCTCATCTTCTGAAAACATATTTTCAATTCTGTTAAATAGCATAGTTTATTATATCACTAAATCATTGACAGTAGGTCTGATATTGGTGTATACTTTATATATGAGTGTAGAAGAAAAGATTCTAAGAGAAGAGATTGCAAGAGAGATAGAGGCAATTCCAATTGAAGCCTCTAAAACCAATGCCCTTGGAATGCGTATTGCTGCTGCAAAAATTGCAAGAGGAGAGGATAACTATATGACTAAATGGTTTGAAAGGCAGGTGGACTTCGAATGATTAACGCTTTGTTTTTACTTCCAGCATTTTTTGCTGGTTATATTGTATGTTATTTTGTAATGACATATAAGGTAGATCAAAAATAATATGAAACCAAAAGCATATATATTTGATGTAGACGGCACTTTAGCCAATGTAGATCCATACCTTCACTATGTTCGTGGCTCTAATAGGGATTACGATGCCTTTCATGAGGCCTCTATCGATGCCCTGCCAAATTTTGAAGTAGTTCAAATGCTGAATGAAGCATTTTTTGATCAAATGCATGTCTTGGTAGTAACATCAAGAAAAGAAAAGTGGCGTGGAATAACTTCTTTGTGGATGGCAAAAAATGATATTGGCCACCATGCCTTGTACATGAGACATAATGACGATAACAGGCCTGACTATGAAGCAAAAAAAGATATGCTAACTGAAATTAGAAAGCATTGGAATGTAGTACATGCTATAGATGATAACCCAAATGTTATTAAACTTTGGGAAGAGTATGGAATTCCTACTACCAAAATAGGTACATGGGACGGAAACAAAAGTTGACTAAAACACTAAAGAATGGTATGATTAATCTATGAAAAAATCAAACAATAAAGCATCTCAGCACAAGATTAAGAGAGCCTTAAAGAATAAGCAAAGACTAAAAGATAAGCCACACCCTTCAAAGTTTGAACGAAAGCAGAATAGAATTAGAGAGCAAATTATTATGAACTCTTTAAATAATGCAAACCAAACTATCTCTGGAAACTAAAGGCTAGTTCCTATATGGATAAAGACTTATGGGATCAAATGACCAAGTTTACCCCTTTGTCAAAAATGATTAATGAAGATGTTCTTCCTAATTTAAATAAAGTAGAAGAAAATATCTGGGTCATTAAAGATTTTATAAAAGATACAGAGAGACAGACCTATGTTGATTATGCAGAAAGTCTTGAAGAATCAAAGTGGTGGGAAAAAAATAAAAATTGGTGGTTAGGAAAGTTTATAGTTATCGATGAGTTGTCTCCATTAAAAGAGTTATCTCAAACTATTTTAAATAGAGTTAAGCCATTTTTAAACAATAGCATCCATCTAGGTGCTTTTGGATCACTACATAGAATTACAGAGGGTCAGGGAATGTTTATTCATACTGACAATCCAACAGAAGTTAGAGATATTTATGATGAGTATGGCAACAAAGTTGGAGAAGGTTCTGGATACAATAACTATGCCATGTTGGCAATAGTTGTCTATCTAAATGATTTTAATGGAGGAGAACTATTTTTTCCATCTTTGGGGATTGACTATAAGGCCAATGCTGGAGACCTTGTATTCTTTCCTGGAACTGGAAAAGAATATGATCATGGAGTTAGACCTCTTCTTCCTGGACCTACAAGATATGTAACAACTGGTTTTGGATATCATAAAAATGCAGAAGATTTAAAAAAGGCTCAATATGTATTTGAAGATACAAAAACTGGTAAATTTATTGAGTCTGATCCAACATCTTAATTTGCAATTTGTTTTTGATTGGGGTATAATTAATACATGGTAGATCAGGATGAAGTAAATAAAATATCAAAAGAAATAAAGCGCTATATTATTAAGCAACATATGAAAACATATTACTATACCACTATTGGAATATTGTGTTTTCTTCTTGGAACATTTTTTGGACTACTAATTAAATAAGGACTAGCACCAGTAGCCAAGTTGGTTAAGGCCCCGAACTCATAATTCGGTTATCGTAGGTTCAAGTCCTACCTGGTGTACTTTACAAAATACTTATGAAAGGATATAATTATTATATGAAACTGTTTGGACTAACTTTTCAAAGCCCTATTGTACGCTACAAAGTAACAGATCTTGATCAACAGATATATGACGAAATTCGTGCCTCTATTGTTGAAGATATTATTAATGAAATGAAGGCAGAGACTAAACATAATATTGAGGTTATTAAACTGTTTGGACCACGACCATGAGTGCAGACAATTATTATTTAGTTAGAAAACATCCAGCAGGTGGATTTACATATGTAATGGGATTTGCTTCAGATGTAGATGATGATGGGTATGAAATAATTCCAGAGGCTACCATTTCTGATCCCCGCTTTGATACTAAAGAGGCTGCCATGAGTGCATGTATTCATGAGTATGCAGAGTATGGACATAATTATCACTGGGAAACATGCGATAAACATAATGTAGAACTTTTGTGGTGCGATACCTGCGGAGACTGTGATGAGTACTGTAAAGAATGTGATTATTTTAAGGGGCATTTATAGTGAAACTAAACATTGAATATAAAATTAAAGATGGTCAAAAGGCTATTATTAGTACTGAAGATGATATATATGGATGTAGAACTTTAATTCTACCGTCCCATCTTGCCATTGAAATTTATGAAGCATTAACAGAAGAATGGACTATGTAATGGATAAAGAACAATTAACATTACAACTTCTTATGGAATATTCAGGCAATATAGAAGATGCTTTAGTTAAAAAAATATTGCAAGATCTTGAGACTGTCCTTCGTGAACAGGTAGCACAAGAAATTGCTGCTGTTTGGAGAAAAACAGATAATCCAGAACATTTAACTTATGCAGATGGATTAGCAGATGCAGTTGATATTGCTAGGAATGGGGAATAAATGATAAACCATCCACACGAAGACAATTGTCAAACATGTTGGTTAATTGATAACGCAATTAGACCAGTTATTGAGTATCAGGTAAGAAAAAAGATAGCAAAAGTAATGCGAGAAGTATATCCTCATCCATCAGAAGAAGCAAAGGCTTGGGCATATGCTTATGCTGAAATGATTGAAAAGGAATTATCATGAGCAAAAAAAAGATTGAAAGACCAAAGTATATTATCAAGGTCACTCGTGACTGGAGATATGGGAAAAGAGCCAGATTCTGGGAGATTCAAAAGTGGTATGAGAGAGCAGAAGGTGGCTACTGGGATCGTGCCTGCAAAGGTGGATTAGCATACACTGAATGGGGTATGTGGAGAGCAATCAATAAAAAACTAAAGAAGATGGACTTTGGTTATTATGAAAACTATTTTAGTTTAGATAAACAAGAGATAAAGAATCCTAAATGACACTTGAAGAGGAGATCATTGAACTAACTGCTAAATGGTATAAATATGTTGGTATGGACCATCATAAAGACCGTGATTGTCACTGGTATATAACAAAGACTTATTCATATGGACAGGAACCATATTGGGTGGCAAGTCATCATGGATACCGTTCTGAAGTCTGGTACAGCCCTAAGTGTGATACTGAGGAGTTGGCAGAAACTCTTTTGCGTGATAAACTTAAAAAATTGGTAGAAGAGGCTATTTGGTATTTAAAGCGGGATCTTGATGATCAAGATGCTCTTGACTGGATGGTTAAAACAAAAGAACAAGTAGAGCAAATGATTAAGGAATTAGAAACAAATAAATAAAATATTTTTTAAATTAAGCATCTGTAACTCAGTTGGTTAGAGTACCCGCCTTATATGCGGAGAGCCGAAGGTTCAAGTCCTTCCAGATGTACAAAGAAACCCCTCTAGCCCAGTGGTAGAGGCAATGGACTTAAAATCCATACAGCGTTGGTTCGAATCCAACGAGGGGTACGATTAAAGGTTGCGCTGCAGGTATAGAGACTGACTCCCGACGGGGACAACTGGAGGACAACGGGCTTATGTAAATCCTCAAATATCACGATTGGTAGGTTAGTCTGCTCGTAGACTTACTAATCACTTACCTCTGTAGTTCAGTGGACAGAACGATGGACTTCTAAGCCATGCGTCGCAGGTTCGATTCCTGCCAGGGGTGCTATAATTGATGGATGATGATAAAATACTATTTATACACAATATGGTATAAAATAAAAAAGATTTTTAAGAAAAAGGAAAAGGGTAGGTTTATATACTAATGCACCCTCTTCACTTTATGGTATCTGATACCCATGAAGATAAAATAAATCATCTTGGTAAAAGTCACTACATTCAAAACTATTTAAACAATCAACTAGGATATTCTTATAAAAATAAAAAACAGTTTGGACATAATAGTTTTAATATGACTGTTGATATAGATACAGAGTATAAGGTCAATAACTTTGGTTTTCGTGATAAAAACTGGGAAGGTTATGCAGAAGTTCTTGCTGTTGGATGTTCTAACACATATGGGGTTGGCTTACCTTCTGATGGAGTCTGGCCTTCAATTCTTGCTAAAAAGATAAACAAGGAAATAAGAAATTTATCAAAGCCTGGAGTATCTATTCAGGAACTAGTATTCCAAATCTTTGCTTACTGTAAAGAGTTTGGAAATCCAAAAACGATTGTATGCTTGTTTCCAGATCCTTTTAGAATGATTGTTCCTACAAAAAAAGATTTTTTAATAGCAAACAATATTAATAGTGTAGGCCCAACAGAAACTGTACAGTTAAACAGACAAGAATCTGTTAAAGAATATCTAAAAAGACCATACAACTATAATGATTTTCTTACAATGGAATTTCCTTTATTTTTTTCTATGAAGGCCTTACATATGCTAGAGCAGTACTGCAACTCAAACGAAATAGAACTTATTTGGTCTTGCTGGGACTTTAATGTTCACGATGTTTTTAATAAAATAGAAAAACTACCCTTTAATAGTTTTGTTAATGATGAACTATATCATTACGATAATCCTGGAAATGAGTGTCATGAGGAATACAGGGAAATATTCTTAAAATATTTTGATAGGGGTCAGGATATAGAAAATGGGTACGAACATTCTCACCCAGGAGTTCATTGGCAAATTCATGTCGCTGAAATTTTTTATAAAAATCTAAAAGGTTATGGGTGCTAATAAAATGATACAAACAGTTCCAGTAGAGTTTGAGTCTGTTAAATCAATAAAAGATAATATTGATCAATACAAAGAAAAGTTTATTAAAGATTCTTTAGTTGTGTTTAGAAATGCAAACCTATCTTTTAATGAACAACTAGATCTACACAAGTTTATTGGTGAAAGTTTTGGATGGCATACGCACAGAGAAGAAGGAAGTCATTATCAAGAAAATCATGGACACAACCCTAATGTAGGGGTTTCTGGATCAGAAGATATTATGTTAACCTGGCATGTAGAACACTTTTACTACTCTAACCCTATAGTTGCTGGAACATGGAATATGTTTCATCTTAATGCAGAAGATGGTGCTGGCAAAACATATTTTGTAGATACCTCTAAAGTTTATGAACTTCTTAGTATAGAGATGCAAGATTTTTTAAATAGGTGTATTTTAAAAACAAAAACGCAAGAAGAATTACGCCCCTTTGCAAATGAAACAAAGTATAGCGTGGTTCTACCTCACTGGCTTACTAAAAAACCAGTAATAAGAATATCTCTTTCTCGATGGGTAGACGATGAAATATTTTCTATTGACGGAAATACCCCTACAGAAAAAGATTACGAGATGTTTAAAAAAACAGCGCTAAGAGTAATAGATTTAATAGAAACCGATGAGTCTATAAGAATAGTTCATAATTGGAAAAAGGGAGACCTTGTTTTAATGGATGCGTTTAAATTAGCACATGCCGTTACTGGTGGGTTTAAACCAGAAGACCGTGAATTTACTGGCATCTGGGGATATAGAGATCCAATAATCTACGAAAGTAGCAAAAACTCTGCCTCTATGCTATAATTATTCATAAGGGTGTGGTTAGCCTATATTTGTCGGGAAACTTATATAGCCTATGTTGCAACACCACACCCTCCTAATTTTTGTAATACATAACAAATAGAAAGAGAAAACTCATGAGCGAAGTAAAGTGTCCATACACTGGCAAGACATACACAACAGAGGCTACAAAGAATAATGATTGGTGGCCTAACCAACTAGATCTATCGCCACTAAGAAAGCATTCAGAAAAGTCTGATCCAATGTCAGATGCTTTTGATTATGCTAAAGAGTTTAGTAGTTTAGATCTTGATTCTATTAAGGCTGATATTGATACACTTTTAACTACCTCGCAAGAATGGTGGCCTGCAGACTATGGTAACTATGGTCCATTCTTTATTCGTATGGCATGGCACAGTGCTGGTACATACAGAGTAACTGATGGTCGTGGTGGTGCAGGTGAAGGTCTACACAGGTTTGCTCCACAAAACTCGTGGCCAGATAATGGTAACTTAGACAAGGCTCGTAGACTTCTTTGGCCTATCAAGCAAAAGTATGGCAAGAAGATTTCATGGGCAGACCTAATGATTCTTGCAGGCAATGTTGCACTTGAGAACATGGGCTTTAAGACATTTGGTTTTGCTGGTGGTCGTGCAGATGTTTGGGAATCTGATGATACATACTGGGGCACAGAAAAAGAATGGCTTGCAGATAACCGTTATAGCGGAGACCGTGAGTTAGAAAATCCTCTTGCTGCAGTACAGATGGGCTTGATTTATGTAAATCCTGAAGGACCTAATGGAAATCCTGATCCAGTTCTTTCTGCACGAGACATTCGTGAAACTTTTGCTCGTATGGCGATGAATGATGAAGAAACTGTTGCACTTATTGCAGGTGGTCACGCATTTGGTAAAGCACATGGTGCAGGAGATCCTTCGCATGTTGGTCCAAATCCAGAGGCTGCACCTATTGAAGACCTTGGTCTTGGATGGAAGAACTCATTTGGCAAGGGTAATGCAGAAGACACAATCACAAGTGGTATTGAAGGTGCATGGACTGCAACTCCTACTAAGTGGGATAACTCATATCTTAAGTTACTATTTAAGTATGATTGGAAGCAAACAAAGTCGCCTGCTGGTGCAACACAATGGATTCCAACAGATGAGTCTGCTGCTAATTTAGTTCCAGATGCACATGTTGAGGGCAAATTCCATGCTCCAGTTATGACTACAGCAGACCTTGCATTGAGGTTTGATCCAGAGTACGAAAAAATTTCACGACGATTCCTTGAAGACTTTGACTACTTCTCAGATCAGTTTGCTCGTGCATGGTTTAAGTTAACTCATCGTGATATGGGTCCAATTTCAAGATACCTTGGCAAGGAGGTTCCTTCTGAGCAACTTATCTGGCAAGATCCAGTAGGAACTCCTACAAGAAAAGACTTAACTCAAGAAGAAGTTACTGCTATCAGAACAAGAATTGTTGACTCAGGACTATCTGTAAGCGACATGATTGAAACCGCATGGGCATCTGCATCTACATTCCGTAAAACAGATAAGCGTGGAGGATCAAATGGTGCACGAGTTGTTCTTGCTCCACAAAACACTTGGGATGTAAACAATCATGATGCAATCAATAGAGTAGTAACTGTGCTTAATCCCATTAAGGAAGAGTTTGGTATGTCTTTGGCAGACCTAATTGTTTTTGCAGGCATGATAGCAGTACAAAAGGCTAGTTATGATTCTGGTTTTGATCAGGAGATTCCTTTGTCCTTCTATCGTGGAGATGCAACACAGGAACAAACAGATGTCGAGTCATTTGCTGTTCTTGAACCAAAGTTTGATGCATTTCGAAACTATATTCATCCAAGCATTACTGCACCAGAAGAGGTTTTGTTAGTAGAGAAATCAAACCTGCTTGGCCTAACGCCAGTAGAGATGGTACTACTTTTATCTGGAATGAGAATGCTAAGCAATAACAAGTTAGATAATAGTTATTTAGTTAAACTACTTTCCTATGTTAATGCTGAACAGGCAGTAGGTGTTCCTCGTGTAGACCTTATCCTTGCCTCTAACTCAGAACTTAGAGCAATTGCTGAGGTATATGCAGCAGATGATGCTAAAGAAAAGTTTGCTAAAGACTTTATTGCAGCATGGACAAAGGTTATGAACGCTGATCGATTTTAGTAAAAGGTCCTGGGTATGACTTAAAACTACCCAATATTACTTTTTAGGGTGTTTTGCAAAATATGGCGCAATCTTTGACTTAATACGACCATCTTTGTATAATCTTACAATCCATCCATCTTTAATTTGAATAGGATTAAAAGCATGTGCTTTTTTCTTTGGCATTATATTGTATGTCTTTCTGTTTGGTTTCTTGTATAATCTTTACCAAAGTCAGCAAACAATGCTTTATCTTTTTCACGATTAACAATTCCTCTTGACCATGAGAATCCTGCATCTCCACCCCATGCTAACCACATGATATATCCATTAGATGGGTTTGCTGAGTTACCCCAGTCCTTGCCCTTTTTGTCTACTTCATGGCGTGAGAAGTATGAGTACATTCTCTTAACAGTACTAAGAGATAATGATTCACCTCTTGCTAACTGCCCTGCACGAGTCCAGCCAACTGCAGTTCCTGCACCATTAGCCTTTCCATCTTCTTTAAACTTAATTGCTCTACGAGCAGCAGATCTTGCTCCCGCTGGTGGTGAGTAACCCTCAGCCTTTTCCATAGAGTCTGTTTCATAGACAACAGTATCATCATCTTCCCATAAGTCATCTGCTTTTGCAGCAGGTACACAGTTAGGAACTGGTTTGCCATTATCTCCTGGTTTCATTCCACGCTGAACATAACCGTCCCAACATGGTGCCTGCTTGTTAATATCTGAACAGCAATCGCTTTTCATTTCTTTAGATTGACAAACAGGACAATTTTCACAACTTACATTTAATTGCTTGCATGTTTCACAACCACACCCTTGATATGTATCTGTTGGCATAATTGAATCATCAGCCTTGCCTACTGATGCATCGTATGCTGCCATTGCCATCTCTTCTTTGGTTGGCTCTTGTGGTAGTGGATTAATAAGAACTAGCAAAGACATCATACATCCTGTGTATAGGTTTGTTGCTTCCCAAAATCCGTCTTCTTCTTGTTCAAATAATTGAATTAAAACTGCTGGGTTCTCAGGTGTTGCTTCAAGGGTATATTCTCCTCCTGGTACACCAAGAACTCCTTCTGTCATAACATGTACTACTTGACCAGTATGAACCTCTTCATCAGATCCATGGGCAGTCATTGCGAAATCGCCTTCTTTTAGCATACAACCATTATATCATGCCGTTAAGTCTATTATGGGTCCTTATCCTGTGACAGTTAGCACAAACCACCTCGCACTTTTCGATCTCTTTCTTAATGGCCTTCCATGAAAAACCATCATGGATCATTCTTGATACATTGTACTTCTTGTCTCTTATGTGGTCAAAATCTAAGATAATATGATTATTGATTCCACAGTCTACACAGCCAGAATCTTCTTTTATCTTAGCAAGCATCTTCTTATACTGCTGCTTGTTATAACTTTCCAACTCTTTGTCAGTCATTGATATTATTATACCGCCGAATGTTAGGTCCCACACAAGCAATTCACCTGACTTGCGCCACGGTCTCTATCCAATGGGTAACTAATCCATCACTAAGGTCCTGTGTGGGACAATTATATTGTAGCATAGGAAATGAGCAGTTTATAGACGACTGCTCAGGTCTATCG
>JACCDW012041037.1_pt1 | contig 14436 bp, 14 predicted proteins | sample 7449781 | NCBI WGS metagenome assembly JACCDW01 (sample SAMN15323449, study PRJNA562643) | freshwater metagenome | isolation source: river surface water | place: USA:Blue River Watershed | collected 2017-08-18
CAGGCGGGAACTTCCGAAATGTTCGGGAAGGTCCAAGAAACGCCTCAGACTGAAACGACGCCATTTTATCCCAGAAGTCCGTATGGAGTATCTAAATTGAGCGCGTATTGGCTCTGTAAAAATTACAGAGAGAGCTACGGACTTTTTATATGTAACGGAATACTATTCAATCACGAATCTGAGCGACGCGGTGAAGAATTCGTCACTCGCAAGATTACAATAGCCGTCGGAAAGGGTCTTCCAGTTCGTCTTGGTAATTTGAGTGCCAAGAGGGACTGGGGTCACGCAATCGATTACGTTCGAGGCATGTGGCTCATGCTTCAACAGGAAACACCGGATGATTACGTCCTTGCGACAGGCGAGACGCATTCTGTTCAAGAATTTATAGAGGAAGTTGAGAAATATACGGGTAAAAAAGTAAATGTAGAGATTGATAAGACTCTGTTTAGACCGGCGGAGGTTGATCTTCTCGTCGGGGACGCGTCTAAAGCTCGTCGCATTCTTCAATGGGTTCCAGAAATTGATTTTCCGACTCTTGTAAAGAGGATGGTAGATCACGACTCATCTCGTCGAGACGCTTGTTAACCCATATGATATCAGCCTCTGTTTGAATATACATGTTCATCCATTTGATTATTAACATACACATGAGAACCTTCTCTCTGAATCCCATGGGCACGTCTCGAAGATAAAATCCGCACACGATCATGGCGACAAGAACATCTTCGTCCATTCTTACTACTTATTACTTAGACATACTTCTATAAAAGGCATCTTGACGCTTCATTCTCTGAACAGATTTGACGTGCCACAGAGCGAGATTCGGTTCGGATTGTAACTGTATGACGACATTCGCTCCTTGAATTCTCTCATGGAGCTTGTTTCCCCATTTGATCGAAGAAGGTGTGTTCTTGTATAGACGACCCTGCATGTCTGGCCAATTTATAAACCCTTGATCGCTCAGAGAGAAATTACAATCTTGTAAAAACTGTCGCGTCGCTCCAGCGAGAATGTTCACTCGCGGGATCATAGCGAGATCGCACTTCGTCTCAGAAATAATCTTGTATACGTTCTCTACTAGGAACGAAGAAGGAATCTCGTCTGCGTCAATACTAAACACGTACGATCCGTTACACTGTTCATTGAGGTAGTTCTTGTGTGCAGAAAAGTTACCACAGAATGCTCTCTCGTGGACGTTACGTACGTTGTATTTCTTCAGAACTTCGCGGACGTTATCAGTCACCTTTTTCGTGTCGACGAGAACCTGAATCTCGTCGCACAGAATCGTCTCGTCGAGACAATACAAAAGATTGTCGAGTTCCTGTGATTCGTTGCATACGCAGATTGCGTACGAGACTACAGGTTTGAAGTGGCATATGCCCCTATTTCTAAATTCTCTGAGCATTCTCTTGTAGCTGTCAAAGTGCGTCTTTTCACCGTCGTTGTAGTGAAGAGCATCCTTGTCGAAACCATACGAGTATTGTTTCAACAGACCGTCCGAAAGAATAATCTGTTTCTCGATTCCGTACTTATCTAGAAGATTACTCAGAACGAAATCGTCATTGTTCACGAGTTTCGAATGATCGATGAACTCGTCCCTGATCGTATCCACCCACTCTCGACGCAGAGCGACCATACCGTATCCCTCTACGACTTGAACGGTTTCGCCTTGAATAGTCTTTGAAAAATCCTTCTGAAAATACTTTTGGAAATTGAATCCCGAGCCGGAGACCACGCAGTTCTTTTGGAGAAGACGTTCAAGGATTCGCTTTGATAGAACTGGAACGTAAAAGGTATCGTCGTCGCAATAGAACACGATGTCTCCCTCGCCGTATACGATACGCGTTCCCGCACCGTAATCGGTGTCTACGACATTTACGCGCGCATTCTTGAGTGATGACGACAACGCATCCGTATCTACTTCCGTATCGAAACGTGCGTATTTTTTGGGTATGTGAACCACAATCTCGTCGAACGTATCGTGTTGATTCAGATTATCTATGACACTCTGAAGGTGCTTGAATCTCGAAGGAATGCTCGTGATATTGCATACGACTCTCATTCGTCGTCAATTGACTGTAAGTGCGTTATACCTTTAATTTCCACAACCTCATCGACGACACCTCCGATTGCGAGAGCGAGCGTTCTCTCGGAAGTGATTGGAAATCTATACACCGGATCTCCCGGGCGATTGTGAAACGCAAAGAGGAGTTTGTCTGCTTTCAAGAGAGCGGGCATCATCTCCTCGTATTTCTTTCTCTCCATGAAACAATTGTGATATATCGGGAACGATTGAACTCTCAGAGGAGGAAGTTGACTCAGTGCCAGATTATACAAATCAAACTCATGGAATCCGAACGTGCTCGTTCCCACGAGTTCGAGCATGTTCATCGTCTTTATAGTGAACGCCGTGTTCGGTCTAAGCATATTCACGAGCCTGTGAATACTTCCCTTTTCAAATGTGAAATCGTGTTGAACCATTCCGATATAGTCGGCATTAGAAACTCGGTTCATCACGAGATGGTGCACGACCCCTCCGATCCACCAGTTGTTCTTCTGCCATTCTGGATTATACTCCGGAAGTTCCCACTCCTTTATGATTGGACGCCCTCTAAAGTGCGTTGCGTCCTTCATCTGGTTCGTCTTTTCGTTAACTGCGACGAACGTCAGATACTTGAGTTCGTCTTCGTCGAGTTCTTTATATAGTTTCTCAAATATCTTCACGTGAAATATCACAAAAATGTCAAGAGACATTGTTTGATTCAAAGCGTTCCATCCTTTTAAATCCATTCGGTGTGCATGAGCGTCCATTGGATGACTTCTCGTAGCGACGTCTTTACGGAAATTTTAGGGGACCATCCGAGACGTCTGAGTTTTTCTCCGGAAATGGAATATCTAAAATCACACCCAGGTCTGTCAGAAAAAATCGAGTATTTGAGCTCTTTTCCAAGCTCGTTTGAAATCAGTCGCGCCATTTCGAGATTGGATATCTCCTCGTCAGAACTTATGTTATATTTCGGACATATTGTATCGCGTGAGTCGTCTATGTCCAGTATGAATCTAACAGCATCCGCAACGTCTTTTCCATGTATGTAGTGTCTAGACCCGGACTCTTTCATGTCGGCGTTTCCGTGGATATGCAGAGTCTCGTTGTTTATAATCTTTCGGATACACTTCGGGACAAACTTTTCTGGGTGTTGACGAATTCCAAACACGTTCATGGCGTGCGTCACGACAACGGGTATACCATACGTATTCCTAAAAGCAACTGCGAGCTCTTCTCCACCAGCCTTTGAAGCGCTGTACGGATTCGTGCTATTGTATCTGTCGTATTCTGAAAAAACTTGTCCTGATTCGGCGGGACCGTACACTTCATCAGTAGAAAAGTATACAAATTTTTTCAGATTCTGCTGTCTCCTCGCAAAATTTAGGATGTTGCAGGTCCCCACGACGTTATCCATGACGAAATTTAAAGGGTCTTCGATACTCCTGTCCACGTGACTGTTTGCAGCGACATGAACTATATAGTCAAATTGACCCAACTGATGCGCCAGAACATCTCCTATCGAACACCTAAGGTCGTGACACAATACCTTCACGCGACTCAGATTAAAGTCTCGTATTCTGTTGAGATTTCCAGAATACGAGAGACGTTCTAGGCAAACTACATCCCACGTTGGCTCTGTGTTTAGAATATTCTCTAGAATGTAGTGTCCTATGAAACCGGTTGCACCGGTTAAAAGGATTCTCATTCTAAGTTTTACCTTCTAATGCTTTAAATCTTTCATATATGTAACGCACTTCCCATATATCTATATTAATTCCAAACTTATCTTTGAAATCTTGTTCGACCGTTGCCTTTTTTTGTTTAAACTTTTCGTATTCGCTCAAGAGTTCGAAATAGGATAGTCCTGACGGAGTATACGTAGTGACAAACGTTATCCAGTCAGTTTCGTATTTAGTTTCTCCGTGTTCGATAGTGCTTGTATTATTTTCTAAGAACGACGTCTGTTGACAGATAGGAGTAATCTCTAGAGGTAACTTGTGATGCAAAAGCATCCCAGAAATAACAATGTCAGTAGCCTGCCTAAAATCGATATTGTCGAGAAAAAACTTTGCAAATTTTTTGGAAATCATTATACATTCACATCCGCCTATATTCCCTGTGAATTTCGTCTTTCCGTCAGGCAACATGTGAAAATTTACACCAAGGGCAAGACACGTAAAAAATTTATCTGTATCGGCGTCTTCTAGTCTCTCTTTCCATTCTTTTATGAAAACAACGTCATCGTCTGAAGATACTGCATATTCATTTGTTTCGTCCGCGAGAAACATACGAAGAACTGTACAAAATTTTATAAATCCAGAGAGTGCTTTCTTGGATACGTTTCGAGCTACCGTGTATTGGATCCAGTGCACGAACGGATCGTCGTGCGGAAAATCTGTGACCCATATAACGTCTTCAAAGTAGTCGTGCACGCCTCTTTCTCTCAGATGAGTCTCGAGTCTTTCGCGTCTAGACGGAACTCCGTGAACTATATAATACTTCATTCTTCTTTTAAGGTTATCTGTATTCTTAAATACAAGTTCATAATGAAAATTGCAATTGTCGGTGCGAACGGGTTCATAGGAAGAAATGCGGCTAAATATTTTCCGAACACCATTTTGATAACGAGGAAAACCGTTGACATTTACGATAACGAAGCTGTAGAAACGTTCTTCAAAAATCACCCTGTCGATTGGATCATTCACTGTGCAGTTGAAGGTGGATCTAGACTTGCGCACGATTCGAAAGATGTTACGTACAACAACTTGAAATCATATTATTCATTTGCTCGGTTAGGTATTCCTATGATATATTTTTCTAGCGGAGCTGCCATATGGAACCCAGACAGTCCTTACGGGTTTAGTAAACTGATCATAGAAAATATGGATCATCCACACGTGAAACTCATACGAATTTTTGGGTGTTACGGTCCGCATGAAATATCCACGCGTTTTACAGCCGCGGTTGCGAAAGGACATGTCGTAATAGATCAGGATCGCTACTTTGATTTTATTCACGTGAACGATCTTATGTACATTGTCGAAAAACAAATGAAATCAAATAAATACCGTATTGTAGATGCGGTAATTTCAGGACCAAAGTTGAAACTCTCGGAGTTTGCACAGCTTCACGGTGCAACCTACGAAATAAATAAACCCGGTAGTCTAGGAAATCCGTACGTGTCTCTCAATGATAAAATAAAATTTTTGTAAATATTTAAAACTTTAAAACTGTATTATGATTATTATGAACAACGTAGTAATACACGATCTAACACTCAGAGACGGTAATCATGCAATTTCTCATAAATTAACAATAGATGATATTGAAGATTATTGTAAATTTGCCGAGAATGCTAGTATCCCTGTAGTTGAAGTAGGTCACGGGAACGGACTTGGAGCTTCGTCTATTACACTCGGAGAAGCTAGCGTAAATGATACTGAAATGTTACGAGTAGCTCGTAAACACCTGAAAAATACAAAATTATCTGTTCATATAATTCCTGGTATAGCTACTTTACAAAGAGATGTAATTCCCGCAATAGAAATAGGTGTTGATATATTCAGGATAGCCACTCACTGCACAGAAGGATCTGTTGCAAAATCGCATATAGAGTATATCAAACGTCGAGGAAAGACTGTATACGGAGTTTTCATGATGTCCGCTTCATGTACAGTAGATAAACTAGTCGAAGAAGCTAAAATGTTGAAATCATATGGAACTGATACTATAATTATCATGGATTCTACTGGATCATATCTTCCTGATCAGGTCTATGATCGAGTAAAAAGACTCAAAGAATTAGATATTACTGTTGGATTTCATGGTCATAATAATCTCGGTCTTGCGGTCGCAAATTCTATTTATGCTATAAAGGCAGGTGCGACAATTATAGATACTACTTTGAAAGGGTTCGGAGCTGGAGCTGGTAACACGCCACTCGAAATAATGTCAACGATAATAGACGGCACGTGTATAGATATCGATAAAGTTTATGAAAAGTGTATGTCATTTAATTATAATTATCCCATAACAAAACCTATAAACATACTAACAGCTAAATATAAATTATTTTCCGGTTTTGATAAACATATAGAACTAGCGTGTAAAAAACATAACATTCCTATAGCTTCTTTTGTAAAATTTCTTAATGAATCTGGTAAACTTGTAGCCGGTCAAGAAGACATTATTCGTCAATTAGGGGAGACATTTCGTCAAAGTTTGGCGGTGTGAGAACTCCGTTTTTTACAACGCCTTTGAGTTTAGGAACGAAATCTTGTTCAGGTTCCATTAAAATTTCGCATATAGACGCACACGGATTATCTATAAATACTGGAAATAAACTATTGAAATCATCCCATGAAGTTATTCTGAAGGTGTTGTAACCGAATGCATTTCCTATTTTGATATAATCTGGTAATATAACGCCAGTTTTTGAATTAACTGCGCTATATTTACCATCAAATAACATCTTCTGAGTGTGTTTTATCATAAGATAACCATCATTGTTAAAAATTACAATTTTTACGTTCATATTATGTTGTTTTATGGTTTGCAATTCTTGTAAATTCATCATCATACTTCCATCGCAATTTAGACATAGCACGGTACTGTCTGGTTTAGATACTGCGGCGCCTATTGCCGCGGGGAGACCGAATCCCATTTCACCTAGACCGTAAGATGTAAACATGGTATGAGTTGATCCAAGTTTTATAGCTTGGTGTCCAGATAATAAAGCAGTTCCCATGTCAGTGACTATAACTGTATCTTTTTCCAAATGATCCGATATGACGCGTATTATTTTGTAAGAATTTGGAAGTTTATCTTGATCATCGTGACATTTTTCAATTATTGGATATTTGTATTTTATCTGCTTGCATTCTTCTATCCAGTCACTCCATGAACCTTCTGTTATGAATTCGTTTATGAACTGTTTACAATCAGAGTGTATATAATAATCTACAAAGTTTTTGTTTTCAGTTTTATCAATGTCAACCATTACAATTTTTGCATTTTTTGCATAATTATCTGTATTGTATCCAGTTTGAGGAAGTGCAAGTCTACTTCCTATCACAATCAGTAAATCGCATCGCTGTAATATGTGGTTTGCCGCACGCTGTCCGTATATCCCCGGAATTCCGAAATAAAGCTCGTTGTCATGAGACATTAGATCTATGGAAGACCATGTTAATAATATAGGGATGTTATTAACACATTTATTGTTAAAAATATCTTTAGAACCTGATAATTTTATTCCGTGACCGGCTAACAATACAGGTCTGTTGCTTTCTTTCAACAGAGAGTGTATCAAATCCATATCATCGGATTTAACTCTAACATTTTCAGACATAACGTCGTCTCTCCAAGGACGTATAGAGATGTCCTGTGATTGAACATCAAACGGAACGTCTATTAAAACAGGACCTGGACGACCAGATAGACATTCCTTATAAGCAATTTCTAGATCATCTTGTATAGTCTCAGAATTTGTGAGTTTTGAAAATTTAGTAACATCTGATACCATGTGAACTATATTCACACCTTGAGTTCCGTACATTCTTCTGTGTCTGTATTCATTTACATATTTTGAAGATTCCTGTCCGGATATAATTATACTTGGTATAGAATCTGCCCACAAGCTTACAATACCAGTCACAGAATTAGTAGCGCCAGCTCCAGCGGTTACTAAAGCAATCGCAATACATCCGCAAGTTCTATAATACGCACCAGCTGCCATAACAGCAGTCTGTTCATGATGGACATTTATGACATTAAATCCGTTCCTATATAGGGCATCATAAATATGAGAATTAGCAGAACCGATTATACCAAATACAGTGTGTATATCATGTTTCAATAGAAAGTCTATTATGATATCACATACTTTCATTTGGTTATTTTAAGACATTAATTTTTTAAGTATCTGTATAGCAGCTCTATTTATAATGTCAAGATTACCGGGAAGTTCCGAATTTCTAATGAACGATGTTACAGATATTACATCATCTTTGATATATATAGGATTCTCCATGTCATAACCTGGTATATACGTCTTCATATCATTACCACTTGAAAGTATGACATTTACAGGGTCAGAATCATCGCGTGTGAATTTTACAATTATGGTTGTTTTCATGTCATGCGCGTGTGGACTTATGTTTAATATAACTTTGGATTTTTCTATTCCTGTTAACTTTGTTATAGCTGATTCTGTAGTATGTATATAATCGTCTATATTCTCGCGAGTAGCCATTCCTGCGCTATCTGAGGAAATATGAGTAACAACTTCTGCGTATGATATGTGTATTTTTGTTGACAAATTGTATAATACAGGTATAGAAATCTGTCCTCCGCATGTTATCATACTTATATTCTGTTCATTCAATATCTCGTCACAATTCACATTCGGAACACATATGTATCCCTGTTTAGAAGGTGTGAGATCTATGACCTTTATAGACTGAGACGAAAAAATGATGTTATTTTTAAGTGCTGTACACGCATCCGTGCAATCGAATACAACGTCGCAACATTTAGGATTGTCTATAAAAAATTGTATAGAACTTGATACATATTTACTCTCTCGTCGTTTGATATCTTTTCGCCCTACGAATGCTACAATTTCTACATTCGGTAATTTTTCGAGTTTATTCAGTAAATCTGTTCCTATTTTACCTGTTCCTATTATAGAAACTTTCATTACTATATAACTCAGAATTTTATAATTTTAATTATTTGTTAATACTAAACATGAACGTACTATTGAAAAATAAGAATTTGTGCGACCCTGGAAAATTCATGCGTCACAAGAGAAGTCCTACGAACAAGGTGACACATCCAGGACTCATGAGCTTAAAGAACGGTAAGGTGTGGGTAGGGTGTCCGGATCCTTCGTGTGACGATATGATAGCCATAAAGAAGACCGTTCCGCACGAGATTATAGTACAGAAAGAGATGCACTCTCATTTTCCAGACGTCGTTCCAGCAGTCTACGCGTTCCCTCAGTGCTTTGACGGAATATACATGTATTCCGAATATGTAAAGGGCGGTAGTCTAAAGTCGAACATCACGGAAGATCTCGTCCTCAAAGTGTTCAAGACTCTGCGACGCGTTCACAAGAAGTTTCCGAGTTTCAGACATAACGATCTTCACGTCGATAACGTTCTCGTAAAGAACGGAGTTCCTCAGCTTTATGATTTCGAGCTCTCGAACTGGCACGGAAATCCGATCTTCGATAACGTGTTCAAACAAGATTACGGAATATATGTGGGAAATAGTCCCATGTACGATTTTCACTTTTTCACTATTTCTATAGTCTCGGAAGCTCCCAAAAAATTCAAAAAGACTGCTCTGTCCGTGTTTCCTCCAGAATATCTCGTGGAGAATTCTTCAGTGTGTAAAAATTGGAGACTCAGGTCCGACGTCGCTCATAAAAAACTTCCGACTATGGATCAGGTAATAGATGCATTTTCTTCTCTCGTATATAAAAACAAACGAAGCATGGGAAAACTCTTGACTTTTGCGTCTGCTACCGAAAAGAAGACGACAGTAGCGCCTTCGATAATGATCAGTAAAAAGAATGCTGTTGTAAAGTTTTCTGCGAAAAACAAGGAACGTGCAGCAATGAGAAAGATTGAACTCGTCAGACAAGGTATGAATAATGTCCAGGCAGAACTCAAAGCAATCAAAGACATAGAAACTCTCAAGCGCGCAGGTCTCCTAACACCCACTCCAAGTCCAGTAAAAAAGGTTCCTCCTCCGCGCGTTTCACCGCGTGTAAAGATTACAGTAAGTGTTTCCAAGACCGGAAAGGGAAAGCACGTTCGGTTCAGTCCTGTCGCGACTGTAGTAAAAGCAGCTGTTGCCGGTCCGAGCAGACCCGCTCCAGTCGTTGTATTCACGGAGACTCCTCGTAGAAGACCGAGAATAGACGCAAAACTGTGTTCTTCTTACAAGAAGGATGAACTCATGAACTTCATGCGTCGCCTAGGTCACAGAGTGAACAAACACATGTCTATTAAAGAGATGTGCCTGAAACTAAGAGCACCTACAACCTCAAAGTACACGAGACCTGCGAACGTATCTATTCTGAACGCCAGAAAAGTCACTTACCCCACACTTCTCAGAAAGAATCTGTTTCGTTTAGGAAAGACTGTGGGCGCGGGTGTATCCTACAAGAACAAGAAGGGTCAGATTGTGAATAAACTATATGCAAAACTAAACAAGAATGCAATGAGCGTTCTAGGAGTATCAAACAAGAAGACGATAACAACTCGTCAGATTGCAGAGAAGCTCGCAAAGAATTACGGTTGGAGAAACGACAGAGCTGTCGAGAGACTGAGACTGCTTAAAATTTACAAAAACTTCACCAAGTAATCGACGTCTTCGACGCTCATTCCGTGATGCGCTCCGAGCAGAATTCCGCATCGCATAATCTTATCCGCGTTAGGAAACTCTTGTAGATAATCTCTGAAAGCGGGGTGTCTCGTGATATTTCCGGCAAAGCATACGCGTGTTTGAATGCCTTTTGACTCGAGCTTTTTTATAGTCTCTGTGCGATCGTCTACCAACAGAGGTAGAGCGAGCCAATTCAGAGACGTTTCGTAAGGCAAATTTAACAGTTCGCAATACCTCGAAAACACCTTCCTGCGTTTTTCGAGGATAGAATCTAGCCTCTTCCACTGAGCGAGCCCGAACGCCGCATTCATCTCAGAAGATTTCATATTGTATCCGAGTCCTCCGTACAAGAATTTCCAATCGTAAGGTATTCCGTCCACAGAATAATTGAACCGGTCCTCGACTCGCTCTGAATTGTCCCCGATGCGACCCCAATCTCTCAACATGGTGGCACGTTTCAGATGCTTCTCGTCGTTGAACATCACCATCCCACCAGAACCTCCTGCAGTAATGATATGACTCGAGTAAAAGCTCGTCGTGGATATATCGGTCCACGGCGTGTGTGTTATAGTGTCCGCGGAATCCTCTATGAGGATAGAGTTCGGAAACGTCTCTCTGATTCGTTTCCAGTCCGGTTTTGATCCTATGAGATTCGGAATGAGAATTACCGGAGCTTCTTGTAGCTGCTCAACGGACGGAACGAACGTGTCCGTGCACACGTCAACAAACACGGGCTCTAGGCCCAATTGAAGGATAGGAGCGACAGTCGTCGAAAACGTGCACGCCGGAGTAACGACTTTAGTAGTTGGAGGAAGGTTTAGAGATGCGAGTGCGAGGAGAATAGCAGACGAACCGGAATTCACAAAGAGTCCGAACTTCTTTCCGAAATACTCAGAAACAACCTTTTCGAACTGTGTCGTTCTAGGACCACTTCCTGCGAGCCAACCGTCTCTCAGACACTCTTCGACGGCTTTAATTTCATCTTCCCCGTACGCCTCGAATGTATTTGGAGCATACCACACTTTTTTCTCCATTTTAAAGATTACTACGAAGTAATCTTTAAAATGTTCAGACCCGGTGTTAATGGTATAGGAAACCTCTTCATGCAGCTGACACAGGTTGATACTGTGAGCGAAAAGTTTCTGACGGACGGCAAACGATACAAGTATATCAAACTGAATAATATTCGAGTCGTTCCTGATGACGCTCCCTTTGAGACTGTGATTCCTAAACTACACGTAGGACTTCAGTGTCATTCGAACATATCGAATATAGTAACACCTACTGATACACTCGAACAAATCTTGAAAAAATACGAACATCTCGTGGAAGGAGTTACGTGTGGAATACAGATTCGTCGCTGCGGACTTTCAAAGACTCTTAACGAGGTAACTCCGGATACTTCATTCTGCACAGACGAAACGTTGGAGATTTTTCACAAAATAGTCGAAGAATCTCCAGGACCTGTATTTGTGACGTCTGATTGTCACTCTACGAAACACGAGTTTGTAAATAGATGGAAGGACAAGGTTAGAATTTTGGACGAGGTTCCTACTCATACTTCATGTGTCAATGAAGATTCTGACCCGTGGGTCGCATTCACAGAATTTTTTCTGTTGAGTAGATGCCCATTTGTATTTGTAACCGGAGGAGAAACTGAACACTACTGTCACATGTCAACGTTCGGATACATGGCGGCAGTATACGGAGGAAAATTGTACAAGTTTATTTTTAACTAGTAGTTACACTCTAGGTCCTAACCATTTATGAAAAGTTACAATGTCGTATTCCTTTGTAAATGATTCTAATTCACTTACTTTATTCGATATTGAATTTTCAATTTTTCTAATTTCACAGTTGTAATTGTTTACGTAATAGTGAAAGTATGTCTCATATTCTGAACATCCTTGAATTTCGTTCACCTCGTGCAAATAAATTTTCCAGAATGGTTTTTTGTGATTGTGATGCTCAAGAGTCTTTTCGATAATTTCATTCCATACGTTCTTTTTCCAAACTTGAAAATCGACAACACCGCTCATTCCTTTCATTGAACGTATAAAGGAAGGACACAATCTTTGCATGTATCTGTGATACTTGTTTTCGGTTTCGTTAGACTCTTCGACATAATACATGATATTCTCCGAAATATCGATGGGTTTCAAAAGCAATGCATCCGCATCAAATACCAGAAACGTGTCTGACAATTCTGGAATTACATCTTTCGCGTAAATTTTCAGTAGTTGTTGAAGATACCAATGAACTATTTCTTCCTTTCCAGGGTCATTCATTTCACGAAGAACATCATCTCTCGAAAATGGAAATTTTGATTCGTGAACTATCTTGATTCGAATGTCGCTCGTATGCATGGGTAAAGGTGTAATGACATATATATACCTCACCCCGTCTTTAAGGTTTTTATACAAATGAGATATACATAGTTCTAACATCTCATAATCTTTTGGATGACATGGAATCACAACATCCATGATGATGCTCTTTTAAAAACAGTACGTGTCTTTAAGTTAACGATTATGTCAGATCCTTACAAAATTCTAGGAATTTCTAGAGATGCGTCAGAAGATGAGATAAAAAAGGCGTATAGAAAGCTTGCCATGAAATATCACCCGGATAAAGGAGGTGACCCGGAAAAATTCAAAGAGATTCAAAATGCATACGATCGAATAACAAAGGGAGAAGACCCGCAACATCAAGATATTCCAGGAAACTTCGATCCATTCTCAATGTTTAGTCAATTCTTTAAAAATCAACAACCTAAAACAACACACGAGATTAAAATATCTCTTCACAATGCTTTTCACGGCCAAGAGATAAAACTCAAAGTGACTGATGAAAATCCTTGTTCGTCTTGTAAATGCCATGTATGTCTTGGTATGGGACACGTTCAATTTGGACCTATACAGACAACGTGTCCTCAATGCAATGGACAAAAAGCTCGTGGATGTATGGCTTGCAAAGGCTCTAGAGTCATTCATAACGAGACGACGTATACCGTAAAATTAGCACCAGGAACTAGACACGGCCAAGTTATTCCTGTGTCTGAAAAACTCGATATAATTATTCACGTTGATAAGCATGACGTGTTCGAATTGAACGATCTAGATCTTATTTATAACGTGAAAATATCATTCAAAGAATCTCTTATCGGAACAAAAATAACTGTTCCTCATCTTAGCGGAACGTTTGATTATGTCACAGGATTCATAAAACCTACAAAGAAATATATAGTCAAGGGAAAAGGACTCACAAAAGACGGAAATCTTGTCATTAAATTTGATATAAATTATCCTTCGAAGTTAACAGAAGAACAGATACGAGCCATTTCTCAAGTATTTTAAAAACAATACATTACGAATTTCGCACCGGAAGGAGTTCCAGAACCTACTGTATCAACTTTCACGAGTATTTGGTCATATGCAGTAAAAGAATTCGAATTGTTTATTAAAACACCGGGCACGCTATTTGCAGAAACGTTACTAGTTGTATTAGCGCCTATTTGCGGTTTAGTGCTATAAATTGAGATTCCATTCTTCTGAATATCGAATACTGTGTTGGATGCAACTGTAGGCAGAACATTAAGCCAGAATAAAGGAACTTTCGTAGAATTTATAGTAAAATTGAATGGAGCTCTAAGTATAGTATAATTAGATGTTGTGAGTGTTGAAGTTTCGTCGGAGAATGCACCTCCGAGCAATACTCTTGAATTCAGTGTGTTTACATTGGAGTAGACCAGGGTCAGATTGCTCTGGAGAGCCGTGGTGTTGGAGTAGACGAGGGTCAAGTTGCTCTGGAGGGCGGTGGTGTTGGAAGATACCGCGGAGATGTTGGAGTAAACCAGGGTCAAATTGCTCTGTATGTTTTCGATGTTGGAATATACGAGGGTCAAGTTGCTCTGGAGAGCGGCTGTGGATGTCCCTGAAATGTTGGAGTATACGAGGGTAAGGTTACTCTTTATATCCTCTATGTTGGAATAG
>JACCDW011025715.1_pt1 | contig 14433 bp, 13 predicted proteins | sample 7449781 | NCBI WGS metagenome assembly JACCDW01 (sample SAMN15323449, study PRJNA562643) | freshwater metagenome | isolation source: river surface water | place: USA:Blue River Watershed | collected 2017-08-18
AATTTGTAATGGCTCAATTTCTTTTATCGTTTTCAATTCTCATCTTTGCAATCTCGCTCATCAACTTTTTCACGATTCGCATTCCTAAAAGGGATGAAGAGGTCAAGAAGGCAGTCACCGTCTTAGTTCCGATGCGTAACGAGGCTGAGAATGTCCCCGAATTTATCTCGGCGCTGGTCTCGCAGATGGGCGTCAAGAAGCTCAAGTTCATCATCATCAACGATGGATCTACAGATAAGACAGCCGAACTCCTTGAGACTGTCATTGGAAGCGATTCACGTTTTACCGTTATCGACTCCCCCGCCCTTCGCTCCGGTTTGCTCGGCAAGGTATCTGCGCTGCAATCCGGTTATGAAGCAACATCTTCGGATTACTTCATCACACTTGATGCAGATGTGCGCCTAGAACCCAATGCAATTATGCGCGCAATTACACAGATGGAAAGGCTGAGACTGGATTTCATCTCACCCTACCCACGTCAGATTGCGCAGACATTTTCTGAAAAGTTAATTCAGCCTCTTCTGCATTGGTCTTGGATGGCTACCGTCATTCTCCGTCTTGCTGAGAAATATCCACGTCGTTCAACTGCCGTAGCCAATGGTCAATTCTTTGTCGTGCGCTCAACTGCACTAGAAAAGATCAGCGGCTTCACATCAGTGAGCAATCAAATCCTTGATGACATCGAACTTGCTCGTTCTCTGATTGCAGCAGGTTTTAAGGGCGTGGTCACAGAAGGTTCAGGGATTGCAAGCACTCGTATGTATGGATCATTTGATGAGATCCGACAGGGCTATGGAAAATCACTCTGGAAAGCTTTTGGTGGCCGTATCGGTGCTGTCGTTGCGGTGGCTTTTATCTTTATAACAGGAATCCTGCCTGTCATTCTTATCTTCAACGGTTATCTCACCGGATGGTTTATCTACGCCTACATAGTTTTCTCTCGCGAAATCAGCGCAATCCGTTCGCGCGGTAATCCGATTTACGCATTCTTGCATCCGCTCTCAAGCGCTCTGCTGATTTATCTCATCATCTACTCATGGGCTAAGCGCGGAACAATCCAGTGGAAAGGTCGCACCGTATGACCGGCCATGTGGGCAAAGTAAAGAACGTTGAAAACATTGCAGTTATTGGCGCAGGTATCGGCGGACTCTGCGCAGCAGCACGTTTAGCAAAAGCCGGACATAAGGTCACAATCTTTGAAGCATCTGATCGCACCGGCGGTAAGTGCCGCACCGAATGGATTGGTCGCTACGCATTCGATACTGGTCCTTCACTTCTGACTCTGCCGGCTGTCTATCGCGATTTCTTCCAGCGCACAGGCGATGTCATGGGTCGTGTTCTCGAAATTGAAGAGGTAAACCCATCTTTTGATTACCGGTTCCATGATGGCAAGTCAGTGAAGTTTGCCAACTTATCTCGCAAGAAGACCTTGGCTTCGATTGAAGAATCTCTTGGCGCAGATGCAGCAGCTGAATGGGATCGAGTCATGTTGCAGGCGGAAGCGATGTGGGATGTCTCGCGCGAACCATTTATTGAGTCAGAGCTAAAGTCACCGATTTCTCTACTCAAGCGTCCACGATTGATTCGTGATCTCAAAACTATCTCACCTTGGAAATCACTACGCGGTCTTGCTATTTCTAATCCAAACCTGGCAAAGATTATGGATCGCTATGCAACCTATAGCGGCTCTGACCCACGCGTAGCTCCGGCAGTTCTATCAACTATTGCTTTCGTCGAAGAAGCGTTCGGTGCTTGGCATATCAAGGGCGGTATTGGCACACTCTCTGAAAAGATCACAGAGAGATGCGAAAAGCTGGGCGTAAATATTCAGCTCAACGCCCGCGTTGAAGAAATTACCCTCACCTCAGGCCGTGTTTCAGGTGTTGTTGTACATGGCAATAAGCAGAGCTTTGATCGCGTAGTTGCCAACGCAGATGCGCAATTTGTCTACGAGAAGTTATTGGCACCAACGAACAAGGTAGTAAAGGTTCGTAAGCAACTAGCAAAACAAGAGCCATCTCTTGCCGGATTCTCACTGCTGCTTGGTCTGAAGCCATCAGATGCCCAGCCACTTGAGCATCACACCATTTTGTTCCCAGAAAATTATGATCTTGAATTCGAAGCGATCTTTACAAGCAAAACTCCGGTTGAGAAACCAACTATCTATATCTGCGCACCTTGCGATCCGCTGATGGTCAAAGATAAAGGTCACGAAGCTTGGTTTGTCTTGGTAAATGCTCCGCGCCACAGCACCACCGGCGATGGCTTCGATTGGAGCGATGAAAACTTCAAGCGCCAGTATGCAAAAAAGATTATCGATCAGATTGAGTCACAGGGAATTGCTATTCGAAATCGTCTAGAAGTTCTTGAGATTCGCACTCCCCTCGATTTACAGACAAGCGTTAATGCACCCGGTGGTTCTATCTATGGAACTTCAAGTAATGGCGCCCGCTCTGCATTTGCTCGCGCAAAGAACCGCTCACCGATTAAGGGTCTGTACTTAGTAGGTGGATCTGCTCATCCTGGCGGTGGGCTTCCTCTTGTCGGCCTCAGCGCAGAAATGGTTGCGCTAGCTATCCTCGAATAGCCAATACTTGTGAAGCAACCTTCATAACCTTTAAGAAGCTAAAGGTCAGAAGAGCCAAGAACGCATAAGAAAGTTGCACCGTTCCTGGAATATCAAAGATGTAGAAAATCAAAGCAAAGGCCATAAAGATTGCGCGCACTGGTCGCTCAGTTGGGGTCACAACACCGATTTCACGATGACCAAGTGATGCAAGGCGTGCTCGTGCATATTCTTGAGTCGATGCAATCGTCCACATCGTGATGACAACCCAAGCAGGAATTCCTAAACGCCAACCCATATAGAGCCAGAAAGCCTCAGAGATGCGATCGGCGAGTGAATCAAGGAGCTCGCCCCATTTACTTTCAGTGCCACGGAGAATCGCAACGCTGCCATCGATTCCGTCGAAGAAGAGTGAGATGACAAGTAGAAGGAGTGCAATGGCCGCGTACTCAGATAGCCCCATTGCAATCGCTGTTCCGAGGCCGAGAAATGTTAAGAGGTTGGGTGTGATGCGAAGAGCTACACAGACACGCGCTGCTTGATAAGAAAATGAAAGCCACCCGCCTACAACGCCTTCAGTATCCGCGCCACCATGGAGTTCACTCCAGCGCTCTTTAAACTGCTGCTCTTTCATCGCTCATCTTTAATCTGCGAGTAAATCTCGCGGGTAGCCGATGAGGTATTCATTGTGTAGAAGTGAAGTCCCGGGGCACCTGCTTCAAGTAGCTCCTGACAGAGTTTGGTGGCAAGTTCGACACCAACTTTGCGCACATCATCTGGATTACTCTCGACCTTTGTAAAGGCGCTTGAAATTTCTGAAGGAATTGGCACGCCACTGAGTTCTGCCATGCGATTAAGTTGCTTCACATTGGTCACAGGCAAGATGCCGGGAATGATTGGAAGCGTTGAGCCCTTTGCAGCTAACTTATCAACGAGAATTTTCCACTTTGCTGTATCGAAGAAGAATTGCGTTGTTGCAAATGTTGCACCGCGTTTCTCTTTCTCAAGCAGCACCTGAACATCTATATCGATATCTCCATCTGATGATGGGTGTCCATCTGGAAATGCGGCGACGCCGATAGTAAATCCACCGAATTCAGCAGCGAGAGTTACCAACTCATCTGCGTGATTGAGCCCACCTTCAGTTGCACTCCAAGGTGCACGAGGTCCACCAGTTGGATCTCCGCGAAGTGCCAAAATACTTTTGATTCCAGCGTCGCGATATTTACTCAAGATATCTACCAACTCATCGCGAGTAGAACCCACGCAAGTTAGGTGGGCAACAGTTGGGATATGTGTGCGAGCGGTAATTTCTGAAGTGATGCGAATAGTGCGATCGCGGGTCGAACCGCCTGCGCCATAGGTCACAGAGATGAAATCAGGGGCGATGGATTCAAGCTGCGACATCGCAGCCCAGAGGCGCTCTTCGCCTTCAACATCTTTGGGTGGGAAGAATTCGAATGAGTAGGTGAGGGCTTTGCTGCCATCACTCTTCACACTGCGCATCTCCACGGCGTCAGGGTACCTTTTCTCCGTGGATAAAGAGGTCATGAAGAGCGCATCAGAGGTACGCGATGCCGTGAAAGGCGAACTTACTCAGTATCTCGCCGAACAACGTGACTATCTCACCAGCATCGCATCTGAATTAGTATCGGTCTGTGATGCCCTCGAAGATTATCTTCTTGAAGGCGGCAAGCGTCTTCGCCCTCTCTTTGCCTATGCAGGATTCATGGCAGCAGGTGCAACTCCAAGTCGCACAGATATTCGTGCAATGGCGAGCCTTGAGCTTTTGCAAGCTTGTGCACTTATTCATGATGACTTAATGGATGGTTCAGATACTCGTCGTGGAAAGCCAGCAATCCATCGCCACTTTGAAAATCTTCATCGCCAAGGTTCGATGGCAGGGCTTGCTGAACAATTTGGCGAAGCTGCTGCTGTATTGCTTGGAGATCTCGCACTTGTCTGGTCAGATCACATGCTTCATAACAGCGGTCTTTCACATGAGTCACTTACCGCAGCGCTTCGCATCCACGATGAAATGCGCATCGAACTGATGGCTGGTCAATACCTCGATGTCCGTGAAGCAGGCGAACGCGAACATAGCGTCGAACGTTCGCTACGAATTGCCCGTTACAAATCAGGTAAGTACACAATCGAACGTCCGCTGCATTTAGGTGCGGTCATTGCCCGTCCATCAGCGACTGAGCATTCAGAACTTCTCAACGTACTTTCTGCATACGGTCTTCCACTCGGTGAAGCTTTCCAATTACGCGATGACATGCTCGGAATTTTTGGTGATCCTGAAACTACGGGCAAGCCTGCAGGAGATGACTTACGCGAAGGAAAGCGCACAGTATTGATGGCGATGACCATGGAGAAGGCAACGGATGCTGCTCGCGCAGAACTTTCTGCCAATCTTGGTAAGCCTGACCTCTCTGCAGAGAAGATTGAGTCACTTCGTGCGCTCATCATGGATACCGGCGCAATCGCCGATGTAGAAAAATTGATTGACCGCCTTGGCGAAGAATCAGTAGCGGCAGCAAATTCTGCAGCGATTAACGAAAATGCACGCCCATTTCTCTTAGCTCTCGCTGAGACCGCAATCCGTAGGAGCTACTAATGACAAGAACCGTTAAGGGACCCACAGATCACGTCGTCGTAGTTGGCGCAGGTCTTGGTGGACTCAGTGCAGCGCTACGCCTTGCCGGTGCTGGCCGTAAAGTCACAGTGATTGAACGTGAAGCCGTACCAGGTGGACGTAATGGTCTGCTCAATAAGGATGGCTACTCATTCGATACTGGACCAACTGTTTTAACAATGCCATCACTTATTCAAGATGCATTCAGTTGCGTCGGTGAAGATATGAAGGATTGGCTTGAACTCATGCCGCTTTCACCTCTCTATCGCGCTTTCTATGCCGATGGTTCACAGATTGATGTGCATGCAAATACTGCGCAGATGGAAGAAGAGATCCGCGAAAAGGTTTCACCTGAAGAAGCTTTGGGATATCGCCGTTACGTAGATTTCGTCACCAAGCTATACAAGTACGAGATGCATGACTTCATCGATAAGAACATCGATTCACCACTTAACCTTCTGACTCCTAACTTGGCTCGCCTCATTGCGCTCGGTGGTTTCAGACATTTACAGCCAAAGGTCAATCAGTACCTCAAGGACCCACGCCTTCAGAAGGTTTATTCATTCCAAGCGATGTATGCCGGCGTCAGCCCACAGCAAGCTTTGGCAATTTATGCGGTCATTGCTTATATGGATTCAGTAAACGGTGTCTTCTTCCCTAAGGGCGGAATGCATGCAGTTCCTCGCGCACTTGCAGCTGCTGCACAGAAGCATGGCGTTGAATTTAAGTACAACACAACTGTTACTGGCCTTGATAAGCAGAATAGTCGCGTCAAGGCTGTTACAACAAATACCGGCGAACGAATTGAGTGCGATGTCGTTGTGATGAACCCAGATTTGCCAGTTGTATGGCGTGACTTGCTTGGTAAGACACCTCTTAATATCAAGCGCCTTAACTACTCACCATCATGTGCAACTTTGCTTGTTGGTTCTACTAAGAAGTATGACCATATTTCTCACCACAATATTCACTTCGGTGAATCATGGGACGGTGTCTTTGACGAACTCATCAATAAGAAGGTTTTGATGAGTGATCCTTCCGTATTGGTGACTGTGCCAACTCATGACGATCCATCTCTTGCACCTGCTGGAAAACAGTCGTACTACATCTTGTACCCAACACCTAACTTGGATGCGGATATCGATTGGACCAAGCAGGCTAAGCCTTATCGCGATCAGATGATTCAGACTCTTGAAGATCGTGGATATACAGGTTTTGGCGATGCCATCGAGACAGAAGTTATGACAACTCCCCTTGATTGGCAGGCACAGGGAATGGAGCGCGGTGCACCATTTGCTAGCGCGCACACCTTCTTCCAGACAGGTCCATTTAGACCACGGAATATGGCAGCTGGATTTGAAAACGTTGTCTTCGCAGGAAGCGGAACTCAACCAGGTGTTGGTGTTCCAATGGTTCTTATCTCAGGACGTTTGGCAGCTGAACGAATTGTGGGTCCGGTTAAGTAAATGGATCAAGCTCTTGCAGCAAGTTATGAAGAGTGCAAGCGACTTAACTCGTTGCATGGCAAGACTTACTACTTAGCAACCCTGCTTCTTCCCAAGAATAAGCGTCCCTACGTTCATGCTCTCTATGGTTTTGCTCGCTATGCCGATGAAATCGTTGATGATCTAGCTTCTACTCTTTCTCCGACAGAGAAGGCTGAAGCGTTGCGCTCTTGGAGCAGCGGAGTTCTTGCAGACCTTAAGGCAGGTACAAGTACCGATCACATAGGTCGCGCACTCGTTGATACCGCTCGTAAGTTTGATATCCCCCACCAACACTTTGTGGATTTCTTGCACTCTATGGAGATGGATCTCACCGTCACCGAATATCAGACATATGAGGATCTTCTTGAGTATGTCTACGGTTCTGCTGCCGTTATTGGTCTTGAGATGGTCCCAATTCTGGGTTACTCCGATGAGCGCGCATACGAGGCTGCAAAGAAGTTAGGTATCGCCTTCCAGCTCGCCAACTTTATTCGCGATGTCAATGAAGATCTCGATCGCGGTCGTGTGTATTTACCTCTTCAAGAGCTTGCTCAATTTGGCGTAGACCGTGCCATGCTAGAACGTCGCGTCTTAACCCCTGAAATTATTGCTGCGCTGAAGTTCCAAATCGCTCGCGTTCGACAATTACAGCGAGAAGCCGATATCGGGATTGCCTACTTGGATAAGGAATCTCGTCCATGTATTCGTGCAGCCAGCGAGTTATATTGCGGAATCGTCGATGAAGTCGAAGCAATTGGCTATGACATCTTCAATAAGCGAGCCAAGACTTCAACTGCTCGCCGCGCACGCGTTGCAGGAGCTGCCTACATACAGGCAATTGCTGCTCGTATTCGCTAGAGTTATACACAACGGGAGCCACAGTGGCTGAGAGGACTTCATCGAAGTCGACCGTCTGACTGGTCCGGTAATGCGGATCTAGAAATGAGGATAGATGTATTCCACCTTTTTCACCGCCTGGACTTATGAAGTTTCTTATCTCGAATTTATTGCATCAGTAGTTTCATTTATCGGTGTTGCACTCGGTATTACAGCCAAGAGAATTACCTGGCCATGGTGGGCGCTCAGCAGCGTTCTCTATGGAGTTTTCTTCTTACATTACAAACTCTATGCAAGCGCGGCGCTGCAATTAGTCTTTATCGCAGCAGCAATTGCCGGCTGGTATGGCTGGGAACCAACGGGTGCAAAGCCTGGTCCATTTAAAAATAAGTATCGCTTGTACACAATCGGTGCAATCTTGGTTGCAACACTTGCACTCGGCCCAGTCTTGAAGTGGGCAGGCGCTGCATCTACCTACGTTGATGCACTCCTCTTCTTTGGATCACTTGCTGCACAGATTCTGATGGTTTATGAAAAGTACGATAGCTGGCCAATGTGGTTGGTCGTCGATGCCGGATACGTCGCGCTCTATGCATCACAAGGGTTACTCTTTACAACGCTGCTCTATGTAGCGTTCACTGCAATGGCTGCGCTGGGATGGAGTACTTGGTATGGATCTCATAAACGCGCTATCCGATCTCTGTAAAGACGTATCGCAACCCATCATCGCAATTGATGGGCCAGCAGGTGCAGGCAAGACAACTCTTGCCCACGATGTAAAGCTTGCTCTCGCCCAGCGTTACTCCATCACTGAAATACATATGGATGATCTCTATGACGGTTGGGATAACGCACTTACATCGCAATTAACGGACGTTCTTACGCACCTTGTGAGCGCCCATAAAGATACAAAGCCAATATCTCTTTCTACATATAACTGGCTTGCTGGCGAATTTAATCCAGCATCTGAAATTGAAAAGTCAGAGCTGCTTATCCTTGAGGGAGTCGGTAGCGGACAGATGGCTATTCGCGATTCACTTGCAGCGCTCATCTGGATTGATATCGAAGATTCAGAAGGCTTGGCAAGGGTTTTAGAACGTGATGGAAATGAAATTGAGAGTCAGATGAAAAAGTGGCTTTCCACACAAGAGCAACATTTTCGCGACGAGGGCACGCAGAACGCCGCTGATTTCGTACTGACTACCTAGAATTCGGGATATGTCTGACCTGACCGGCGAGCTCATTGATGGGCGTTACCAACTCATTCGCCAGATGGCCACAGGCGGCATGGCCAGCATCTACGAAGCGCTCGATACTCGCCTCGATCGCAAAGTTGCAGTCAAAATCATGCACCCCCACTTGGCGCAGGATGAACAATTTGTTGAACGCTTTATCCGCGAAGCAAAAGCTGCTGCCGCTCTATCTCATCCAAATATTGTTGCTGTACAAGATCAAGGTTGGAATCAGAACGGCACACCAGCAATCTTCTTAGTCATGGAGATGATCGAAGGCCACACGCTTCGTGAATATCTCAATGAACAAGGAAGTCTGTCCGTAAAGGATGGAATCAAATTCCTCCTTCCGGTTCTCAGCGCGCTATCGGCCGCCCACAAAATCGGAATCGTTCACCGCGACTTAAAGCCAGAAAATATTTTGATCTCTAAAGAAGGCCGTATCAAGATCGCTGACTTTGGTTTAGCAAAGGGCCCTTTATTAGGTGGCACGATGACAGCAGAATCCAGCGTGATTCTCGGTAGCGTCTCTTACCTCTCCCCCGAGCAGGTGCAACGCGGCATCGCAGATTCGCGTAGCGATATTTATTCGATAGCAATTACTGCATTTGAAATCTTTACAGGTAAGAAACCTTTTGAAGGTGCCGAACCAATTCAGATTGCGTATATGCATGTGAATAATCGTGTTCCCAAGATCAGCTCATTAGTTTCAGGTATTCCTGAGCAACTCGATGATTTGATCTATCGCGCCACTAGTTCCAATCCCGATGAACGCCCGCGTGATGCAACAGTCTTCCACGAAGAGTTATCGCGCATTAATCAGGCGCTCAGCCCTAAAGAGAATCAACTCAGCCTTGAACTAGATATTCCCATCGAACCGATGCGACCAAAGCCAACCCGGAAATCACTGCGAGCAAAGGTAAGAGAATTGACTGAAAGTATCCCAACCCCTGCGCCCCGTGAAACAACGGAAGAGGTAAGAAAGCGCAAGAAAGCTAGCAAGCGCGTTCGTCGCAACCGCAAGATTGCTCTGCTTATGGCCGTCGTCGTAGGTATTGTCGGTTGGTATGTATTAATTGGGCCAGGCTCTCGCGTTGTTGTGCCATCAACAGTTGGCGCATCGCAGAGTGAAGTATCTGCAGCCCTTGAACCATTGGGTCTTACCTCTCTGATTGTCGAGAAGCAATTCAGCGAAGATATTGCTGAAGGTCGAGTCATTCAATCTCTTCCTGAAGCAGGCGGTCGCGTCGATGCAGGCGGAACTGTGAAACTTATTGTTTCAAAGGGTCCTGAACGTTTCACTCTTCCGCTAGTAGCGGGACTTACACCAGAGGCAGCAACGAATCTAATTGCGAAGATGCCACTGGATCTCAAACCGCTTTCTGAAGAGTTCAGCACCACTGTTCCAAAGGGTTATGTCATTGATTCCAATCCACCTTCAGGTGAGAAGGTAAAGCGCGGCTCTGTTGTTGTGATTCGTGTATCTAAGGGAATCGAACAAGTAGCTCTCACTTCTTATATTGGAAAGAGCTCAGATCAGGCTCTCAATGAACTTCAAGATGCAGGATTTGCCGTCACTTCCACATATGCATTTAGCGAGACCCGTCTTGCGGGAGAAGTGATTTCGCAGAAACCTGCAGGAGGGGCAAGTGCAGATAAGGGTTCTGCAGTTGCACTCGTTATTTCTAAGGGAACGCAATATGCATATATCCCTAACCTCTTTTCAATTGAAGAAGCCAAGGCTGTTCAAGCCCTGAAGGATCTTGAATTGAAGGTTGTCGTCAAGAAGATCGGTAAGAAGGCGGTCAAGAAGGTGACAAATATTTCTCCAAAGGTGGGAAGCAAGGTCAAACGTGGCAGTACGGTGACCATCACAGTAGGGTAGGCAAATGTCTCCAACTGCTAAGTCACCAAAAAAGCCACGTATCGGCGCTCATACTCCTACTTCAGGAGGAATGGCTAAGCGTTCCATCGCATATGCCGAGCTAACACAAGCTGAGGCGATTCAAGTATTTACATCGAATCCACGCGGATGGGCGATGCCTGAGACCAATCATGAAGCTGATGCACTCTTTCGCGAAAAGGCTGAAGCGCTCGATATCGAAACTTATGTGCACGCACCATTTCTCATTAACTTAGGTTCGCCAACTGAAGATACATATAAGAACTCGTTGGCATCGACTGCTTATTCACTCAAGCGCGGCCAAGAGATTGGCGCACTCGGAGTTGTTGTTCACACGGGATCTGCTGTGAAGGAAGATAACGTCGATAACGCGTGGAAGCAGATCAAGAAGGGCGTTATGCCTATTCTTGAAGCGCTCGATGATGATGCACCAATGCTCTTGCTGGAACCTACTGCCGGACAAGGTCAATCACTCGTAAAGCGTCTTGAAGATCTAGAGAATTACTTGATGGCCCTGGAATACCACCCAAAGGTAGGCATCTGTCTTGATACTTGTCACGTCTTTGCAGCAGGGCACGACATTGCAAAGAAGGGCGGAATGAAGGAGACCCTCGATCTTCTCGTTCAAGTTGCCGGCATCGAACGTATTCAACTCATCCACGCCAATGACTCAATGGATGTCTGTGGCGCGCTTAAAGACCGCCACCAAAATATCGGTAAGGGCTTTATCGGAGTAGATCCATTTGCTGAATTGCTGAAGCATCCTGCGGTAGCGAATGCGCCACTTATTCTCGAAACTCCAGGAATGGAACCTGAACACGGCGAGGAAATCGCACTTCTAAAGCAGCTGCGTGGATGAGTTCATCTCACGCTCTAAAGATTCGCCTTGCGCCCTGGGCGCTTCTCTCAGTTTCTGCTGCATGGGGTATGGCCTTTGTTGTGATGAAAGATGCCATCGAACGTCAGAGCGTCAATAACTTTCTCTTTACTCGCTTCTCGCTAGCAGTCATTGTCATGATTGCCTTGAAACCAAGCGTTATTAAGAAATTCAATCGCGAGCTACTTCTGCCTGCAAGTTATGCCGGCATTTTTCTAGGACTGGGCTATATCTTTCAAACGCTTGGGCTAGCGCGCACAGGCGCTGCCATCACAGGTTTTGTTACTGGGCTTTATGTTGTGTTTACTCCGTTGCTTGCTAGTTACTTTCTGAAAGAGAAACTTACAAAGTTAATTTGGGGTTGTGTCTTTGTGGCAACGGTTGGACTTGGGCTTCTCTCCATCCGAGGCTTCTCAGTTGGTTTTGGAGAGATGCTAGTTCTGGCAAGCGCCTTCTTCTTCGCCGCTCACATCATCGCGTTAGGTAAATGGTCATCTGGTCGCGATGTCTATGCGATGACAGTTGTACAACTTGCAGTCTGCGCACTTCTCTCTGGAATCGCATCTATCCCCGAAGGTTATTCAGCACCACCAGATTCAGGTGTTTGGGCAGTCGTTATCTTTACCGCTGTTATCTGTACTGCCGTGGCCTTTGTGGTTCAGACTTGGTCTCAGGCGCATATGACCACAACCAAAGTGGCTGTCATTCTGACGATGGAAGTCGTCTTCGCGGCAATCTTTGCATTCATCTTCGGTGGTGAACGTTTGACCATTCAAGCTACCCTTGGTGGTCTTATGGTTCTGACTGCAATGTTCGTCATCGTTCTCACTGAGAATTCACCATCGGAGAATAAGTAAATGGCTATTGATCTACGTTCTGACACTGTCACTAAGCCCAGCCTTGCAATGCGCGAATCTATGGCATCTGCTGAAGTCGGCGATGATGTCTATGGCGATGATCCAACCGTTAACGCACTCGAAGAACGCGTTGCTGCAATGTTCGGCCAGGAAGCTGGCCTCTTCTCCCCCACAGGTTCACTTGCTAACCAGCTAGCTATTCGTACATTGGTAAAGCCCGGTGAAGAACTTCTTGTCGAAACTCGCTCACATATTGTCCGCGCCGAACTTGGAGCTGCGGCAACTTTTAGCGGAATCACAACGCGTACCTGGCCTTCAGTTGATGGCCTTTTGAAGGCTGAAGATCCTTTAGCAATTGCACATGAGAACGCTGGCCCCTATTTAGTTTCAACTAAGGCAATTGCAGTTGAGAACACACATAACTTCGGTGGCGGAACTGTTCAGCCGATTGAGGAAATTGCCAAGCTCTCAACAGCTGCGCGTGCACGCGGAATCGCCATGCACCTCGATGGCGCACGCATCTGGAATGCCCATGTTGCATCCGGTGTCTCTTTCGCTGAATACGGCAAGCACTTCGAAACCATTAGCGTCTGTCTTTCAAAGGGACTTGGCGCACCCATTGGTTCAGTCATGCTTTCAACGAAGGAACGTGTTGGCGAAGCGCGCATCTGGCGCAAGCGTTACGGCGCTGGAATGCGACAAGTAGGAATTATTGCAGCAGCTGCTCATTACGCTCTTGATAACAATATTGCTCGTCTTGCCGAAGATCATGCTCGCGCAAAGAAGATTGCCGTGGCACTTGCGGCCATTGATTCATCCCTTGTAGATCCTGTAAAAGTTATGACAAATATTGTGGGTCTTGATCTATCTAAGGTCGGAATCACGGCCGCTGAATTAACTGCTCGCTGCAAAGAAGCTGGGCTATGGATTAGCGCACTGGGTCCTCACTACGCACGTCTTGTTACTCATCTTGATTTCGATGATGCGCAGTGTTCTCAGGCGATTGAAATCCTGGAAAAAATATTAAAGAGCGCCCTCGTGGCGAAGTAGCCACTCTTTCTTATTTAAACCGTAGGCATAATTTCCTAGCGCTCCGCCAGTTTTTACGATGCGATGGCACGGAACAATAAGAACGATTGCATTCTTTGCGCACGCACTTCCAGCTGCGCGTACAGCTGCAGGGCTTCCGGCGCGCTCTGCTAGATCCGCATAAGAGATAACTGCGCCAGGCTTTACCTTCTTCATCGCCTTCCATGCTGCTTGCGAAAATGGCGCACCGGGTTGGCGCACCTGAATCGAATTAAGTGCTGAGATATCTCCGGCAAAGTAATCATTAATCAGATCGGTGATGACAGGAATCTTTGCAACGCTCTTGATCTCGTGCGCAGCATCATCGGCACCCAGGCTCTCTTTGAGCGCCTTGAGATTAGAGAGATTTGCTGCAAGCAGAATATGTTGATCTGCAATCAGATTGAGGTTGCCGATAGGTGTTGCGAGGGTGGAAAGAAGCAGCGTCACGCTCGCTAAATTAGCGGTCGCGCAACATTTCAGCAACCAAGAATGAAAGCTCGAGTGATTGCGAGTGATTCAAGCGTGGGTCGCATGCTGTTTCGTAGCGTGATTCGAGATCCTTTTCAGATACTTCGTTTCCGCCACCAAGGCATTCAGTGACATCGTCACCAGTGAGCTCAATGTGGATTCCACCTGGGTGGGTTCCGAGCTTCTTATGGACTTCAAAGAATCCGCGTACTTCATCGAGAACATCTTCGAAGTTACGTGTCTTGTAGCCATTCTTAGATTCAAAGGTATTGCCGTGCATTGGGTCGCATACCCAGAGAACCTGTGCGCCGCTCTTTGTAACACCTTCGACAAGCGCTGGAAGTGCCTGGCGAATCGTGCCCGCACCCAGACGTGTAATGAATGTAATGCGACCTGGCTCGTTATCTGGATTGAGCTTTGCAATCAGAGCAAGTGCATCTTCAACAGTCGACTTTGGTCCGAGCTTGACACCGATTGGGTTACGAACCTTTGAGGCG
>JACCDW011728015.1_pt1 | contig 14430 bp, 8 predicted proteins | sample 7449781 | NCBI WGS metagenome assembly JACCDW01 (sample SAMN15323449, study PRJNA562643) | freshwater metagenome | isolation source: river surface water | place: USA:Blue River Watershed | collected 2017-08-18
GGCAGGCCGGCCAGCGAGGCCGGGGCGTTGAGCGCGAGCAAGCGCGTCCGGTGCGCCGCGTCGCAGGCCGCTTTGCCGACCGCCGGGCCCGCCGTGGCGGGCAGCGCGATGAAGTGGTGGCGGGTGAACAACGCCTCGAAGGCCTCCCCCACGCGTTGGCGCACCTCGGCGGCCGCCTTGAGCTCCGCGGACGTCCGGCGCCGCCCGGCGTCGAGGCGCGCCCAGACGACCGGGTCGTAGTCCGCGCGCCGCAGGTCCAGCCAAGCGGCGTGCACCCGCGAGGCGGCGTAGCCGCCGAGCACCGGGTAGGCGTCGGCCGCGCCTCGGCAGGCCAGCCGCAGGAGCTCCGCCGAGGCGGCGTTCTCCTGCGCCCCGGCGCGCAGGGCGAGCGCGCGCATCGGCGCCAGGTCGGCGGCGTCCAGCCCCAGCCCGAGGTCGCCGGCCCAGAGGCCGGCGCCCGCGGGCGGGGCTTCCCCGAGCACGGCCGCGGAGACCTGCGCCAGGTCCTTCGCCGAACCGGCGATCCAGCCCGGCGTGTCGTAGCCGGGCGAGAGGGGGAAGAGGTCGCCGACCGGCAGGAGGTCGGGCGAGAGCCGCAGGCCCCAGACGCCGCAATAGCCGCAGGGGACGCGGATCGAGCCCGCGGTGTCGGTGGCCAACGCGAACGGCACCAAGCCCCGGGCGACGGCGAAGGCCGAGCCGGAGGAGGAACCACCGGCCAGCAGGCGACCGTCGGCGGGGTGGGGGCAGTCGCCGTAATGCGGGTTCTCGCCCGTCAGGCCGAAGGCGAATTCGTTGAGCTGCGTGCGGCCGCACTCGATGGCGCCCGCGTCCTGCTCGAACGCGTCGGGCAAGGTCGAGCTCCGGCTGGCCGGGCCGATGACCTCGGGGAGGAACGTCGAGCCGGCGAAGGTCGGCTGGCCTTCCCGGAAGTACAGGTCCTTCGTCAGGAAGGGGACGCCCCCGAGCGCTTCGTCACGCCGCGGCCAGGCTTGCTCGAAGCGCCGCGTCAGCTCCGGCGCGCTCGGCAACCCGCAGAGCGCCGCGCGTTGCTCGGCGGGCGCGACCGCCGCGAGCTTGAGCAGGAAGGCCTCGGCGGCCATCCGCGGTCCGCGGGTGAGGGTGAATTCCCGCCAGTCCTCGATGGAGACGGGGGCGACGCTCACAGCTCCAGCGGGACGCCCGGTTCCGGGTCGTGGACGCGCGTGCCCGGCATCAGCTTGCCCAGCGTCTCCTTCATCCAGGCGCGGGCGGGCGGGTCGCCGTGGGTGAGGATGATGTCCTTCGGCGCGAGGTCGCGGGCGAAGTCGACGAGTTCCTCGCGGTCGGCGTGGCCGCTGAGGTGGAAGCGCTCGACTTCGGCGCGCAGGGTGGCGGTGTGGTCGAGGCCCTTGAACTTGAACTCGCCGCCGGGCGCCATGCCGATGAGTTCCCCGCCCGGGGTCTCCGGGTCGCAGTAGCCCACGAAGAAGACCGCGTTTTCCTCGTCGTCGAGGATGTTGGCGGCGATGCGCCAAGCCGGGGTCTTCTCGACCAGCATGCCGCTCGAGAGCAGGTAGATGCCCTGCGCGGGCAGGTTCTTGCCCGGCTGGACGTAGCGGCGCGAGAGCGGCTGCACGCCGAGGTCGCGCAGGACTTGCCGGCTGAACTTCACCTGCTTGGTCTTCTTGCTGGCCGCGTCCAGGTAATCGCACAGGTCCATCCCCAGGCCCGAGCAGTAGATCGGCACGTCCACCAGTTCGCCCGCGTCGGCGGCGTCCTGCAGCAGCAGCAGGATTTCCTGCATGCGGCCGAAGGCGAAGGCCGGGAGCAGCACGTCGCCGCCGCGGTCGGCCACGCGGTTGATGGCGTTGATGAGGCGGTCCTCCTCCTTCTTGCGCGTGACGGACGGGAGCGTGGCGGTGGCGCCGCGCGTGCACTCCATCACGAGGGTGTCGACCGGGGTCCGCGGGAAGGCCGCCCCGGCCACGGTGCGCTGGGCCTGGAAGTGCACGTCGCCCGTGAAGAAGTGCTTCCGCTTGCGGTGCTCGACGAGCACGCCGACCGCGCCGGCGACGTGGCCCGCGAGGTGGAAGGTCAGCGCGACCTCCTCGCCGCCGCGGCCGATGACCCGGGGGTTCGCGAGGGGGACCGCGGCGAGGGCGTGCTCCACGCGTTCGACGTCCTGCTCGACGTAGAGGGGGTAGTCCGCGTTGCCGGTCTCCTCGCGCTGGCGCTTCATCACCTGGATCGAGTTGGAGAGCAGGCGCCGGACGAAGAGGGTGGTGGCGGCCGAGGCGTAGACCCGCGCCCCGGGGTGCTGCCGGACGAGGAGGGGGAGGGAGCCGAGGTGGTCGAGGTGGCAGTGCGTGAGGATGACGCCGTCGACGCCGCCCTGGATCTTGTCCAGCCGCGGCAAGGCCTGGCGGCCGTCGAGCTTGGGGTGGAGGCCGCAGTCGACGACCAGCCGGACGCCGCCAAATTCGGCGAGCATGCAGTTGGCGCCGATTTCGCGGCCGGAATTGAGGTCGGTAAGTCGCATCAGGAAGGGTCGGGGGGCGGCGTCATCGGGAAGGCGGGGATCCGCACGAAGACGCGGCGGCCATCGGCCGTGGTCCCGTGGAAGGCCCCTTCCGCGGTCAACGCGGCGCCCGTCAGGTGGTAGCTGTTGTAGGAGAAGGTCTCGCCCGGGGGGAGGGTGGGGGTTTCGCCGACGATGCCGTCGCCCTCGATGACCTCCACGGAGCCGTCGGCGGCGCGCAGCACCCATTTCCGGCCCAGGAGCCGGACCGTCTCCTGGGAGACGTTGGAGATCGTCAGGAAATAGACGAAGGCGTGGGGGGTCTCCGGCGGGAAGTTGGCATCCCGGTGATGGACGACCTTGTCGACGACGACCCGGAGGCCTGGGAGTTCCTGTCCAGTGGCTTGCACGTACTCCCAAGAAAGGGGGGAGGCCCGTCCTAAGGAAGCCATAAATCCCTCTGACTGCGGTTTTTAAGGGCCTTACCGCCTTGCACCTCCCCTTTGACCCCGTTTCATGGGCGATGATGGCGTCTTCCCCCACCCACCGCAGCATGCTCGGGCGTATCCCCGGCAAGTGGAAGGCCATCTTTGTCTACCTCGTCCTGCTGCTGCTTTCGGCGAAGTTCCCCTTTTTCAGTTCCATCGAGCGTTTCGCGCCCGGCACGCCGGTCGAGGTGCCGGCTTTCGACCTCGTGGGGGATAAGGTGGTGCAGACCGAGCGGAAGATTCCCATCCGCGCCCACCTGCATGGCGTCGACGGTCGGCGGGAGGAAGAAGCCCAAGCCGGGCTCCGGCCGCTTTTCCGCAGGAGCGTGGTGGTCTACCTCCATCGCATCCCGTGGGACGACCAAGGGAGCCGCCTTTGCGAGGCTTTGGCGAAGAACCCGGAGATCTCGGTGATCGAGGCTTTCCTGCCCGGCTTCCATACTTCGTCGGGCGACGTCCCCAGCCATTCGATGGAGGCCAACGCCGCGGTCGTCACCGCCCTCGTCGATCATTACGGGATCAAGGAGTACCATGTCATCGGCCAGGGCCTGGGCGGCGTGGCGGCCCTGGAGATGGCCCGCTCCCATCCCGAACGCGTGCGTTCGCTCAGCCTGGTTTCCGCGCCCGGCGCCCAGGAATTCGAGATGATGGGCAACCCGCTCGTCAATAAACTCGTGTACGGCTTCCACGGCGCCTTCTTCTGGGGCGTCTCCCGGCTGACGCCGAACTTCGGGGCGGCCGATCTCCTGCCTTGGGACCGGGATTACGCCAAGACGGTCTTCGACACCGACCTCTCGGACTCCAAGAAGATCCTGCGCGGCTGGCGCCAGCCCCTGATGCTCATGCACGGCGAGGACGATTGGGTGACGGCGGTGGACGCCGCGCGCTACACCGCCCGGCTCGTGCCCCACGCCAAGCTCGAGGTGCTGCCCGGCGGACGCGACGCCGTCTTCGCGGAGGTCGACGCGAGCGCCGCCAAGCTCAACGCCTTAATGCTCGCCGCCGAGCGGCGCCTCGATGCGCCGACCTTGCCCCCCGCGGAGGATCCGCCCGTGCCCACGGCCCAGGGCGCCCGCTATTGGATCCTGATGCTCATCATCGTGCTCTGCTGCCTGGTGGCGGAGGATCCGACCTGCCTGGCGACGGGCCTGCTGGTCGGGATGGGCCTGATCGATTTCTGGTCGGGTGTCGCGGCCTGCACGGTGAGCATCTTCATCGGGGACGTCGCCCTCTATTCGGTCGGCCGGTTCTTCGGCAAGCAGGCCATGTCCCGGGCCCCGTTGAAGTGGCTCATCAAACCGCACCAGCTCGACCAGTGGGCGGGCTGGTTCTCGACGCCGCGTGGGATGTTCGTGGTGGTGAGTTCCCGGTTCGTGCCCGCGAGCCGGGTGCCGACCTTCATCACCGCGGGCATCCTGCGGCTGCGGCCCCTGCGCCTGGGCATGCTGCTCTTCCTCGCCGCCCTCGTCTGGACGCCGGTCCTGATGCTCATCGGCCTGCGCTGGGGCCCGGTCATCATCGAGAAGCTCAACGAGTACCACCGCATCGCGGGCTGGATCGTGCTCGGGATGCTTTTCCTCCTCTACTTCACCACGCACTGGCTCCTGCCCGCCCTGACGTGGCGCGGCCGTCGCCAACTCGTGATGAAGGTCCGGAGCTTGCTGCAGCCGTCGCTCTGGCCGGCGGCGATCCTCTACTTCCCGGTCCGGCTCGGGGTCCTCTACTACAGCCTCCGCTACCGCAGCCTCACCGCGTTCGCCTCCGCGAATCCGGCGTTCGGTCGCATCGGTGGTTTCGTCGGCGACGCGAAGTCCCTCCTGCTCCGGCCCTTCCAGCGCGACTCCCGCTGCTGTCCGACCCTGGCGCTGGCCCAGGAGGAGCCGGTGGCGGAACGTCAGAAGCAGGCGACGGCCTTCGCGGTCTGCCATGGCTACCCTTTGGTGTTCAAGCCCGAGGTGGCCGAGGATGGCGCGGGCCTGCGCTTCGTGCGCGACGCGGCCCAGCTCGAACGGCTGGTGGGCGCGGCGAAGGAGGATTTCCTGCTCCAGAAGTTCATCCCCGGCCTTGAGTTCGAGGTGGTCTGGCGCCGCAATCCCGGCAAGGACGATGGGCGCATCATGGCGATCGTCCAGAAGCAGGACGTCGTGGTCCGCGGCGACGGCGAGCAGACGCTCGAGGAGCTCATCTGGCTGGACGAGGTGGCCGTCTCGCGCGGTGAACTCTACCAGCGCTGCCACTCCCGCCAACTCAACGACGTCGTTCCGGCGGGCCGGTTGGTCACGCTGAACCTCACCGGCAGCTATGGCCACGGGGCGCGTTGCGTGCATCGCCATGACCTCAATACCCCGGAGTTGACGGCGGCCGTGACCGCGTTGGCCAAACGCTTCCCGGGGCTGCATTTCGCCCGTTTCGACCTGCGGTCGGTCAGCGAGGCGGAATTCATGGCCGGCCGTTTCGTCTGCACCGAAGTCGGCGGCTGTTGCCACGTCTCCAGCCTCGTGCGCGACGGCTCGCTGCGCTTCAGCCGTTCCTACGGCTCCGTCTGGCACCAACTCAGGGCCTGCCTCGAGGCCGGTCGCTATAACCTGAAGCAAAGCGTGCGTCCCGTGCCGCTCGAGGAACTGATGGCCCGCTGGAGCCAGGCCCGCGGTCGCGCCGACGAGTTCGCGGTCTGCGAGGAGTGAGCGCAGGCTTCTTGCGGATCGACCGGTAAGTGTTCGGCCGCCGAGGGAGTCGGCGCGTAGTGAGCAAGCCCCAGGATTATTCAGGGGGGCAAAACTAGGTTTATGTCCCTAGGGTGGTTTAGGGATGATTACCTGGTCTGGTTCAACGTTCTTTCCCGTAGGAAAAGTCGGCTTAGGAGTTTCGCCCGAAATCCTATGCGAAAGAACAAACTCCTCGCTCCCGCGATGCTGCTGGCGGCCGCCGTGCTCGGCTTGCGGCCCGCAACTGCCGCCACCGTCACTTGGGATACATCGACGACCACCGGCTTCCAGTCGGGAAATGGCACATGGGGGACGGATAATTTCTGGAGCGCCAACGGGACGACCTTATCGCCATGGGTCCCAGGAGATGTGGCTACCTTCCTCGGGCAGGCGGCGGCGGTCACGGAAACCATCACCATCGGTTCCAACCAGACCATCGGTGGGTTGAACTTCGGTTCCGGCACCACGAGCGGCAATTGGACCTTGAGCGGTAGCGGTACGCTATCCGTGGCCGGCAATGCGACCATTGCCGTGGCGTCGGGATCGACCGCCGTGCTTAGCGCCCCGTTGGCGGCGCTCTCGACCTATGTGCTGAGGAAGACGGGGGCGGGCACCCTGCGCCTGAACACGCCCACCTTGGCGACGCCTAACATCCGCGTCAGCGCCGGGGTGCTGGAACTGCAGAAGGCGGGTACGTCGTTTTCGGGCGGCTCTATTCGGGTGAGCAACGGCGCGGAGTTGGCCATGCGTTCGACGGATACTTGGGGTGCGGCAGGCACCACCACGGCCGCCGCCATCACTTTGGACGGGGGTACGTTGTCCTCGAATGGGTTCTTCAATGCCCTCAACAGCCTCACGCTCAACGGAGGCAGCATCAACGCCAATGGAGGCGTCAATGCATCCTCCGGGTCTTTCCAGTTGGGCGGCACCGTCACGGTCAACCTGGACGCCTCGATCGTGCAGACGGGGAGCAACGCCAACATCAACCTCGCCAGCACGGTCATCAACGTGAACGCCGGCGCGACCCTGACGTCGAACGCCGTCCTGCAGGGCACGAGCACGCTGACGAAGGGTGGGGTGGGTGAGTTGGCCTTGACCGGCGCCAGCACCTACTCCGGCGGGACCACCTTGAACGCCGGTGGTCTCATCATCGGCCACAATGGCGCGCTGGGCACGGGGGCCGTGACGTTTTCAGGCGCTAATGGTTGGTTGAGCAGCAATGGTACGACGGCGCGCACTCTCGCCAACGCCTTGGCGTTCTCGAACGACGCCATCTTGGGCAATGTGACGAGGAACGGCCTGCTTACGTTGACGGGGGCGACCACCATCGCCAATGTGCGGACTATCGCGGTCTTGTCCGATGTCGTCTTTTCCGGTGCCATTGGTGGGGCCGGCAGCCTCCAGAAGGTCGGCATGGGGAACCTGACCCTCTCTGGCACGAACACCCTCTCGGGGTATCTCCAGGTGCAGGGCGGCAAGCTGACCTTGGATTACGGTACGAACAATACCCCGAAGTTCGCGGGTGTCCTTAATTTGCAGGGCGGCATCGTGGACCTCAAGGGAGGTTCTTTCGCGCAGGTGGCGACTTCCACCAGTTTGAGCGGGGAGGTGACCCTGACGCGTTCTTCGGGCACCTCGACCCTTTCCTTGGGAACGATCACCCGCAGTCCGGGCGGCCTGCTTAAACTGCAGTCCTCGGGTCTGGCGACGACGAGCACGGGCAACACCAACGGGCTGCTGGTTGGCGTGCTGCTCAATGGGGCGTTGGCCGCCAATGACGGTAGCGGTAACATCATCGCCTATACAGCCTACACGGATATCGCGAGACAAGGGGGCGTCATTGCCAACGCCGGGGCGAATAATGTCCGCATCTCCGATGCGGGCAACACGACGGGAACCGTCACGGTTGGCACGGGTGTGACGACCATCAACAGCTTGGTTAACACCGCTGCCAGCGCCAGCACCGTCACGATCGGCACGGGCAACACGCTGCGCTTGGGGGCCGCCGGAAGCGTTATCGCCGGTTCCGGCCTCAATTTCACCGGCGGCACCTTGACGGCTGGTGGGGTCGACAACACGGCGGGTGAACTACAGTTCGTGGTCGGGTCCGGCACGAGTACGATCAGTTCGGTCATCGCCAATAACGGCACCGGAGTCGTCAGCCTCACCAAGTCCGGTGATGGCACGCTCGTCTTGACGGGTACCAGCACGAACACCGGGGCAACCTATGTTCAGGCGGGCACGTTGGAGGTGACTAGTCGCTTGGCCACTTCCTACCGCATCGAAAGCGGCGCCACGCTCAAGATCGGGGCAAACTACAGCGGGGACTTATATAGCCCAATCATCACGCTCATGGGGTCCGGAGTAGGAGCCACGTCCGGCTTGCAGCTTTTGTCCGGGATCCAATACAGCATCAATGGACTGACCTTGGACAATGCCCCCACCACGATCCGTAATTACGGTGGGAGTACGGCCGCCAGTTTGTATGGCTTCGATAGCTACAATAACATGCTGATAGTCAATGCCGCTGCCTCGGGTTCCGTGGTCGATGCGACCGTCAACCTGCACATGAGTTCCTACGGCTATGTCGTTTTCGTGAACGCTGGTGCGGCGACCGGGACCGGTGACTTGACGGTCAACTCGATGCTTATCGGGTCCGGGGGCGGCTTGGGGTTCTATAAGCGCGGGGCAGGGTCGCTGAAGTTGACCGGGAATAGCGCTGGTCTGGCCGCGGATGAGCTTTCGAGTCGCGTGACCATTGAGGAGGGGCGATTGATTTTGGCGGGAGGAGACAACCGTTTGCGGGCGATCGATTTCCGGTTCGCTAACGACGGCAAGCTGGTCCTGGGCGACGCCACGTCGACCTCGGCGCAGACGATCGCCACCCTCTCGTCCTCTTCGGCTGCCAGCAGCATCGTCGGGGGCAATGCTGCCAACTCGGCGCTGACCTTTGGCTTGGAGGTCGCCGGCAGTTTCGCGGGTAGGTTGGGCGGCGATCTGCCGAACGAAAACAACCTCCGTATCGTGAAGACGGGCGCGGGGGTTCTGACGCTGTCCTCGGCGGGTACGTTTACGGGTGGAACCACGCTTTCGGCCGGAGGCATCACATTGGGTAATGCGCTGGCTCTTGGCACCGGGTCTATCACCCTGACGGGGGGCACGTTGAATCTGGGCGCCTTCGCCGTGGCCAATTCCGTGGTGCTGAATGGCGGTGCCATCACGGGGACAGGCTCGATAGGTGGTTTGACGGCCTCCCTGGGCAGGGTGGCGACCAAACTAGTGGGGTCGGGCAACCTCACCAAGAGCGGTAGCGGCGTGCTGGAACTGCAGGGGTCGAACGGAGCAACCGAAGCTTATACGGGAAACGTCACGCTCTCGGCCGGTACCATCAAGTTCACCGGGGCTGGTTCGTTGGGCGCCGTCACCTCCACTGTGGCGGCCTACGAAGGAACCATCGCGAATTCGGGCAAGCTGGAGTTCGCCGGCACGGCCTCGCAGTCGCTCACCGGCAGCATCAGCGGGACGGGTGCGTTGATCTTAAGTGGGGCCGGTCAGCTGTTCCTCTCCGGCAATAACAGCTACTCAGGCGGTACTACGGTGTCCGCGGGCACCGCCACGGCCAATGCCGCGACCGCCTTCGGCTCGGGGGCCGTCACCTTGTCCGGTTCAGGCGTGGTCGACTTGGGGGGACAAGCGGTTTCGAACAACCTCGTCGTGAACGGTGGCACTTTGCGGGGCGGCAGCGTCGATGTTGCCAAGGTCACGGCATCGGCCGGCACGATCAACGCGGCTTTGACCGGGTCCGGAAGTTTCACGAAGTCGGGGGCCGGAACGCTGGTCCTCGGTGCCGCCAATACCTATGCCGGCGGCACGACGGTCTCGGCGGGTACACTCGTGCTGAACGCCGCCAACGCCCTGGGGGCCGGTGCGGTGACCCTCGGCGGTGGCAGCCTCGACGTGAAGGGTTACACCGTGGCCAACAACATCACCTTGACTGCCGACAGCGGCATTGCCGCCGCGGACGGAACCCTTGCGGGGGTCATCTCCGGCAATGGTTTGTTGACCAAGTCCGGGAGCGGCACCCTGACCTTGGGCGGCATCAATACCTTCGCCGGCGGCGCCTTGGTCGGCGGCGGCACCCTCCAGGTCCATGGCGAAGTCCTTGGGAACTTGGTCGTTTCGAACGGCGCCAAACTCGCCGGCACCGGCGTGGTCCATGACGTCACGGTCGTGGCCGGTGGGACGATCAACGCCGGTGGGGTCGCTTCAGTCGGCACTTTGGTGGCCGACACCCTCAGCCTCCAGGGGGGTGGCAAAATCGAGTTGAACCTCACCAACGCGACGGGCGGCGCGGGTAACGGCTTCGACCGGTTCATCCTCGGCGGTCAACTGGACTTAAGCGCCGCTTCCTCGGCCAACCGGGTGCAGCTTCTGGTGTCGGGGCAGCCGACCGTCTTCAATCCAGCCGCCTCTTACTCCTTTGCCTTCCTCAAGTATGGCAACCTGAACCTAGGCGGTAACACGAATATTTCGGACCTTTTCACCTTGGACGTCAGCGGCCTCAAGGATCAAGCTGGCGGCACTCTCGACGTGTCGAAGTTCAGCTTGGTGGATGACTTCGCCAACCAGCAGTTCGTCCTGAACTATGGCTCGCCGGTTCCGGAGCCTTCCACCTACGGATTGAGCCTTGGCTGCCTCGGCTTGGCGATTGCAGCGGTGCGTCGCCGCCGAACGCGGGCTCAGGCTTGACCGCCGATTAAGCCCGTGGCGCGACCATGGTGTCGCCCCAAGGAAAGTCGTGGGTTTTTTGTCTCTGCGCTGCCGCGGCTTGGGGGTCGTCCAGGGGTATTCCCATCCAGGTCCATGGCCGGCTCCGCCCTACAGCCATCCTGCTTGGTGCAGCCTTCGGCTTGCCGGGTGCTTCCCTCGTCATCGTTGACGGACAGAGGAGGGGACTACTTTAGGTGAAGGACCGGAAGGCTTGCACAGTTCTGCGCGGGCAGCGGTAAACTTTTTGAGATCAATGAGGCGAAACTATCCGAGTCCGCACCTCCATCTCACCTTAGATTTATATCCCTATTTAATCATGAGGTGGATTACCCGTTTTCCGTTTAAGGGTTCACCGTCTGCATGCGAACCACGATGGTGCTAGACGGTGCCAAAAATCATGACATCGCCTCGTGCCTTCCTGCTTTACGGACTCATCGTATCTTTCGTTCACGTGGGCGCTGCCGCCTTGGGCGCCGTCGCTAATTGGGATACTTCCACGGCGGCTGGCTACCAGGCGGGGAGCGGCACCTGGGGCACCGATAGTTTCTGGAGCACCAATGGCACGACCCTTTCGCCGTGGGTGTCCGGTGATACGGCCGTATTCCAGGGCAGGTGGACAAACCCGGGCACCGATACGATTACGATCAGCTCCGCCCTGACGATCGCCCATTTGACTTTTGGCACTACGGTCACCACGAATAAATGGAATCTGCTCGGCAGCGCCCTGCGCCTCAGCGCCAACGCCACCTTCACGGTCAACGTCGGGTCGATGGCCTCGCTCGCCAATCAGGTCTCCGGAAACTTCGGCGTATCCAAGGCTGGTGCGGGGATCTTGGCTTTCGACGGGTTGAACGCCTACACGGGCATGACCACCGTGCAGGCGGGCACGCTGCTGGTGAACGGTTCGATCAATGCCGTCTCCGTCCAGGCGGGCGCCAGGCTGGGCGGCGGCGGGTCGGTGGGTGCGACGACTCTGGCGAATGGCGCCACACTTGGTCCCGGAGCCTCCCTCGGGCTCCTCAGTCTCGCCTCATTGTCGGTCGCCGGGGGGTCGAACCTGGCTTTTGAGATTCACGACGCTGGTCGGGGTCGGGGCGTTGGCTACGATTCCGCGAGCGTCATGGGATCGCTGGACTTGTCGGCGGTGACCCCGGCCAACCGGATACGGCTGAATCTCAGTACCCTCGCCCATCCCCTGAACACTGTGCCGGGGCATGCCGCGGTCTTCCCGTCGGGAAGCAACCAGTCGTTTACCTTATTCACCTACGGCGCCCTCAACCTAGGTTCCAACCCCAGCATCTTCGACCTTTTCACCCTCACGACCACCGGCTTCACCGACCCGACCGGCGCCGCGGTTTCGGCGGATTACTTCAGGGTGGTCAACGACGTCGACAGCAGCAGTTTGATGCTGATCTATACGGCGCCGATTCCGGAGCCGTCGACCTACGGCATCGCGCTGGGTGCTTTGGGGCTGGCCCTCGCCGCAGTGCGTCGTCGTCGCCCCTGGTCCGACGCCAACTCAGGCGTGCCCGGGGGACTTCAGCGGGCGTTATAGGCGTGGCACAGGGCCACCGCGGCGGCGTCGGACTCGTCCAGAGGGAGCTCGCGGTCCAAGCCGAAGACCGACTTGACCATCCGGCCGACCTGCTCCTTGGAGGCCGCTCCGTGCCCGGCGACGGCCATCTTGATGCGTTTGGGCGCGTATTCGCGGACGGTGGCCCCGAGCCGGGCGAGCACGCTGAGGGCCGCGCCGCGGGAGGCGCCCATCGCCTGGGCGGTGCGGAAGTTCTGCACGTAGATGGTCTCCTCGATGGCCGCCTCGGTCACGCCATGTTCCCTCGCGAGCGACTCCACCGCGTCGGCGATGCGGCCGAGGCAGCGGTAGGGCTCCAGCTTAGGCGAAAGCTTCAACGTCTGGCTACCGAGCAGCCGCGGCGTGCTGCCGCGGGTATCGATCACCGCCAGACCCGTGCCGCGAAGCGAGGGGTCGATGCCGAGGATGATGGCCTTGGCTCCCCGGCTCGCCGTCACCGCCTTGGCCGGTTTCGGGCGGACGCGTTGGACCGACGACTTGACGGTCGCAGCGACCCCATCGCGTAGCTTGGCGGTCCAGAGGGAGCGCGAGGAGGAGCGGGCCATGGCTCATCTTGGCGGGTAGGGCGGGGAGGTTTCCACCGAAAAACGCTCCGTCCCGGATTGCCTGTCCGCGCCATCTCCCCCCAGCATCCCCGCATGCGGTTCCCCTGCCTGCTCATCCTCGGCTTGACGGCCGCCGTCGTCGCCGCCGAGCCCCCCGTGGTCGTCCGGGAGACCGCGGACATGCCCGCCGTGGCGCCGGTCCGCCTCGCCCGTTTCAATAAGGAGTCGGTCCCCGAGTGCTCGGCCCTCTGGGCTAGCCCCACCCAGCCGGGACTCTTCTGGACGCTTTCCGATTCCGGGGACAAGCCGCGCCTGACCGCGCTCCGGGCCGATGGCACCTTCGCCGCCGGGCCGGCCGGCCCCTGGCGCACCGTCGAAATCAAGGGCGCGACCAACGTCGACTGGGAAGCCATCACCGGGGACGCCAGCGGCCGGATGATCGTCTGCGACGTCGGCAACAACATCTCACTCCGCAAGGAGCTCGCCCTGTATGTCTTTCCCGAGCCGAAGCTCGGGACGGCCACGGTGACGGATTACCGCAAAGTCACCTTCATCTGGCCGGACCAGAAATCCTTCCCTGATCCCGAGCTCGCGCACGACTGCGAGGCCGCCTTCATGGTGGCGGGTCGACTGTACCTCCTGACCAAGCACCGACGCGACACCCTGACGGACCTTTGGCGGGTCGAGCTGCCGGCCACCGGGGACAAGGCTTTTCCCGTCAAGGTCGGCCGCCTGGATGCCAAGGGCATGGTCACCGACGCCGCGGTCTCGCCCGACGGTAAACGGCTGGCGGTGATGACCTACACTTTCCTTTGGGTCTTCGACCTGCCGGCGACGGGCGAGGCATTCTTCTCCGGTCCCGCGCGTTCCGCCCCGCTTTCCTTGCCGGCGCTCTCCTGGCAGGTCGAGGGTTGCTCCTGGCTCGACGACGCGACGCTCCTGCTCGGCTCGGAGCAAGGCGACCTGTTTCGTCTCCCGGTCGCGGCCTTGAAGGAAGCTAAGTAGTCGGTACTGACGGCGCGCACCCGTCTGTGAGGGGGTATTACCTCAACCTTAAATCCATGAAACACTTCACGGAAATCTTCTCGTTCCTGGTCTCTCCGGTTTTGCAATGGTTGGCGATGAATCCGACCGACCGCATTTGCTATTTATTCGATGAGTTTGGGCAGCAGATCGGCCCCCTCACCCTCGGCGAAACCCTCCGGCATCTGGAGCTGGCGCAATCGAAAGCCTTGGGCCGTCGGAGCCGCCTCAAGGTGTGGACGCTCGGCTGGCCCATCCGTCTGCAGGCCGACGAGGCCTTGGCGCGCCTGCGTCGCCGTCCGCCGGCACCGACGGCCTAGGCGCCAAAAAGCCGGCGCGAACGCCGGCTTTTTGGGGCGACCGCGGTCGGGACTCAGAGCGCCTTGGCGGCCGCGACGACGGCTTCCTTGGTGATGCCGAGTTCCTTCATGACCACGTCGCCCGGGGCGGAGAGGCCGAAGGTGTCGGTGCCGATGGCCTTGCCGGCGGTGCCGACGTAGCGGCCCCACGAGAGCGTGACGCCCGCTTCGATGCTGACGCGCTTGGTGCAGGCGGCCGGCAGGACTTCCTCCTGGTACGACTTGGGCTGACGCGCGAAGATCTCCATCGAGGGCATCGAGACGACGCGGACGCCCGCGCCGAGTTCCTCGCCGGCGGCGAGGGCGAGCGAGAGTTCGCTCCCCGTGCCGATGAGGATGTGCGTGAGCGCGGCGGTTTCCTTGCGGAGGATGTAGCCGCCCTTGAGCGCGCCCTGGCGGCGCGTGGCGACCGGGATGGCGTCGAGGGACGGCACGTTCTGGCGGGA
>JACCDW010687327.1_pt1 | contig 14426 bp, 13 predicted proteins | sample 7449781 | NCBI WGS metagenome assembly JACCDW01 (sample SAMN15323449, study PRJNA562643) | freshwater metagenome | isolation source: river surface water | place: USA:Blue River Watershed | collected 2017-08-18
GGTCGGCGTAGCGGCCTTTGGCCATGAGCAGCAGGTCACAGCATTCACGTGCGGCGCCCTGGCCCGCGGGGGCCTGCGTGATGTGGTGGGCGATGGCGCGCACCTCGGCGTGAGCACCGGGTGGCACGCAGGCGAACGCCACCCGTTGCAACACGGGCAGGTCGGGCCAGTCGTCACCCATCGCCGCGGCATCGCCCCAGTGCAGGCCCATCTGGCCCAGCACCGACTGCGCCACGGCCACCTTGTCGGCCACGCCATAGTGCGCATGGGTCAAACCCAAATCGGCCACCCGGCGGCGCACCGCCTGCGAATCGCGGCCGGTGATGACAACCGGCGTGATGCCGCCCTGCTGCAACAGCTTCAGGCCATGGCCATCAAGCGCGTGGAAGGCCTTGACGGATTCACCTTCGGCACCGATCCACAGCCTGCCATCGGTGAGCACGCCATCGACGTCGAAGAAGCAGACCCTCAGACCGATGGCGCCATCCGATGTGTGGCTGCCCTGTGCCGCCATCAGGGTTTCCGGCGTGAAGCGCAGGGCGGGGCTGAGGTGCTGGACGGCAGCAGGGGGCTTGCTCATGGTCAGATCACCTTGGCCTGCATCAGGTCGTTCGTGTTGAGTGCGCCGACGATGGAACCGTTGGCGGCGGTCACCAGCACGCTGGTGACGCGGTGGGCCTCCATCAGGTCCGCAGCTTCCACCGCCAGGGCATCTTCCCGCACCTGTCGAGGGTTGGGCCTCATCACATCAAGCGCCCGCAGGGCCAGCAGCTCCTGCCCTTGGTGGCCGGACTCGATCAGGCGGCGCAGGTCGCCGTCGGTGAAGATGCCCAGGGGGCGTTGTTGCGCATCGACCACTGCCGCAAAGCCCAGGCCCTTGGCGCTCATGGCGCGAAGGAGGTCACTGAAGGCGGTTTCCGGCGCCACCAGGGGCAGGGCGTCCCCCTGGCGCATGAGGTCGCGCACGTGCATGAGCAGCTTGCGGCCCAGCGAGCCGCCGGGGTGCGAACGCGCAAAGTCGTCCGGCTTGAATCCGCGCGCGTCCAACAGGGCCACGGCCAGGGCGTCGCCCAGTGCCATCTGCGCCGTGGTGCTGGCCGTGGGTGCGAGGTTCAGCGGGCAAGCCTCTTGTTCCACCGCGCAGCTCAGCACCTCGTCGGCATGGCGCGCCAGCGTGGAGTCGGCTCGACCGGTGATGGCCAGCAGGGGCACCATCAAGCGCTTGAGCACCGGCAGGATCACATTGAGCTCGTCGCTCTCGCCGGAGTTGCTGATGGCCAGCACCACGTCGTGCGGCGTGACCATGCCCAGGTCGCCGTGGCTGGCCTCGGCAGGATGCACGAACATCGCCGGCGTGCCGGTGGAGGCCAGGGTGGCGGCGATCTTGCGGCCCACGTGGCCGCTCTTGCCCATGCCCATCACCACCACACGGCCACGGCACCTGAGAATTCGCTCCACCGATGCAGCGAAGGAGTCGTTCAGGGTGGACTTGAGGCCCTGCAGCGCCTGGGCTTCGATGTCCAAGGTGCGGTGGGCCAGCTCAAGCGCGCGTTGTGGGTTCATGTCGGGGTGGCGTGGGGCGGCGTTAGGCGGCCTTCGGCAGCGTTAGGGCGGCACTCGGGCGGCTGCGGCCATACTTGGGGCTGAATCAACCTTCAGCCTTGAATGGGCTGCACATTACCCAGGGGATTCTAGGCACTTGGCCACCTCACTCGATCTCGCCCTCCTGTATCTGCTGGCCGCCGTGGTCGGCGTGGTGGTCTTTCGGCTGCTCAAACTGCCGCCGATGCTGGGCTATCTGTCGGTGGGCGTGCTGATCGGGCCCCACGCGCTGGGCTTGGCGGCCGATTCGGCCAGCGTGAAGTACCTGGCCGAATTCGGCGTGGTGTTCCTGATGTTCGTCATTGGGTTGGAGTTCAACCTGCCCAAGCTTCGCAGCATGCGCACCCTGGTATTCGGGCTGGGGATGTCGCAGGTGATGCTGACCTTGGCCGGCGCCCTCATCGGCAACGCCTTGCTGGCATGGCTGTTCATCCGTTTCGGCGATGGCTGGGGCCTGGACTGGCGCGGTGCGTTGGTGCTGGGCGGCGCCATGGCCATGAGCAGCACGGCCATCGTGGTCAAGCTGATGGCTGAACGGTTGGAGTTGGAGTCCGAGCACGGCAAGCGCGTGATGGGTGTGCTGCTGTTCCAGGACTTGGCGGTGGTGCCGCTGTTGGTGCTGATTCCGGCCCTGGGCGCGGGCACGGGTGCGGATGGGCTGGTGGCCTCGATGGGCCTGGCGCTGGTGAAGGCCACCGTGGTGCTGGCGCTGCTGTTGGCCGGCGGACAGCGGGTGATGCGCTGGTGGCTGACCCTGGTGGCGCGGCGCAAGAGTGAAGAGCTCTTTGTCCTCAACCTGCTGTTGGTCACGCTGGGCCTGGCCTGGCTGACCGAGCACGCGGGCTTGTCGCTGGCGCTGGGCGCCTTCTTGGCCGGCATGCTGATTGCTGAAACCGAATACAAGCACCAGGTGGAGACCGACATCCGGCCCTTCCACGATGTGCTGCTGGGGCTGTTCTTCATCACCATCGGCATGAAGCTGGATTGGCGCCCGATCCTGGACCAATGGGGGCTGGTGTTGCTGCTGACGATGGGTCCCGTGTTGGCCAAGGCCTTGCTGGTCACGGCCTTGGCGTGGTTGTTCCGGGCGCCCGCGGGTGTGGCGCTGCGCACGGGCCTGTACCTGGCGCAGGCCGGTGAGTTCGGCTTCGTGCTTTTGACCCTGGGAGCACAGCATCAGCTGATCGACCCGCAGTGGGTGAGCCCGGTGCTGGCCTCGATGGTGCTGTCGATGCTGGCCACGCCCTTCTTGATCCTGTACAGCAACGCCATCGTGGCGCGGCTGGTGGCCAGCGACTGGCTGATGCAGTCGGTGCAGCTGACCTCGATTGCCAAGAAGAGCATGCGCACCGAGGCCCACATCATCATTGCCGGTTTCGGGCGCAGCGGTCAAAACCTGGCGCGCATCTTGGAGCGCGAGGGCATCCCCTACATGGCGCTGGACCTGGACCCCGACCGCGTGCGGCAGGCGGCAGCGGCCGGCCAAAGCGTGGTGTTTGGAGACGCCGCCCGCATCCAGAGCCTGATGGCCGCGGGGCTGGCGCGCGCCAGCGCCGTGGTGGTGAGCTACCACGACACGCCTTCGGCCATGAAGATTCTGCAACTGGTGCGAGAGCACGCACCGAAGGTGCCGGTGCTGGTGCGCACCATCGACGATACCGACCTGGAAAAGCTGCGCGCAGCGGGTGCCACCGAGGTGGTGCCCGAGGCCATCGAGGGCTCGCTCATGCTGGCCTCCCATGCCTTGGCCCTGGTCGGTGTGCCGATGCGGCGGGTGATCCGCATGACGCGGGATGCGCGGGATGCGCGTTATGGCCTGCTGCGCGGCTACTTTCACGGTGCGGACGACGACACCGTGGAGGAACTTCACCAGGCGCGGCTGCTGACGGTGGGCCTGCCGCCGGCATCCGCGGTGATCGGCCAGCGCCTGGGGGACTTGGCGCTGCATGCACTGGGCGTGGAGGTGGTGTCGGTTCGGCATGCCGGTGGTTCGGTGCAGCGGCCGGAGGATGACCTGGTGCTGCAGGCCGATGACACGCTCGTGATTTCGGGGGTGCCGGAGGCACTGGCGCTGGCGGAGGCCAAGCTGCTCAAGGGTTAACCCCGAAACACCAGGCGCCCGGTGACGTGGCAGTCGTCACTCCGTTGGTTCCGGCCAACATTTCCTGGGCATGAATAGCATCTTTCTGATGATTCGCGGGGGATGTTGTGAATACTCGATGCTCTGTCATCTTCTGCTGGACTTATCGTGAAGACGCTCAAACTCACTGCCATCGCCACGGCCTCTGCCGTGCTCTGCTCCTTCGCCGCTGCACAAACGGTTTCGCCCCCCGAGCGGGTGGAAGTGACCGGCTCGCTGATCAAGCGGACCGACCGTGAAACCCCTTCCGTGGTGGAAGTCATCAGCCGAGAGGACATCCGTGCCTCGGGCTACGCCACCGTCGAGGAGTTCCTGAAGTCGAAGTCCTATGTGGACAACTCGTCGATCCAGGACGGCTACGGCACGGGCTTCGTGAGCGGCATCTCCACTTTTTCGCTGCGCGGCTTCGGTTCGCAGGGCACGCTGGTGCTGATCAATGGGCGCCGCATTGCACCGGTGGCTGCGGTTGACATCAACTTCGGCCGCGGCTCGCTGATCAGCGTGAATTCGCTGCCCCAGGGTGCGATCGAACGCGTGGAAGTGCTCAAGGACGGCGCTTCGGCCATGTACGGCTCGGACGCCATGGCCGGCGTGGTGAACTACGTGCTCAAGCGCGAGTACGCGGGCTTCGAGGTTGCCGGCACTTACAGCGCCAACGACCGACGCGTGGGCCCGACCAAGTCGGCCAACATGACCTTCGGCTTCGGTGACCTGGACACCAAGGGCTTCAACATCTTTGGTGGCCTGGAAGTGACCAGCCGCGGCAACGTGATGCTGTCTCAGTTGACCGACCGCGGCCGCTTTGCCGACTACCAGTCCTACCTGACCACCTCGGCCGGCAGCCTGGCGCGTTTCTCGCCGAACTCGGTGAACTCTCTTTACGGCAACTACTACGCGTTGCCGGCCGCCTACCCGGCCACCCGAACCCTGCCGGACGGCCAGGTGATCGCCGGCAGCAACTCCTCCGGCCCGCTGTTCCTGGGTGCTTTGGCCGGCTGCCCGACCGACCGCACGGTCGGCCAAGGCGTGCCTAACCGACTGCCCGGCTACTTGACCAGTACCCCGTCGATGCCCAACGGCATGTGCCGCTACACCACCGACAACGACCTGGAGTACATCGCAGCCCAGGACCGCATGAACGGTTCCGTGCGGGGCACCTTCGCCCTGAACAAGGACTGGACGGCCTACGCCGATGTGATGCTGTCGAAGACCAAGACCGTCGAAAACTTCTCACCCTACGCACTGACCGCCTCCGTGTGGACAGCCGGTACCGCCCCACGCGCCGTCACCTGGCCGCTGGTCAATGGAACCTTCCTGGCGCAAAGCGCCATCGTGCTGCCGGCCACCCACCCGGACAACCCCACGCGGGGCACAGCCACCGCACAGGCCGTGCAGCTGCTGTACCGCTTCGAGGACATTCCGCAGCAGGCGATCAGCGACCTGCAGTCCACCCGCTTCACCGCCGGCTTGACCGGCACCGCAGGTGCGTGGGACATCGATGCGGCCGTGGTGTACAGCAAGATGGAGAACAGCGCCATCCGCACCAACCGGATGCTGTCATCCGGCCTGACGGCCGCCATCGGCCCCAACGGTGGCGCCTACCGCTTCGGCAAGATCAACACGCCCGAAGCGATTTCCACCATCACCGCCGATGCGACGATCAGGGGCTCGTCCTCGATCCTGTCAACCGATGTTCGGGCCTCGCGTGACCTGTTCCGCATGGCCGGCGGCAATGCGGCCATGGCCGTGGGCGCTGAGTTCCGTCGGGAGGAGCTGTCCTCCGTTCCGGACGCAAACTACGTCAAGGGCGACTACATCGGCCTGGTGGCCAACGGCACCTCGGGCTCCCGCGATTCAAAGGCGGCCTTCGCCGAGTTCCGCCTGCCCGTCGCCAGGAACCTGGAAGGCCAGCTGGCCGGGCGCACCGAGTCCTACTCCGACTTCGGCAACGCCACCACCGGCAAGGCGGGCTTCAAGTGGGACCCGGTCAAATCCTTCCTGTCGGTGCGCGGCACCATGGCCTCGGGCTTCCGTGCTCCCTCGATCTCGCAGATCAGCAACTCCTACGTGGTGTCCTTCCACTCCAACCAGGACCAGCGCGTATTCGACCCGATCCGCTGCAACTCCAGCAACCCGGCCAGCCCGGTGAGCCTGGCCGGTACCTCCTCGCCGTTTGCCGCGCGCGACTGCAACGTGCTGGGCTTCACGGCCGTGGGCGCCGGTCAGAACGCCGGCAACCTGGCCACGGTCGTCAGCGCCAACCCGAACCTCAAGCCCGAGACCTCGCGCTCGGCCACGTTCGGTTTCATCCTGTCGCCCAACCGGCACCTGGACCTGTCCGTGGACTACTGGCAGTTCAACCGCTACAACGAGATCCGGGTGCAGCGCGGCCTGGACATCATGAACGCCTACACCGCCAACCAGGCGGCCAACTCGGCCTATGTGCTGCGTGACGCGAACCCGTCCACCTGGCTGCCGGGCGTGGCCAACAGCGGACCGATCATTGGCCTGATCCGTCAATACGGCAACTTCAACTTCACTTCCACCAGCGGTGTGGACTATGACCTGAGCTGGCGTCTGCTGAACGCAGGCATGAACCGAGTGACGGCCACCTGGGCGGGCACGAGGACTCTCAAATTTGACCAGCAGATCCTGTCGGGCACTGAGCCCAGCCGTCTGGTCAACACCGCCATCGTGCAGGAAGCACCGAAGAACCGCTACAACGTGCGGCTGCAGTGGACGGGTGAGAAGTGGGGCGCCTGGGGTCGCATGAACCACATCGACTCGATGCGCGTGAGCTCAACCTCGATCTGCGAGACCTCGACCTCCACGCTGTATGTGCCGCTGCGCGCCGAAGGCCTGTGCCTGTTGGGTGCCGAGCGCACGTTCGACCTGGGCATGAGCTATCGCGGCATCAAGAAGCTGGTGCTGACCGGCAGCGTGTTGAATGTGACGAACTCCTACAACCGCTCGGTGGGCATTCCCAATATCTTCACCTACTGGGATCTGGGAACCCCGGGCATGTTGGGCCGTCGCTTCGCAGTCACGGCAAGCTACGACTTCAAGTAATCGGGTTCGTGGGCGCGGGCGACAGCCCGCGTTTCATGGCTCACCCGAAGGGCGCGCGGCCTTCAGCTGCGCGCCTTTTTTCTTGGCCGGGCCGTGCAGGGGCGCTGCTGGCGCGGATCAGCGCAGGTAGACCTCAACGGCGCCCTTGAGCTTGATCAGCAGGGGCCGGCCGTGGCGGTCGACCGTTTTGCCCGAGGGCACCTTGACCCAGCCTTCGCTGATGCAGTACTCCTCGACATCGAAGCGCTCCTTGCCATTGAAGCGGATGCCGATGTCGAGTTGCATCAGGTCGCGCACATGGTGCGGACTGCGCGGGTCGGTGGACAGGCGGTCGGGAAGGGTGGGGATGTTTTCACTCATTCTCGGATTGTCCTGCAGGTGGATCGGCTCAGAGACTGGACCGCAGCGACCAGATCTCGGGAAACAGCACCGTATCCAGCATCTTGCGCAGATAGCCCACGCCACTGGTGCCACCCGTGCCACGCTTGAAGCCGATCACGCGCTCGACCGTGGTGACGTGCCGAAAGCGCCAGAGCCGAAACGCCTCCTCCAGGTCCGCAAGTTCCTCGCCGAGCTGGTAGAGGTCCCAGTACAGGTGGGGCTCTCGGTAGACCTGCAGCCATGCGGCTTCCACCGCCTCGCTGGCCACGTAGGGCTCGCGCCAATCCCGCTGAAGATGGGTGCTGGGCACCGGCAAGCCTCGTCGGGCCAGCAGGCGCAGGGCCTCGTCATAAAGCGAGGGTTGCGCATGGGCCTGTGCAACGGGATCGAGGCGGCTGGGGTGGCCCTCGTGGGGCTTGAGCATCGCGCGGTTCTTGTTGCCCAGCGTGAACTCGATGCAGCGGTACTGCCAACTCTGAAATCCGCTGGAGGGCCCCAGATGCGGCCGCACGGCGCTGTACTCGGGCGGCGTCATGGTGCCCATCACATCCCAGGCGTGCACCAGCTGCTCCATGATGCGCGACACGCGCGCCAGCATCTTGAACGCGTCGGGTAGCCGGTCCTGCGCAATGGCCTGGGTGGCCGCGCCCAGTTCGTGCAACATCAGCTTCATCCACAGCTCGCTGGCCTGGTGCTGGATGATGAAGAGCATCTCGTCGTGCGCGCCTGAAAGAGGGTGCTGCGCGGCCAGCACGGTGTCGAGCTGCAGATAGTCGCTGTAGCTCATGCCGCGATCGGAAGCGGTGTTGGCGACGTTAGGGGTGGGCGGATGGTCCTGCATGTGTTCTCCGCGCGCGCCGAGACTAACCGGGCGCTCGGACAGCAGTATCCACCGGCCACTGGGTGGGTGGATCAGGGGGGCCAGCTTCGACCTGCGCAGTTGCGACCGCTTGGCGATGCCGGAGGGGTCAGGCCAGGACCGCAGCGCTGCTTCGATTGAAACCCCAGTTGATTGCAGGTAGGCTGCCCCCATGAAACTGCTGCGCCATGGCCCTCTGGGCCGCGAACGACCCGGACTTGTCGATGCCCAGGGCATCGTGCGGGACCTCACCGGCCTGTTGGCCGACATCACACCGGAGCAACTCTCGCCTTCTGCGCTGCGCGCCTTGGCGGCGGTGGACGCCTCGCGCCTGCCGGCCGTCACGCCCGGAACGCGGCTGGGTGTGCCGGTGGCGGGTATCCGGCAGTTTCTGGGCATTGGGCTGAATTACCGCCAACACGCCATCGAGGCGGGCATGGCGATTCCGGCCGAGCCCATCGTGTTCTCCAAGAGCATCACGGCGCTGGCCGGGCCTGATGACGACCTGCCCCTGCCCGAAGGGTCGGTGGCCTTGGACTACGAGGTCGAGTTGGGCATCGTGATCGGCAGCATCGCGCGGCGAGTGAGCCGCAGCAACGCGCTGGCCCATGTGGCGGGCTATGTGCTAGCCAATGACGTGAGCGAGCGCGACTGGCAACTGCAGCGCGGTGGCCAATGGATGAAGGGCAAGTGCCACGATGGCTTCGGGCCCATCGGGCCCTGGCTGGTCACCACGGATGAAATCCCGGACCCGCAGGCCGTGGGCCTGGCGCTGCAGGTGAACGGCGCGGTGCGCCAGGACAGCAACAGCGCGGACATGATCTTCGGGGTGGCCGAGATCGTGAGCTATCTCAGCGGCTTCATGACCCTGCTGCCGGGTGATGTGATCGTGACCGGCACCCCGCAAGGCGTGGGCATGGGCTTCAAGCCGCCGAAGTACCTGAAGGCCGGCGATGTGGTGGAACTCAGCAGCCCGCAGTTGGGCCGGCAGCGGCAGCGCGTGGTGCCGGCTTGATGGGTGACGGGCCGCCCCGCGGCCGAGGCTGGACCGGCCAGCTGCAACTGGACTACCGGCTGGTGGACGGCCGCACCGTGGCACACGACCGCCACGACGGGCCGCTTCGGGTGTTGAAGGCGCTGTACCCCGAGGGCCCCCTCACTTGCGAGCATGTGCTGGTGCACCCGCCCGGCGGGCTGGTGGGTGGCGACGAGTTGGCGGTGCGCGTGGCGATGGGCACGGGCACCCGCGTGCGCCTGACCACACCGGGTGCTGCGCGGTTCTACAAGAGCCTTGGGCCCACAGCCACTCAACGCGTGAGCCTTCGCGTGGGTGAGGGCGCACGCCTGGAGTGGCTGCCCATGGAAACGCTGGCCTACGACCGCTGCCGCGCGGTCAATGAGTTGCGCATTGGTTTGGCCGCCGGCGCGCAGATGATGGGGTGGGACATCTGCTGCCTGGGCCTGCCGGCATCCGGGGATGCCTTCTTGCAAGGCGAAGTGCAACAGCACTTGGAGATTGAAGGCGTGTGGTTGGAACGCGGGCGTCTGCAAGCGGAGGACCGATGCCTGCGCGAATCGCCACTGGGCCTCATGGGCCAACCGGTGGTGGCCACGATGTGGTGTGCCAGCGGCACACCCTGGGCCGAAGCGGAGCGACAGGCCTTGCAGGAGGCAGCGTTTCGGACCTGTGCAGCCGTACAAGCGGGATGCCACGCTGCCAGCGCTGGCAGGGATTCGAGTGTGGGATCGCTTGGACGTGTGGCGGCCCACGGCGTGACGAGCCCGAACTCGCAAGTGGTGGTGCTGCGGGCCCTTGCCTCACGCGTGGAGCCGGTGTTCGAGCTCTTCAAGGCGGTGCGGCAGGCCTGGCATGCCGCGCTGTGGTCGCAGGATGCGGTAGCGCCACGCCTGTGGAGGATGTAGAGAGCTCGACTTAGACCGATTCGCCGAAACAGCGTCGGCGTCAACTCGTCGCAGCACTCGGGATACTCCCCGGCTTCTTCAAAGTTGCATAGACTGCATCAACCATCGATTTGCCTCCGGCCCCGTCATGGACCTGACCCCTCGAGAAAAAGACAAGCTGCTGATCTTCACCGCCGCGCTGCTGGCCGAGCGGCGCCGCGCCCGCGGGCTCAAGCTCAATCACCCCGAGGCCGTCGCCCTGATCACCGCGGCCATTCTTGAAGGTGCACGAGATGGGCGCACGGTGGCTCAGTTGATGAGCGACGGCAAGCAGGTGCTCACACGGGCCGACGTGATGGAGGGCGTGGCCGACATGATTCCCGACATCCAGGTGGAAGCCACCTTTCCCGACGGCACGAAGTTGGTGACCGTTCATCAACCCATCGCCTGAACCGTTCCGAAGGAGCTTGTGCCATGGACCCGATCCTGTCGCTGCAGCGGCTCTCACAGGCTGGCGTGGCCTTAGCCGGCTTGACCACGCAGGTGGCCCACGCGCACGAAGGGCACGGTGCCCTCGGAGAATTGCACGCCCATGGCGACACCCTGTGGGGCCTGGCCGCACTGGTCGCGGCTGTGCTGATTGCGCTCTCGCTGGGGAGGCGCAAGTGATTCCCGGCGAACTCATTACCGACGAGGGCGAACACGCCCTGAACCCCGGCCGCCGCACGGTCACGCTCGTGGTGCAGAACACCGGGGACCGGCCCATCCAGGTGGGTTCGCACTATCACTTTGCGGAGACCAACGGCGCACTTCAGTTCGACCGCAACGCGGCGCGGGGCATGCGGCTGAACATCGCCAGTGGCACTGCAGTGCGCTTCGAGCCGGGTCAGCAGCGCACGGTTGAGCTGGTGGACTACGCCGGCGCCCGCCAGGTATGGGGCTTTCGCGGCGATGTGCAGGGGGCCTTGTGATGAGCCGCATCGGACGACGCGCTTACGCCGAGATGTACGGCCCGACCGTGGGCGACCGCCTGCGCCTGGCCGATACGGCCCTGGTGATCGAGATTGAGCAGGACATGACCCTGCGCGCCGACGGTTATGGCGAAGAAGTGAAGTTCGGTGGCGGCAAGACCATCCGTGACGGCATGGGCCAATCCCAGCGGCCCAACGGGCCGGGCCTGAAGGACGCGGTGGACTGCGTGATCACGAATGCGGTGATCATCGACCACTGGGGCATCGTCAAGGCCGACATCGGCATCCGCGGCCAGCGCATCGCCGCCATCGGCAAAGCGGGCAACCCGGATGTGCAACCCGGCGTGGACATCGTGATCGGCCCGGGCACCGAGATCATCGCCGGCGAAGGCATGATCGTCACGCCCGGTGGTATCGACACGCACATTCACTTCATCTGCCCGCAACAGATTGAGGAGGCGCTGTCCAGCGGCATCACCACCATGTTCGGCGGCGGCACCGGCCCGGCCACCGGCACCTTCGCCACCACCTGCACGCCAGGCCCGGAGAACATCGCGCGCATGCTGCAGGCGGCCGATGCCTTTCCGATGAACCTGGGCTTCTTGGGCAAGGGCAACGCCAGCCGGCCAGAAGCGCTGCGGCAACAAGTGGAAGCCGGCGTGGTGGGCATGAAGCTGCACGAGGACTGGGGCACCACGCCCGCAGCCATCGACAACTGCCTGAGTGTGGCCGAGGAAACCGACACGCAGGTGGCCATCCACACCGACACGCTCAACGAAAGCGGCTTCGTAGAGGACACCATCGCGGCCTTCAAGGACCGCACCATCCACAGCTTCCACACCGAAGGCGCGGGTGGTGGTCATGCGCCGGACATCATGAAGGTGGTGGGCCTGGGGAACGTGCTGCCTTCATCGACCAACCCGACGCGGCCCTACACGGTCAACACCATCGACGAGCACCTGGACATGCTGATGGTGTGCCATCACCTGGACGCGTCGATCGCAGAAGACCTGGCCTTCGCCGAGAGCCGCATACGCCGCGAAACGATTGCCGCCGAGGACATCCTGCACGACATGGGGGCCATCAGCATGTTCTCGTCGGACAGCCAGGCCATGGGCCGGGTGGGCGAGGTGATCATCCGGTGCTGGCAAACCGCGCACAAGATGAAGGTACAGCGCGGTGGTCTTCCCGATGCATCACGGCCAGGCGGCCTGCTGGCGGGCGACACCGACCGCCACGACAACGCGCGGGTGAAGCGCTACATCGCCAAGCTGTCCATCAACCCCGCACTGACCCACGGCATCGCACACGAGGTGGGCAGCATTGCACCGGGCAAGTGGGCCGACCTGGTGCTGTGGCGCCCTGCCTTCTTCGGGGTCAAGCCCAGCCTGGTGCTCAAAGGTGGCTTCATCGCCATGGCCGCCATGGGCGACCCCAACGCCAGCATCCCCACACCGCAGCCGGTGCACATGCGGCCGATGTTCGGTTCGTTTGGCGGAGCCCGCACCACCACCTCGATCACCTTCCTGAGCCAAGCGGCGGTGGCCGCCAGCGTGCCGCAGCGCCTGGGCCTGCGCAAGGCGATTTCTTCGGTGCGCGGCTGCCGCTCGGTGCGCAAGGCCGACATGGTGCACAACGGCTGGACACCCCACATGCAGATCGACGCGCAAACCTACGAGGTGCGGGCCGATGGTGAGCTGCTGACCTGCGAACCGGCCACCGAGTTGCCGATGGCGCAGCGGTATTTCCTGTTCTGACCAATTCAGAGCCGAATGTCTTCGAAATCAAGAGCCACATGCTGACCGTCGACAAGCTGATGAGCCGGCCCACCCTGGCGCCGGTGCTGCTGAAGCGCCTGCCCACGATGGAGCTGGATTGGGACACCCGGCAGAAGAGCCGCTTCGAGGCCATCGATTCCGAAGGCGCGCGGCTGGCCGTGTTCCTGCCGCGCGGCAGCGTGGTGCGCGGCGGCGATGTGCTGGTGGCCGAAGACGGTTCGATGCGGCGGGTGGTGGCGCAGTCGCAGACGCTGCTGAAGGTGCGCGTCTGCGCGCAGCACGGCACGCCCTTCGACCTGATGCGCGGGGCCTACCACCTGGGCAACCGCCATGTGCCGCTGGAACTGCTGCCCGATGCCCTGAAGCTGGAACCCGACCCGGTGCTGGCGGAAATGCTGCAGGGCTTGCACCTGACCGTGGAGGAGGTGCGCGAGCCTTTTGAGCCCGAAGGCGGGGCCTACGGGCGCGGTGCGCTGATGGGGCACTCGCATGGAAGTTCTCACGGGAGCTCCCACGCGCATGGTGATTCACATGGTCACGCCCATGATCACGCGCATCACCACACCCACGGCCCCGGTTGCAGCCACGGTCACGAGCACTGACGGCGCCGCAGCGCTAAACGACGCCGCCTGTGTCTGCACCATCCCGCACCCTTCTGCAGTTGATGTGGCTGGCCTCGCCCGCCTTGCCCGTGGGTGGATTCAGCTATTCCGAAGGGCTGGAGGCCGCGGTGGACGCAGGCCTGGTGGCAGACGAAGCCGGCGCCGCACAGTGGCTGCAGGACCAGCTTCAACTCGTGTTGGTGAGGTCTGAATGGCCTTCGGTGGCACGCGCGCATGCGGCCTTCATGACGAACAGCCTTGATACCGAGGCTGATGTGAAGGCCGCCAACGACTGGGTGTTGCACACCCGCGAATCCCGCGAGCTTCGGCTACAAGCCGAGCAGATGGGCCGCTCGCTGGCCGACTGGCTGCGCCAACGCGCGCCGGATGACCCGCGCGTGGTCTTGCTGCAAGCCCTGCACCCCGCACCCACCTGGCCCGTGGCTTTCGCCCTGGCCGGCGCGCTCAGCGGGGCCGAATTGCGCAACGTGCTGCTGGCGCACGGTTTCGGTTGGGCCGAGAACCTGGTGCAGGCCGCCATCAAGTGCATTCCGCTGGGCCAATCCGCAGGCCAGCGCGTGCTGCAGATCCTGGCCGATGCGCTGCCCGCGGCCGTGGACGAGGTGCTCAACAGCGACCCCGCCGACGCACAAGCCTTCGCCCCGGGCCTGGCCATCCTGAGTGCCCAGCACGAGCAGCAGTACTCTCGCTTGTTCCGTTCCTGAACCATTTCCGCACCCAGCACACACAGTCAACCGAGCCCATCACCATGCCCCACTTGCACCACATCCCCGGCCGCACCAAGAAGCATCCGCCCCTGCGCGTAGGCATCGGTGGGCCGGTGGGCTCAGGCAAGACCACCCTGCTGGAGATGCTGTGCAAGGCCATGCGCGCGCGCTGGAACCTGGTGGTCATCACCAACGACATCTACACCAAGGAAGACCAGCGCCTGCTCACCGTGGCAGGCGCGCTGGAACCCGAGCGCATCATGGGCGTGGAAACGGGCGGGTGCCCACACACCGCGATTCGCGAAGACGCTTCGATCAACCTGGAGGCGGTGGACCGCATGCTGGCCCAGTACCCGGATGCGGACATCGTGTTCATCGAATCCGGCGGCGACAA
>JACCDW011316057.1_pt1 | contig 14422 bp, 9 predicted proteins | sample 7449781 | NCBI WGS metagenome assembly JACCDW01 (sample SAMN15323449, study PRJNA562643) | freshwater metagenome | isolation source: river surface water | place: USA:Blue River Watershed | collected 2017-08-18
GTGGAAGGTCCTAAAATCAAGGGAGAAATCTTAAATGGCGGTGCAGATTGGCAAATTTTGCGAGCGGATGGAGTAACCGAATTAGAGGCGCATTACCAATTTAGAACGGATGATGGCACCTTGATTTACGTCAAAAATACAGGTATTCGTGCTGCAACTCCAGAAATCGCGGCACGATTAGCCAAAGGGGAAAAGGTAGATGCGAATGAATACTATTTCAGAGCGATGCCTAAATTCGATGCGCCTAAAGGCAAATACGATTGGGTAAACAACAGCCTTTTTGTGTGTACGGGTGAACGCTTGCCGGATTACGTACTGATTCGAGTTTGGAAAGTAATGTAATACCGATGAGAGCGATACAAGTACTGATTATTTTGATCTGTTTTATCTGCAACATGCTCGATGGCATGGATGTGTTGATTATTTCTTACACGGCTCCAGCGATTGCCAAGGCTTGGAGCATTTCCCCGGCGAATTTAGGGATCGTGTTTAGTTCAGGCTTGGTGGGAATGACCGTGGGGGCGATTTTTTTAGCTCCGCTGGCGGATCGTTTTGGGCGGAAGCCTTTGATGATTCTGGCGGCTCTGATTATGGGAACCTGCATTTATTTGACGTCTTACGCGACCGATGTAAACATTTTGATGATTTACCGCTTTATCAGTGGGTTAGGAATCGGGACGATGATGGCGAGCACGGCGGCGATTACGGCGGAATATGCTCCGGCATCTACACGCGATTTTTGGGTGAGCACGGTGGTGGCTGGATATCCGGTGGGTGCCGTTTTAACTGGCATTTCTTCTGCGAAAATCATCGCGGAAAATGGCTGGGAGCACCTATTTGAGTTAGCGGGTTTGGCTACTTTTTTAGTGATCCCTATCTTGTTTTTCTTCCTGAAAGAATCCGATGAGTTTAATGCCAAAGCCAAGCCAGAAGACGCCAAAATAAGTGCCTTATTTACCCCGGAATTTAAGTGGAGTACTTGGCAGCTTTGGAGTGCTTTGTTCCTCTCTTTTACGACCCTCTATTTCTTAATGAACTGGATTCCTAAGTTAGCCTCTAATGCAGGCCTATCGATGGAATTAGCCATTTATTCAGGAACGATCTTTAATCTGGGAGCCATTGTGGGCATTCCGGTCCAAGGCTATTTTTCAACCCGTTTTGGATTGAAAAAATCGATCGGAATTTTGTTATTGATTACGGCTGTTTTATTAGGCATTTTCGGTCAATTTTCTGGATCTAATTTGATCCTCGTGGTCTTGTTTTTCCTCGGTTTTGGGGTGCAAGGCAGCTTTGTAGGATTATATGCCGTAGCGGCGAGAATGTATCCGACCGCGATTCGTTCGACGGGTATTGGCTGGGCGATCGGTATGGGTCGTTTAGGAGGGATTTTAGGCCCCATTTTAGGCGGCGTTTTAGTGGGGCTAGGTTTGGGCATGGCAGAAAGCTTTTTGTTCTTCGCCTTACCGTCTTTAATTGCTGGAATTATTACACTAAAAATTAGTTCCCAATCCATTTCTTAATGCGCAAACACAACTTCTTTCCCGGACCCGCAACGCTCCCTTTTGAAGTTATTCAAGAGGCATCGGCTGGTCTTTTAGACTATAATGGAATGGGTGTTTCCATCGCGGAAATCAGTCACCGTTCTCCCATTTTCACTGATTTATTAGACGAAGCGAATGCGCTCGTGAAAAAATTATATGGCCTTTCGGATGATTGGGCTGTGCTTTGGTTGCCCGGTGGTGCCTCTAGTCAGCTGACGGTTGCCCCAATGAATCTGACGGAACCTACTAACAAGATTGCCTTTGTGGATACGGGTTTTTGGGCGGGACGCGCGATCGAGGCGGCGGCGAATGAGGCGAACGCCTTCTTTTTAGCTTCTTCCAAAGACACGAACTACGACAGAATCCCTAAAATCACAGACGTTCAAGGCGCACGTTATTTGCACGTCGTTTCGAATGAGACCATCGACGGAACACAATACCATGCGTTTCCTGAAGTCGATGTTCCTTTAGTCGCAGATATGACGTCTGATTTCTTGACAAGACCTTTGCCGATGGAGAAGTTTGGGGTGATTTTCGCATCAGCTCAGAAGAATTTTGGGATCGCTGGAATCACCTGTGTGCTGGTGAATCAGGCTGTTTTACCCGAGAAAAATAGTCGCAAAATCCCTAAGATTTTCGACTACCATACCCACATCGCAGAAAATTCGCTTTACCACACCATCCCCACTTATCCGGTTTATGTGGCGTTATTGATGCTACGTTACATTGATAAACAGGGTGGGCTAGCCGAAATGCAGCGATTGAGTCAGGAAAAATCAGCCTTGATTTACAACGAAATCGACCGAAACCCCCTGCTTCAAGGCATTGTGGCTTCGGAAGATCGCTCAGTGATGAATGCTTGTTTTACAAGTCAATCGCTCGAGATGGATCAAAAGATTAACTTGTTTTTAGAGCAAAATGACATAGTGGGAATTAAAGGTTTTCCGACCAAAGGAGGGTTCAGAGCCTCCATCTATAACGGACAACCCTTAGCCAGCGTGGCACATTTAGTTGATTTATTGCAAAATTTACCCCTATGAAAATAATCATTGCTGGAGGAGGAATTGGAGGTTTAGTGACGGCGATGCGCTTGCATCAGGCCGGGTTTGAAGTGAAGGTTTTTGAGTCCGTAGAGGAAGTGAAACCACTTGGGGTGGGAATCAATTTGTTACCGCACGCTGTACGTGTGTTGACTAATATTGGTTTGTTACCGAAAGTCTCAGCCATTGCGGTAGAGACCAAAGAGTTAATCTATGCAAATCGTTTTGGGCAGTTTTTCTGGTCAGAACCTCGGGGGAAATTCGCGGGATACCGCTGGCCACAATTCTCGATTCATAGAGGGAAATTCCAGGTAATGCTTTGGGAAGAAACGCTGAAAACGATCGGTGCAGAAAACCTGAAAACGAATTGTCATCTGCTATCCTTCGAGGAAAAAGGGGATAAAATCACGGCAACGTTTATCAATAAAGAATCTGGCGAAGTCGTAGCCAAAGAAGAGGGAGATATTTTGATAGGGGCGGATGGAATCAATTCCGTGATTCGGAAGATTTTATACCCAAACGAGGGCGGAGTCGTATTTTCTGGGAATATCTTATACCGCGGAACAGCCTTGATGAAGCCCTATAAAACGGGGTCTTCGATGGCGATGATCGGCTCCATGAAACAGAAAATGGTGATCTATCCAATAGGGGAACCTGACGCTGAGGGGAATCAAGTTATCAACTGGGTGGCCAATGTTCGCGAGCCGGAGGGGGCAAAAATCACCGTGCGCGATTGGAATCGAAAAGTAGAAAAAGGCCCCTTATTAGCACTTTACAAAGACTGGAAATTTGACTGGATCGATGTACCGGAGATGATTGAAAAAACGGATGGAGGAATCTTCGAATTCCCCATGTCTGACCGGAATCCATTGGACAAATGGTCATTTGGGCGAGTCACTTTATTAGGCGATGCGGCACATCCGATGTACCCAATTGGGTCGAATGGGGCGTCGCAGGCGATTTTGGATGCGGATGCTTTGGCATTAGCCTTATTAGCAGAAAAAGAGGTCATTCAAGCGCTCGTTAATTACGATAAAGAACGCGTACCAGCCACCGCAAAAGTGGTCTTGCAAAACCGCCAAAAAGGCCCCGATTTCATTATGGATCTCATGGAGGAGCGTTTCCCAGCTGGATTTAGCGAAGATGAAATTCCGCATGAAGAACTAGCACAAGTTATGAATCAATATAAACAAGTAGCCGGTTTTGACATCCAAAGCCTGAACGCAAAAACGTAAAACTATGAAAAGACGTCACTTTATTGCCTCTGCGGGCTTACTAGCAAGCACAGGAACAACAGCCAAAGCAGCTGCAAAGAAACCCTTATTGCACCACGTATTTTTTTGGCTAAATAATCCGAATTCTGAAGAGGATAAGCAGCAATTAATCAAAGGCTTGAAGGCACTGAAAGGCATCCCTACGATCAAGGAAATCCATATCGGAACCTTAGCCTCTACCGAAAAACGCGAGGTGGTGGATACGAGTTGGGACGTGTCAGAATTGATGTTCTTCGATGATGAAGCAGGCCAAAAAGTGTACCAGGATCACCCTATTCACGTCGATTTCGTGAAGAATTATGCACACTTGTGGAAAAAGGTAATCGTATATGATTCGGTGGATGCGTAGATGAATTTGTTCCCAAATCCGTAAACGGAACAAAAGCGACTCCTTCCCCCTAATGGTTGCTTTATAAAAACCACTTTCTTTGGCAAATTTATTAACCCTTTAAATAACCAAAGAAATGAAAAAAATCATTCTATTATTCGCACTTGCGGGATCAATTTTCGCATGTTCTAAAAAAGAGGACGGCGCAGCAGCTTCTGCTGGCACAAAAGGCCAAAGCGGCATCGTGATTGACAGTTCTGCTAACACAGATCTGGTTAGAAAAGCCATTGGTGCAATCGAATCAGGAGATACCGCTACTTACCGCGCAGCCTATACGGCAGATGCCATTTTCCATGATAATTTAGATTCCATGGGTATCGATGGAAACATGGCTATGTTCAAATTATTTGCAGATAAAGGCGTTAAAGTGAAAATTGAAGTGGGTCCAGTTTGGGAAAACCAATTCGATAAACCTGACGCAAAAGGCATTTCAAATTTCGTAATGGCCTATACTACGTTTACTTTCACAAGAGGTGACAAAACAGCAAAAACGGTTATTTTCTCTGTTGATGCAATCAAAGATGGCAAGCAAGAGGAAGAGTGGTTAATCTACGATAGAACTGCTTTCAATGAATTAATTAAATAAAGGATTTGGTGCAGCGTCCTACGGACGCTGCACTAATTTTTACCATCCTACTCTCCCCTAGGACACCGGCTTACGTTTCTTTTCGTAAATTCGAATGAAACCTACAACCTATGAAAAAGTCGATCCTAGCATCCCTGCTTTTTGTGTTCTCTTTAGGAGCACAAGCGCAGTTCTCTCTACAAAACTTACAAGTCGAATACCAAAAGGCTCCGCTTGGGCTGGATGAGGCACATCCGCGTTTTTCGTGGCAGATGAATTCGACTGTTCGTAACGCAAAACAAAGTGCCTATCGTATTGTCGTACAGAAGGAATCAGGGCAGACCGTATGGGATTCCCAAAAGCAAAACACGGATATCTCCCTAGGCATTCCATATAATGGCGAAGCCTTACAAGCGAAAACGGCGTATCGCTGGACGCTGGAGGTTTGGGATTCCGCGAAAAAGAAATCGACATCCTCTTCTCGCTTCGAAACAGGTCTACTGAATCCGGGAATCGACGCGTGGAAAGGGGCGGAATGGATCGGTTCCAATGACTTGAATTTCTATACCCATTACCTATCGGTTTATAAATTTCAATACGATGTCCAAATCGATAAAGGCACGAAGGCGAGCTTTGTTTTTGGGGCAAATGATCCCCGATTACAGAACAGAAATCTGAATATTCAAGATGTGGCGAGCGCACCTAATCAATCTTATATCAAATTAGAATTAGATCTTTCCGGGCTAGCAAAATCCGATTCTGGGCAAGCTGAATTCCATATTTACCGGGTAGGTTACGACAAAAAAGACCGGACAGATCAGGCCTTCAAAAGCTTTAAAATTCCATTAAATATCATCAATAAGGCGAATCAATCGCAAAAGCACACCGTATTTGCGGAGTGTAATTTTGGGGTTTTTGATTTCTATATGGATGCGTTAGACAAGGCCCATAAGATCAATCCTACGCCTAAAAATGCGAGTCCTTATGCTGCCACCGGCGTGAACCTGAACCCGATCGGAGCAGGAAATAATTTCATTAGTTTCCCCATGCTTTCGGAGATTGGATTTGCCACTAATGAGGGGGAATCCGCGCGTTTCTCCGATGTAATCATCCGAAATTTTAGACTTCCTTCGAATCCCTTATTCGAAGCTGACCAGAACCCTGGATTATGGAAAGATGTACCCTTTGATGGCAAGGCTTTTAGCGTTTCAGGGAAATTTAGCGTGGCAAATCCGAGCCGAAACGCGGCACCAATGTTGCGTACGGAATTCGCCGCGGCTGCAGGAAAAACAATTAAAAGTGCCCGCATTTATGCCACGGCGCGCGGAATTTATGAGCTGTATTTAAACGGGAAAAGGGTGGGAGACGAGTTCTTCAATCCCGGATTAACGCAATACAACAAGACGCATACTTACCAGGTTTTTGATGTGACTTCGCTACTTAACAAGGGCCAAAATGCTTGGGGGGCCTGGTTAAGTGAAGGCTGGTGGAGCGGGAATATTACCTATAGTGGGGATAGTTGGAACTATTTTGGCGATCGTCAATCGCTGTTAGCCAAGCTCGAAATTCGCTACACAGACGGCACAGAGCAAATCATCCAGACGAATCCCAACACCTGGAAATCATTCACGGATGGACCCATCCGCGTGGGAAGCTTCTTCCAAGGCGAAGTGTATGATGCCCGAAAAAACGCCGCGATCGAAGGCTGGTCCGCACCGAATTTCACGGACAATTCCTGGAAGCCGGCTGCAAAAATCGGCTTAGAGGGAACGAGTTTCGCCCTGGATTACCAAGGGATGAAATTAGTGAATCACTTGGATGATCGCGTGACGGTGCAGCAAGTATTACAGGCAAAGTCCATCTCAGAGCCCAGAAAAGGGGTTTTTATCTATGATATGGGTCAAAACATGGTCGGATTTCCCAAAATCTTCATCAAAAACGGAAAGCCTGGACAAGTCATCACGATGCGATTTGCCGAAGTTTTATACCCCGATTTAGCCGAATATGCCGGCCAAAAAGGAATGATCATGCTCGAGAATATCCGAGCGGCTTTGGCACAAGATATCCACATTCTACAAGGTGGAGACGAATACATTCAACCGCGTTTTACATTCCACGGCTACCGCTACTTAGAAATTACTGGAGTAGAAAAAGCCCCAGAGCTAGCACAGGTGGCAGGGGTCGTTTTATCCTCCATTAAAAATATCAGTTCTTCTTACGAGACATCAGACCCCATGGTCAACAAATTGTGGTCGAATATCACGTGGTCGATGCGCTCAAATTTCTTATCTATTCCCACTGATACGCCTGCTAGAAATGAACGCATGGGATGGAGCGGAGACATCAACGTATTCTCCAAAACAGCCACGATGATGGCACCTGTGAACAATTTCCTGCGCCGTCACTTACTAGGCATGCGTGATGTGCAACGTGCTGATGGCCGGTTCACAGATGTGGCGCCTATGGGCGGTGGTTTTGGTGGTACTTTGTGGGGGAGCGCGGGTATCGTGATCCCTTGGGAAACCTATCTGCAATATGGCGACAAGGCGATGCTCGCGGAACATTATCCGGCGATGAAACGCTACATGACTTTCCTAGATTCGAAAGTCAAAGATGGTATTTTGAACGAAGGCCCGCTAGGCGACTGGCTTAGTCCGGAGGGAAATAAAAATGACAATACGCTGTTTTGGATGGCTTACCAGGCGGCGGATTTAGCCATTGTTTCGAAAGTGGCTCGCATTTTAGGATTTACAGCAGAAGCAGATACCTATTTAACTCAAAGCGAAGCCAAAAAAGTCGATTTCAACGCGATATACGTGGACAAAACAACCTATAAAACCATCAAGTCTGGTGTTAAAACCGGCTTTATGGGGCCGCCTAATGCCAACGCAACACCGGAAGCATCGGAAAAAGGTCAATTAATGGATACGCAGGCATCATATGCGATACCTTTGGCATTAGGAACCTTCAATACTCAGAATGCCCCTCACGCGCTGGCACATTTAGTCGAAACCATCACCCGTTCGAATAAAGACGATCAAGGTGTGGCACGACCTCCCTATTCCTTGATGACGGGATTCATCGGGACTGCCTCTATTTCTGAGGCACTTTCAGCAAATGGGAAACACGACATCGCGTACGGATTATTGACGACAAAAACCTACCCTTCTTGGTTGTATTCGGTGGCGAATGGGGCGACGAGTATTTGGGAAAGATTAAATTCGTATACGATTGAAAATGGTTTTGGTGGGAATAATAGTATGAACTCCTTCAACCACTATTCCTTCGGTGCAGTGGCGGCTTGGATGTACACGCATTCGTTAGGGATTCAGCGCGACGAAACCTCCCCAGGTTATAAGCACTTTATTTTGCAACCTACGCCAGATCCTACCGGCAAAATTACGTTTGCGAAAGGCCATGTAGAAACCATGTATGGTAACATCAAAAGCGAGTGGTCGAGACAAGGAAATAAAACGACTTATCGTTTCACTATTCCGGCGAATACGTCAGCACAGGTTAAATTGACTAAAGGCAAAATCGTAAATGTGGCAGTGAAAACAAACACCAACGCCGATCGAATGAGTTTCGAACTGGGCGCTGGTGTGTATGAATTTATGGTGGAGTAGACCACCTCCTATGCGTGATTTTCATAGAAAACTGTTTGAAAATTATAATCAAAAGTGGCAAAAAATGCTCAATTTTGCGTTATACAAATCAAGCCTGTTTGAATGATGCATAAAATCGCCCTATTGCTATTCGTGACGATCTTCGTTGCAAAAGCACAAAATACCGACAGTACTTACCACATTTCAGGCGCGGCATCAGCTACTAATAATGGCATTTCACTCTTGCCCATGTTTACTTTAGGGAAGCCGGCTTTGATCTTCGATTTATCGGTGGGAAGTAGTCGTTTCGCCTTCGAACCACAGTTCCGCTTCTCTATGGAGGGTAAGCCTTGGTCCTTCATTTTTTGGTTTCGATATAAAACCATCAACACGAAAAAATTTCGATTTAATGTAGGGGCTCACCCATCGGTGGCCTTCCGAACATCGAATTTATTTGATGCACAAGGGAATCCTAAATCCATTTTGGGACACCAACAATACATCGCCACAGAATGGATTCCAACCTACCAAGTTTCAAAAAATGTGAGTGTAGGAATGTATTATTTAGTTTCACGCGGAGTTAGTGACGGGGCAACGAATTGGACCAATTTCTTGACCTTAAATACGACCATATCAAACATTCCTATTACCCAAGATGTGTCCCTTCGCATATACCCACAAATTTATGTATTGAATATGGATGGAAAACAAGGTTATTATTTTACGGATGCCTTGACTTTATCCCATAAGAAATGGCCATTTACGATTTCTAGCATCATTAATAAGCGGTTTAGCTCCGAAATTCCAGGGGATGATTTTGTGTGGAATATTGCCTTGAATTACACATTCAATAAACGCTTGAAACGTTTCTAATCGATGGACAAACAAGAAAGTCTAACAGATTTTTACCAACGGAAATTCGACTGGATTCCAGAGAATTTAACCAAAGACTGGGGGCATTTTAATGTCTTCAAATTAGACCCATTTATTGGTGCTGCGGCTCAACCCGTCCCGTACAGACGCCGGGATTTTTATAAAATTACCCTCGTAAAGGGCCAAGGGAAGATCTTTTTTGCGAATAAAGTGATCGAGGTGAAGAATCAAGCGATTGTATTTTCGAATCCATTTATTCCCTACAAATGGGAGAATACAGACCAAATCCACACCGGCTATTTCTGCATTTTCAATCAGTTGTTCTTCTCCCAATTTGGGAATATTAATGCCTATTCTATTTACCAGCCTTCTGGGATTCCAGTGGTGGAATTAAGTGCAGAAGGGTACGCAAATTTTGAGCACATTTTCGAAAAAATGCTCACTGAAATCAACGGAGAATACATCCACAAGTACGATGTGTTGCGCAGCTTAGCCTTGGAATTAATGCATACCGCATTGAAAATGGAGCCTGCGAATACGGCCAAATATGCGCCGGGGAATGCGAATCAAAAAGTATCGATGTTGTTTTTAGAGCTGTTGGAAAGGCAATTCCCTATCGAAGGCCAACATAACCGAATCCTGTTAAAAACCGCCTCTGAGTTCGCGAATCAACTCTCCGTTCACGTCAATCATCTGAACCGTGCGGTGAAGGAAACTACGCAAAAAACCACCTCGCAACTCATCGCAGAACGGGTAGCGCAAGAGGCGAAAATGATACTGAAACAAAGCGATTGGAGTGTCACTGAAATAGCCGATGCACTCGGCTTTAACGAAGCCAGCTATTTTAATCAGTTCTTCAAAAAACAAACGGGGATAAGCCCACTAAAATACCGTCAACGCTAAGTCTTAACGCAATCCAAAAATCTTCATCGAACGCATCGACCAAGGAGTTACGTCATCCGCGGCTGCCGTGACTCCTTCGGCTAATTTCAATCGCATAAACTTCGCACGCGTGGCTGGCAACGTGATGATATTATCGCCCTGCGTTCCTTTCACGTTCGCTTGCACTACCTTCCAATCTGAGCCATTGGTCGAGGCCTCCACGATTATATTCCGCGGATAGGTGTGCGTGAATTCAGGAGCTTCTCCTGCTTTCGGTCGTTGGCCTTTTTTAAATCCAGAATTAGAGGTAAAGTGGAATTCTGAGAAGGTAAATTCAGCGGGGAATTCCACTTGGAAAAACATGTCTTTCTCTTGCGTTTTTCCTGTCGACCAGCCCTCGTAATTGAAGGCACTTTTAGGCGAGGCATTCCCCCCTACCCGAGTCGATGCGGTGTGGGAGGCATAGAATTTCCAGCTTTGGTCCGGAACAAATTCCACTGGAACCTGCTTCATCAACGACTCGAATTTATACATCCCCGCCTGCTTGCTTGTGTTCGCCCGAATAGCCGCGACCTGCGCAGGACTCACAAAGGACGCGTCGTTCGACAAGCCATTGCGGATATAGGAAACCACGTCTGAAATCCACTGATCAGACTGCTCTTTCATGGATTGCATCAAGCCGCCAGCATAGGTTTTTCCTTCGATAGAACCCTCTAAGCCATGCAAAAGCACACGCACGGCATATTCTGGATGTTGTTGGATGCGGAAAGATCCTGCCAAAGCCGGCGCCAATAACTGCCCATTCCCCATCGGCTTACCCATTCCATCATTGCCATGGCACTGTGAACATAATTCTGCGAATACTAATTCGCCACGCTCTAAAATACCCTTTTGCTCCTTGCTCAATTCAGGTGCATTAAAATTACGTAATTTAGGTGGCGTAATAATTTGCTCGCCTATCAACTTCACCCCAGCTGATTTATTCGATGCCAAAGTCATTTTAATAGCAGATTCGTGCTCTGGAACTTTCAAGAATTTCTGCGTAAATATCGCCTGCATCACTACTTCATTATCCGTGTCTTTCAAGGCTTTATTGTATAAATCTGCTAGCACTTTTTCGCCTGCCTTGTACAAGGTTTCTGAAGCCTTTAATGCTTGGATTCGAATGCGCGGATTTGCGTCACTCGCTAACTTAGTAACTGTAGAAACCTTCAAAGCTCCTAAGCCTTCCAAAGTCCAGATGGCATGAATTCGACCATTTACATTCGCCCCCTTTAATGCCATCGCCGTCAGAGCAGGAACGACCGATTTATCATTGCGCTGCACTAACACTTGTTGCGCCATATCTTGCCACCAACCGTTCGGGTGATTTAAATAGGTAACCAAAGTCGCCGATTTGTCATCGTACATTCGCGGTTGTTTTGTATCGCGCTTAAAGCCCTCATGACTTAAGCGCCAAATGCGTCCCAAGCCAACGATTTTATCCAATTTGTATTGCTCAATTTTCGTTCGCAAATACGACCCTTTAGGCGTCCATTGTCCCTCCTGAATAATCCCGTGGTACATATCTACGATGTACATCGTTCCATCCGGAGCGGTAGCCATATCGATAGGGCGGAAAAGAGGATCGGTGGAGCGAATGAATTCAGATTTTTGGTCTTGGTACACATTATGCAAAGTCGTCAAACCCTCCTTTTTCACGGGGTTGATTTGGCGGACAATACGCGCTACTGGTTCGCCATAAAAAAGCTGGCCACGCAAAGAAGATGGAAGACGATCGCCACGGAAAATATCATTCCCGGCAGATCCAGTTACGCGATTTAGCGATCCATCTGGCTGGCGAATTTCATCCATTCCACCTTGCATATCCGCTACTTTTACTGCCGCTCCATAAGGGACTACGAAGCCAGGCGCTAGTTCATTTGGCACTTCAAAATTTCCGTATTGAATCGGGAATTGGAAGTAGGATGGCACACCAGAAGCTCCACCTTGGAAGTATAATTTTCCATCATCGTCCTGGGTAATTCCCCATTGGGCGCGGTTTGCACCCGTTTTTTCGCGGATGATGCCGCTAGGCGTTTCACGGATACGGAAAGCGTTATAAGTAGAATAAAGCCAATTGTCCATCCCGTAAAATAAGAAGGCTTGCTGGTGCTCGACGTTACCAGAACGTCCGTATTTATTCGTGAAAAACTCTTTTTTATCAGCCTTCCCGTCGCCGTTTGTGTCCGTGTATTTGTAGATATTGTCTTGGTCAGACTCCATCGTCAAGATGCTGTTTTTCCCATAAGGTAAGACGAAACGCGGGAAGATTAAGCCATCCACGAAGGCAGTCCCTGTCTCGTATATCCCGTCATTATTTTTGTCTTCCCAGCGAGAAATACGGCTGGTAGGTTCTAATTCGTTTTTGGAATCCGCATCTAACATATACGATCTCAATTCCAAAACGTACATCCGCCCATTCCCATCAAACACAATTTCCGCAGGCTGCTGAATTTGTGGTTCCGCTAAAACCGGCTGCATTTGATAGCCAGCAGGCAGTAAAAACCTCTTCAGCTGCTCATCGATGGTCAAGGGTTGCACCGGAGCTTTGGGCGCTAAATCAATACCTTTCCAGTTCTCATCATTCGGATCTACCCCATCCGGAATTTTCAACGTATCTAGACTTGTGCTACGAGAAGAGGTAGAATGAAAGGAGGCCAAAACAGCAAGCGTCAGCATCCCTGCCAAAGATAAAAGGGCTAATTTTTTCATAGGTTTAGATTTGTCTACAAGGAAAAAAGAATTTCACTGATATACAATAGGTTAAGGGGAATTATCAGGGCAGGTCATCCTAAAATGCAGAAATCCTTATATTAGCATTACGATCTTTACCTCTATGAAAAAAATCTTCTTCCTACTACTCAGCTTTGCAGCGTTTTCAGATGTCAAACTCCCGTCCTTAGTCAGCAACGGAATGGTGCTGCAACGCGACACGCCAGTGAAAATTTGGGGCTGGGCGAATCCAGGAGAGAAAATAAACGTGACTTTTAAAGGAAAAAAGATACGAGCTGTTGGTGATTCCAAAGGGAACTGGGCATGCACTTTACCCGCAACTCCTGCAGGAGGCCCCTATGAAATTACGATCAACGAAAAGTCGGTGAAAGATGTCCTTTTCGGGGATGTTTGGCTATGCGCAGGACAGTCCAATATGGTCATCAATATGGAGCGAGTGAAAGAGAAATATCCGGCAGATATTGCTTCCGCAAATAACTCACAGATTCGAAATTTCTTCGTTCCCACCGCTATCTCAAAGGTCGACGTTCGCTCCGATTTACCGACTAGCTCTTGGCTTCCGGTTACACCAGATAACGTATTACAAATGGGTGCCGTTTCGTATTTCTTTGCACGGGATTTGTATGCCCAATACCATGTGCCTATCGGAATTATTAATTCCAGTGTAGGCGGAACCCCCATCGAATCTTGGATTAGTGAAGCGGGTTTAAAAGAATTTCCGGCTTATGTGAAAGACACTACTCGTACGAGCGCGGTGCCGCCTGCTCCTAGAAAATCCGCTGACCGTGGCTTAAGTGAAAAGTGGGAAAGCCCTAGCTATTCCCCTAAAGGTTGGAAGCGTTTTTCGATCCCTGGTTTTTGGGAAGATCAAGGTTTAAGAGATTTGAACGGCGTGGTATGGTTCAGAAGAGAAATCGATATTCCTGAGGCGTTAGCGGGTCAGGCTGCCAAACTATTTATGGGCCGCATCGTAGATGCTGACCAGGTATTTGTGAACGGAGAACAAGTGGGGAATATCACCTACCAATATCCACCACGCAGGTACAATGTCAAAAGTGGCGTACTGAAAGCAGGCAAAAACCTGATAGTCATTCGCGTCACCAACACGGCTGGGAAAGGCGGCTTTGTCCCAGATAAGCCATATGAACTGATTGTGGGAGATAAAACAGTCGATTTGAAAGGGGACTGGAATTACAAGGTAGGCGAAGTTTTCCCTCCAGTAGTGGAAAAGCCCACTCCCTCTAATTTCACACCTACCGCATTGTACAACGCCATGATCGCACCTTTTACAACGTATGCTTTAAAGGGATTCGTTTGGTACCAGGGCGAAACCAATGTGTGGAAACCGGAGGTATATCAACAGCTATTGCCGGCTTTAGCCAAAGACTGGCGGACGCAATTCCAGCAGCCTGTCATTCCCTTTTTATATGTGCAATTACCCGGCTTCCAAGACCGGACAATGCTCCCAGCAGAAAGTAA